>Ga0208302_100348_pt1 | contig 11442 bp, 8 predicted proteins | sample 29_taG_FD_184103 | JGI IMG/M metagenome (GOLD analysis project Ga0208302, IMG submission 184103) | Marine viral communities from Cariaco Basin, Caribbean Sea - 29_WHOI_OMZ (SPAdes) (version 2) | ecosystem: Environmental > Aquatic > Marine > Oceanic | place: Caribbean Sea: Cariaco Basin | collected... | reverse complement strand
GTTGCTGGTAACACTAAGCAGCTTAGTTTAAAAAGTTTTGCCCGGGTGGTGAAATTGGTAGACACAAGGGATTTAAAATCCCTCGCTAGCAATAGCGTGCCGGTTCAAGTCCGGCTCCGGGTACCATTACATAGTCCTATACTATCTTATAGAACAGCCAAAGCCCCTGATATCAGGGGCTTTGTTGTATCCGGCGTTCTATACTGTCCTATGAATCTATACTAATCCATGCACTTTGAGTATACTGTCAAGTATACCGAGTTTTGAGTCTACTCATGGAGATATAGGATATGGAAAGAAAAGCGATCAGTTCAGACCGAAGCATCAGCAGCCATAAGCCTGAAGATAAGAAGTACTTCGTTCCTATCAAAAACCACCCCAAACTATTCTTAATGGTGCGTCCTACTGAAACTAAGTCATGGATGTATCGCTACTACCCGCCTTCAAATCCTAAGCAAAGTATTATTTCCATCGGTATATATCCAAGTATCTCGTATGCTCGTGCCTGTGAAGTTTGGCGTGAATATGAAGACCTACTAAGCAAAGGTATTGATCCTAAAATCCACCGTGAAGATATAAAGAAAAGTTTTATTAGTAAAACTAAAAATTCTTTTAATCACTTCGCTTGGGAATACTTCTATACTCTTGAACAGAGTCAAAAAGGTAATACGCTCATTCGTAAGAAAGGTCGCTTGGAGCTTATCTGCTCTTACATTGGTAATGAGCCTATTAGTGAGATTGGTTCGCCTAGAATGCTTGAAGTGCTTTTAGACATCCAAGCCAATTCTTTAAATAAAGACGGTAAGCCGACGGATAAGGCTGAGCGTTGTGCTGGCATTGCCAGCGATGTATTTGTCTATGCTGGTGCTCGCGGCTTTTGTAGTAGTAATCCTGCGGCATTAATTAAAAGCCAATTGGCTAAATCGAGCTACGGTCATCGTCCTGCCATTACCAAGCCCAAAGAGCTTGCTAAGCTACTGCGGGATATTGAAACAATAGAAGGTGATCCAAACACTATAAATTCCCTTAGGCTATTAGCATTACTGTTTGTGCGTAATGGTGATCTCAGGCGCATGCGCTGGGCTGATTTGGACTTAGAGGCTGGCAGGTGGACACTAAAGCCGCTCAAAGGACAAGGCAAGGTAAACATGGTCAAGGACATGGTCGTGCCCCTACCCCGTCAGGCAGTGGCTATCTTACGCGCGCAGCAGAAAATCAATGGTCATACTAAATTCGTCTTCTACAGTGAGACGGCAAAAAAGCATCAGATCATCTCTGATGCGACTGCTAATAATCAACTACATAAACTGGGCTATCAAAACATACATTGTGCGCATGGCTTTAGAGCGACTGCAAAGACCATCATGCAAGAGCACCTTAAGTACCCTCTCTTGCTTGTAGAGATGGCATTGGGTCATACGACTAAAGATCCTAATGGAGCCGCGTATGGTCGATTTGAGTATATTGATGATCGTAGTGATATGATGCAGAAATGGGCGGACTATTTAGATGCTTTGCGTGAAGGTAGAGATACGGCAGAGTTTAGGGCGGATAGGCAAACAAAAACTGATCCTTCCGTTCAGCTTCAGGCATTGATTGATCAGCTAGGAGAGGATAAGGTGCTTGCAATGCTTAGTGGTAAAGTCTCAAACTAAGATTTAAAAACTTATTGAGCAATATACTATCTACTAAAAAGGCTAAATGACTGATTTAGATACATAGGTTAATTTAAAGAATGTTTCTGATAGTATCTATTACAATAATAATTGGGATTATCCTCTTATGTTAGACCAATCCTTTATGGAAGCTTACCATTGAACCAATGATCAGTTTGGTAATTCTTTGCTCAACATTAATAAAATATCGTCTCAAACTGCCTCTTTTTTGTAGCCATTTGCGCCAGCTAGTGGACTATTTATAATGGTTTGGAGTTCATTAGATAAAATGAAAAAAATTCTATTAGCTATGTTGTTTGCAACTGTTTCTAATGTGGGCCATGCTGAATCAGAGCTAGATGATTTATTAAAATATGCTGGTATTGTAGACGCAGACTATGTTTATACAGATACTAAGTTAGCGGCGGAGTTTTTTCGCTTATCAACCAATCAGTACGCTCAATCTTTGCCAATGAACATAAATAGCTATATCCAAATTGAAAGCGCTATGATGACCCCGTACTTTAGTAATGTAGAGGCTATTTACACAGTACCGTTTGATGCCACTGCGAGAAAAGCAGTTATACAAGAATTATCTTCAATGGAAGCACTCCAAATAGCTTGTATTGATTACTACATACCTAACGACTTTATGTTGGCGAACAATTACACATTGGTTTATTCCTACTCTGATCAAGATTACCGACCACTTGCTAAAGTGACTATGAACATAGACAGCTGCTATGAAGCATTAAACCAATAATCTAATAAAGAATAATCAAAAACTCAATTAAGGAAAGACACTTACATGGCTTCAAACAATATCACCCCTATCAGTCAATCTGAGATTAACAAAGCCGTTTGGGATGCCTGCGATACTTTTCGCGGTGTGATCAGCGCCGATACCTATAAAGACTTTATTTTGACCATGCTGTTTTTGAAGTATTTGTCTGATATGTATAGAGATGAGTACAACACGCTCATGGCAGAATATGGCGATGCGGACTTGGTCAAAGAACTGATGTCGAACCAGCGCTTTGTACTGCCAGATGGCGCAAGCTTTTGGGATTTATACGAGCTGCGTCATCAGCCTGGCAACGGTCAGCGTATCGATGAAGCGCTGCATGCGATTGAAGAAGCTAATGGCAATAAGCTAAAAAACGTCTTCCAAGACATTAGCTTCAATACCGATCGTCTGGGTAATGAGAAGAAGAAAAACGAGCTACTGCGTCATTTGCTCGAAGACTATGGCAAAGACGTCATGAACCTCAGCCCGTCTCGGGTCGGTAGCTTGGATGTGATTGGTAATGCCTATGAGTTTTTGATTAAGCACTTCGCGGCTGACGCTGGTGCCAGTGCGGGCGAGTTCTATACCCCGCCAGAGGTGTCAAATCTGTTGGCGACTATCCTAAATCCTGTCGCTGGTGATGCGATATGTGACCCAGCTTGTGGTTCGGGTTCGCTACTCATCAAATGCGGAGCGATGGCCCGTAAAAACTCAGGTAGCAAAAACTATGAGCTGTTTGGGCAAGAGGCGATTGGCTCAACGTGGGCACTGGCAAAAATGAATATGTTTTTGCATGGTGAGGACAACCACCGTATCGAATGGGGCGATACCTTGCGTCATCCGCTGCTGCTTGATGATAAAGGCAACTTATTACAATTCGATGTAGTAACCGCCAACCCACCGTTTTCGCTGAGCAAGTGGGGCTATGAAGATGCCGCTGATGATCAGCATGGCCGCTTCCATCGTGGCTTGCCGCCTAAGACCAAGGGCGATTATGCGTTTATCACTCATATGATTGAAACGCTTAAAAACGACACCGGTCGTATGGGCGTGGTTGTGCCGCATGGTGTGTTGTTCCGTGGCTCAAGTGAGGGCAAAATCCGTCAGCAGCTGATTGAGGAAAACCTGCTTGATACGGTGATTGGCTTACCGGAAAAGCTGTTCTTCGGTACGGGAATTCCTGCGGCGATATTGGTGTTTAAGAAGAACAAAACCGATGATACGGTATTGTTTATCGATGCCAGTCGTGAGTTTGAATCAGGCTCGAACCAAAATAAGCTGACTGATGAGAATTTGGCAAAAATCATTGAGACTTATAACAAACGTGAGTTTGTCGATAAATATGCGTATGTTGCCAGCCTTGATGAGATTAAAGAGAACGACTTTAACTTAAACATTCCGCGTTATGTCGATACCTTTGAGCCTGAGGCAGAGATTGATCTTGTGGCGGTACGTGAGGCGCGTTTGGCACTGAAAGCAGAGCTTGCCAGCTTAGAGACTGAGATGGAACACTATCTTAAGGAGCTTGGTTATGGTGCCTAGTTTTCTAAAAGAAATTGATATTGAAAATTGGCTAATAAAACCTTTGAAATATCTTATTTCTCAGAAATATATTGTTGGTCACTTAGATGGTAATCATGGGAGCCTCTATCCTCGCTCTAATGAATTTATTGACAGCGGGGTTAAATACATATCTGCAAACGCACTTATTAATGGCAGAGTTGATTTTGAAAAATCTAAGTACTTGAGTGCTGAAAGGGCTTCAAAGTTTAAAAAAGGAGTAGCTAAATCAGGTGATGTTCTCTTTGCACACAACGCGACAGTCGGTCCTGTAGCAATTTTAGATATTGAAGAAGACTACGTAATTCTAGGTACTTCTTTAACCTATTATCGTTGTAACCTTGAAAAGGTGAATAATCATTATTTGATGCACTTCATGAGTTCACCAAGCTTTATAAGACAATATGAAAGAATTATGAAGCAGACTACAAGAAGTCAGATACCTATCACCGCTCAAAGAGATTTTTATTTTGTTTTACCTCCCCTACCCGAACAACAAAAAATCGCCAAAATCCTAACCACTTGGGATAAAGCGATTAATGCTACTGAGCGTTTGATTGCTAACAGCAAACAGCAGAAAAAAGCGTTAATGCAGCAGTTGTTGACCGGTAAAAAGCGTTTGCTTGATGACAATGGCAAACCGTTTGAGGGTGAGTGGGATGAGTTTCAATTATCCGACTTAGCTCTATCGGGAAAAAACAACTTTACTGATGGTGATTGGGTTGAGTCAGTGCATATTAAAGAAAGTGGTTGCAGACTAATTCAAACAGGAAATATTGGTGTTGGATATTTCAAAAATAAGAATAAAAAGTATATATCTCAAGACAGTTTTGACGAACTTAAATGCACTGAAGTTCATGTAGGTGATTTACTAATTTGTCGTTTAGCAGAGCCTGCTGGTAGAGCATGTATAGTACCTGATATAGGTGAATCTAAAATGTTAACTTCGGTTGACGTAATAATAATGCGGACTGATACTACTAAAGCTTTAGCAAAATACTTGAGCTATTACTTTAGTTTGAATCACACTCTACACAGAGTTTCTGCTTTATGTGGCGGCTCTACTAGAAGCCGTGTTTCTAGGTCTGTGTTAGGTAAGATGAAGTTATCACTTCCTAATGTTCAAGAACAACAAAAAATCGCTACGGTATTAAATAATGCCGATAAAGAAATCGAATTGCTGGAACAGCAGCTTGCCGATTTACAGCAAGAGAAAAAGGCGTTGATGCAGGTTTTGTTGACGGGTAAGAAAAGGGTGGTGGTTGATGGATGCTAAAAATACAGTGAAAGTATCGCCTTCGATGATTTCTAAAAGCTTAGAAAAATCTATGTATTTAGGACTGAGTGGTATTCCATTAGAAACCATGCCAACTAATCATACTAACTTCCTGTTCTATAATCCTACAGGTTATTGGTCTCTTTCCAATAGTCTTTGTATAGAAACCTTATTTAGCGAGTATGACTCATTGCATTCAAAGATTATAGATAGGCTTTGGGGAAGTATGCAGGAATATAGAAATTTTAGGGAGAGTCTAGACTGGAATACTTGGTGTATACTTTTTGATTCTGGTAGAAATCCTGAGGTATCAGTTAGCAAAATCGACTTCTCTGAGTCTATAGATACTATCAGGACTCATCAAAGTAAAGATCTAATCTATAAGTTTCTTTACACTATAGATGTTTATACTTTAATTTCAAATATAGTGGAAGTGTCTAAAGAGGTTCTTTATTTAGCTGGTGATTTCTATTACATTCTAAATGTTCATTCAGATTTTTTAGGATTACCTGATGAAAGTAAGATAGGAATTAGAACGTCAAAAACCCCAGCAGCAAACAAGCTCGTTGGGCTCATGGCATTGATATACATAAGGCTTCATAGCCTACTAGACTATCATACAAAACTTGCATACGAGATTGAAAAAACAAGAGTTGATTTCGAAAAATATCCTAAACTGTCATCTAAAAATGAGCTTTACAGCTCTAGAAAAAAACTCAAAGTTAACGGTAGTAAAGGTACGTTGTTTGAAAAGGATGCTTTCATTACTGAAATAGATTCGTATCGTAATGAGCTTATTCATAATAGTTTGCTAGATGACGAGCCACGGATATATGAAAAGTATGAAGATAGGCAATTAATAGAACGTTATCTTCTGTTACCTGATGTAGATCAAAATGGTCGACTGGAAAGCTATATTAATAGGAGGTTCTTTTATTCTAATGAAAGAAAATTCAATTATATTTTGCCCACTGTACTTAGAACTTTCCAAGAAAGACAGCTCAAAACTTTACAAGTATTATTACAAAGTATGCAGGCGTAGGTTGCATTTCACAAATCCATAAAATTATTATAAAAAACTTGTTTTAAGAAGATATAACCTCATGTTCAAAAAAGCTTTAGTAATATTTTCTATACTACCTTTAACTGCTATGGCTGCCCCTGTAGTAGAAGGCACCTATGTTAGCGGTAATCATAAGCGAGTACATCTAAGCAGTTTTGATTATGAAGGTGCAAAGCATTACGAGCTTTTTCTTGCTAACCTAACTGGCGACTCTAGCTTTGTTACCGCTAGTAAAGCTAAGCCTATTCAAGACAGTCAAACGGTTATTTTTACGGTACCAGAGAATCGTTACCTAGATTATCAATCCAACTTAGGTTGCCAAATTGAAGTTGCTTTTTCGCCTAGTGAGATGCAGCTAAAAAACTTAAGCAACTGTACGTCTACTGAAAAAGCTTTTAATGGCTCTTACGTCTACTCAAAGCAATCCAGTTTAGTTCCTAAAAAATACCAAGGCGCTTGGGGAGACTGCGATCTCCCTAAAGCAATTCGTGAGCCAGCATTTTTGAATGCAAGTAGAGGCTCTTCAAATGGTGTTCAACGATTCGACGTTATAAAAATAGACCAAATATCTTCAAATAAAGTGAATGTTACTGGTGCATTTTATTATGAATCCAATCCAGTGGTAGACAGCGTAAGATATGAATATCTAGCAAATAAAAGTGTACGTATTAAAGCTGGCTGGAATGATACAGCATCAACTTATAAGAAATGTTTGGATTAGCTCCGCGTTTATTAAGTAATAACTATAAGCATACTCATATGACCAACCCTAGCATTAACTTCAAAGAAGAATTCAGCGCCAAAATCCCTGCCCTTACCCTAATCATGAATTTGGGTTATCGCTATCTATCCCCGCAAGAATGCTTACAGCTACGTAGCCCTAAAATCTCGAGTCTACAGACACCAGCCAATAGCAGCAATCAAGTGATGCTATTGCCTATACTGCGTGAGTTTTTAGCTGCTCAGACTTTTCCGTTTGAAGGTCAGCCGCATCATCTGTCTGACGCTGGTATCGACAAGATCATCAGTGAACTAAACCCAGCCATGAACCTCGGGCTCACTCGTGCTAACGAGAAGTTGTATGATGCGCTGCTGTATGGCGTGGGTGTCACTGAGTTTATTGATGGTAAACGCACCTCGCCGACCATTCAGCTGATCGATTGGCAGCATATTGAAAACAATGCCTATCACGTGACCGAAGAGATGATCGTACAAAACGCTGATGCAACTGGTAACGTCATCCCCGACATTGTCTGCTTTGTAAACGGCTTACCGCTGGTGGTCATAGAAGCCAAGCGCCCCGACTCAAACAATCCGCATCAATCGACCAATGCGCAAGCCATCTCGCAGCACATCCGCAATCAAGGTCAAAAGTACATTCCGCATCTGTTTGCTTATAGTCAGCTTCTGCTTGCTGTAAATGGTCATGAAGGTTTATACGGTACTTGCGGCACCCCTGAAAAGTTTTGGTCTAAGTGGATTGAAGAAGAAATCAGCGAGTCTGAGTTTTATCGGCTAAAAAACCAGCCCTTAGATAACGCTCAAATTGACCATCTATTTGCTCAGCGGAGCGCTTATGATAAGCGTGAATATCAATCACTGCTTAATGCTGGCGAGTTAGCTGTGACCGATCAAGACAGGCTAATCATCAGCTTACTGCGCCCAGATCGACTGCTGGACATGACCCGTTACTACACGCTGTTTGATAGTAAAGCAGGTAAAATCGTAGCGCGTTATCAGCAAGTCTTTGGTATTAAAGCCCTAGTTAAGCGAATCAGTAATTTTGACGAGCAAGGAAGCCGTGAGGGTGGCGTAATTTGGCATACCACAGGTAGTGGCAAATCGTACACTATGGTGTTCTTATCCAAGGCACTTATTTGGCTTGAGGAGTTGGCTAAATGCCGTGTGTTTGTGGTCACTGACCGTGTGGATTTAGAGAACCAAATCGCGCGTACCTTTATATCAGCAGGTGCCCTAAGCGATATAGATCGTCGCCTAGCCAAAGCGCTATCGGGTAGAGATCTAGCCAAAAAGATTGGCAAGACCAACGAGCGTATTATATTTTCTATCATTAATAAATTTGGCGCGGCGGCGCAATACGATGACTTTTATAACCCAAGTAGCAACATCATCGTCTTAGTCGATGAAGGGCATCGTAGCCAAAACGGTGAAAACAACATCCGTATGCAGCAAGCACTGCCGAATGCGGCTTTTATCGCTTTCACTGGTACACCACTATTAAAAGATGATAAGACCGAAAACAAGTTTGGTACCATCATTCACTCCTACACCATGCAGCAAGCCGTAGCCGATAAAACCGTCACACCCCTACTCTACGAAGAACGCATCCCTGAGCTCAATACCAATGATGTCGCTATCGATAAATGGTTTGAGCGTATCACCCAAAAGCTGACGAGTGATCAAAAAGCGGATCTCAAACGTAAGTTCTCTAAAAAAGGACAGGTATATCAAGTTGAAGGCCGCATTGAACTGATAGCTCATGACATCTCCGACCACTTCCAAAACTTCAAACAACAAGGCCTAAAAGGTCAGCTGGCTTGTGATTCTAAAGTGTCTGCCATTCGCTATAAGCAAGCCTTAGATACCATTGGTAAGGTCAGCTCAGTAGTGGCTATGTCACCTCCTGATACTCGTGAAGGGCATGAAGTCGTCGATGCCGAGAGTAAAGACATCGTACAAAACTGGTGGCAGGATAACGTCGCTCCCAAATACGGTATGGACGATACCCAATATACTAAGGACATTATCGATGCCTTTAGTCAAGACGATGGCCCCGACATTATGATCGTGGTGGATAAGCTGTTGACGGGCTTTGATGAACCCAAAAACACCGTTCTGTATATCGACAAGCCTTTAAAGAGTCATAACCTGATTCAAGCCATTGCTCGCGTTAACCGTTTGCATAGCAAAAAGCAGTTTGGTTACTTGATTGATTATCGAGGTATCTTAAAAGAGCTAGATATCACTATTGAAAAATACCAAGATCTAGCGGAACGTACCCAAGGTGGCTTTGACATTGAAGACTTAGCGGGTATGTACCATGCTATGGACTCTGAATACAAAAAACTGCCGATGCTGCACAAAAAGGTTTGGGCGATTTTTGCTGATGTGCCCAACAAACAAGATGGCAATGCCCTGCGTCAGTCGTTATCGCCTAAAATAGAAGATCGAGAGGGCGTCTTCATCGATACGCGCCTAAAAAAGCGTGATGATTTTTATGTCGCTTTGACTGAGTTTGCTAATGTGATGAAAGTGGCATTACAATCGGCCTCCTACTTTGAAGACAGCTTTTTTGAGGGTAAGCGAGAGCGTTATAAAAAAGACTTAAAGGCCTTTATGGAGCTGCGTAAACAGGCGCGTGAAGATGCCAATGAAACCATCAACTTTGATGAATTTGAGGATGACATTCATAGCCTGCTCAATAAGCATATCGCAGGTATAGAAGTCAAAGACCCTAAAGGCGCTTACCTAGTCGGTAACATGGGCAAGGACATCAAACCTGAAGCACTAAGTGATGATGAAGCGCGTAACCAAACCGATAAGATCACCAGCCGTGTCACTAAAATGATTGAGCAGGATTTGGCTGACGATCCTTATGCGCAAGAGCATTTCTCCAAACTTCTCAAAAAAGCCATTGAAGATGCTAAGGCCATGTTCGATGCACCAGTCAAGCAGTACATGATGTTTGCTGACTTTGAACAAGACGTCAAATCTCGCAAAGTGCCTGATGTTCCTAATCAGTTTATCGATGAATCAGGCAAACATAACAAGCATGCACAAGCCTACTTTGGGTTATTCAAACACTTATTTGATGCAAGCTTCTTAGAAGAAAACGACTTAGACAATGAATCACTGGTGAGCTGTGCCTATGATATCGATGAAGTCGTTAATAAAGCGGTGGCAGAGAACTCACTGAATCCGTCACAAATGGAAAAAGATATCAGGGTTGGACTGCTAAAGCTATTGTTCAAGGCTATCGGTACCGATAATACTAAAAAGCTGTCTGATAAAGTAATAGATATCACTCGCCATGGTATCTCTAGAGGCAACTAATCATGGCAAGTCGCTTAGAGCACACTACAGCAAACAATGACCAGCAGCCTGTCGAAGATAGGAGGCTTACCAAAGCTTATGGTCTGCTGCACCATTTGCACTATGGACAAGACAAAATAAGCTATGAGGTGATACGGAAAGACAAATCTCGTAAGCTACGTATTAAGGTGCATCCTGATCAGCGCGTAGTGGTCACTGTACCGATGCAAGTAACAGATGAGTTTATACATAACTCGGTAAAAAAACGTGCTCGCTGGATATGGCAGCACGTGCAAGACTTTGCCAAGCAAAAAAGCGACGTGCTACCCAGACGCTATGTCAGTGGTGAGACCCAGTTCTATTTGGGCCGCAGGTACGTGTTAAAGGTTATTATCGACCCTGAGCAAGTCGCTGGTGTGAAGCTCATTCGTGGCAAGCTAACGGTTACCTTAACTCATGATGACAGTAATGCCAGTGACGGAAGCAATCGAGCCACTAAAATTAAGTCACTGTTAAATGGTTGGTATCAGACCAAGGCCAAAACGATATTCGCAGAGCGCCTTGCTGCCGTATTGCCGCAAGCCAATTGGGTAAATGGCTCCCCTACCTTTAAAATACTATCGATGAAAAAGCAATGGGGCAGCTGCTCCACTCAAGGCAACTTAGTCCTCAATCCGCATTTGGTTAAAGCCCCCAAAGAATGTATCGACTACGTGATCTTGCATGAGCTGTGTCATATTGCTGAATACAATCACAGTGACCGATTCTGGCGACTGCTCACTCAGGTCATGCCTCATTGGAGAGAAGTTAAGACGCAGCTCGATAGCATGGCTGAGCTTTATTTGAATGAGTAATAGCTATCAAGAGAAAGCCCTAATGGTTAAAGTAAAGTAAGGTACTCCCCAATGTCTAGACCAAATTATCATAAAATTAAGATAGAATTGGGTTGATAAAACGATTTATTATCCGAACTATTGTTAGCCAGATAAACCTGTGCAGGAGTATGGTAATCGAGCGACTGATGTAAACGCTCATGATTGTAAAACTC
>Ga0208302_100345_pt1 | contig 11457 bp, 8 predicted proteins | sample 29_taG_FD_184103 | JGI IMG/M metagenome (GOLD analysis project Ga0208302, IMG submission 184103) | Marine viral communities from Cariaco Basin, Caribbean Sea - 29_WHOI_OMZ (SPAdes) (version 2) | ecosystem: Environmental > Aquatic > Marine > Oceanic | place: Caribbean Sea: Cariaco Basin | collected... | reverse complement strand
CAGAAACCTTTGGGGTTAACTTAATCAAGATACCTTTATCGAGTGACTTTAGTATCGAAACCGATGACTACCGTCAACCCTGTTCAGGTATTATTATTGCCAACCCCAATGCACCAACGGGCATTTTAATGTCATTAGAAGCGATTGATAAATTGACCGGTGAGCATCCTAATGCAGTGGTCGTTATTGATGAAGCTTACATTGATTTTGCCGATAAAGAAGCGGTTTCTGCCATTAGTTTGATTGATAAACATGATAATTTATTGGTGACGCAGACCTTCTCTAAGTCTCGTTCTTTAGCGGGCTTGCGTGTGGGCATGGCATTTGGTGACCCTTCATTAATTGAAGCATTAACTCGAATGAAAAACAGCTTTAATAGCTATCCTTTAGATCGTTTGGCACAAGCAGGTGCATTAGCCAGTGTTAAAGACGTGAGTTATTTTAAAGACACTTGCCGTAAAGTAATCGAGTTACGTGAGCAGTTGGTTAAGGATTTGTCTGAGCTTGGGTTTGAGGTATTGCCTTCACAAGCAAACTTTGTGTTTGCCCGTCCTAGTCAGGGCAATGCAAGTGAGATTGCTCAAGATTTACGTGAGCAAGGCATTATCGTTCGTTATTTTAATCAGCCAAGAATTAATGACTACTTACGTATCACAATTGGTACTGCTGAACAAAACCAACGTCTGATTGATGCTTTAAAGCAAAGAGCCTCCTTATAATTTACAACGGCATGTGATAGTTTGAAATAAAAAGGCCAGAATTGAATTCTGGCCTTTTTTAATCAGCAAGACTCTATTCAGGGTCTAATACAGCAACTAGATTACCCACTTTGTCATGGCACTCTTGATACTCGGACGCACATTCTGAACCCACAGTAATACCACCACCCGCCCACAAGGCAACTTTACCTTGTAAGTCTGCTTGCAATGAGCGGATAAGTACATTCCATTGCCCTGTACCGTCAAAATTCATATAGCCCAACGTTCCACAATAAGCCCCTCTAGGTGCTACTTCTAATTCACTGATTATTTCAACGGCTCTCTTTTTTGGCGTACCCGTGATTGAGCCAGCGGGTAAGCTATTAAATAAGACTGTCAAAGGGTGATGCTCTTCTTTAATTGTGGCAGTAATGGTGCTGACCATATGGTGCACATTACTAAAGCTTTCAATGGCAAAGAGTTTGGAGACATTGACACTGCCTATTTCAGCGTATTTGCCCAAGTCATTACGTAGTAAGTCGACAATCATTACATTTTCAGCTTTATCTTTATCGCTCATAGCCAGTTGTTGCTTGAGCTGCTCATCTTGTTCAGCGTTAACACCGCGAGGTAAGGTGCCTTTAATGGGTTTGGTGATAATCTGCTGTTGGTCTTCTGCGTTTTTGTTAAATAATACAAACAGCTCTGGTGAACAGCTCAGCAACTCAAACTCACTAATACCTTGTTTCTTAGCAGTGGAAGCCATATTAGTAATACCTAAATAACCCGCAAAAGGTGCTTGAGTCTTATGGTGTAATTGAGGTAAGTAATCCACCAAACGTAGACAAGGCTTGCAATGAGTGAGTGTGTCATTAGGGGTGAAAGTTGACGAGCTGAGCTGTCCTTGCCATTTTTGAGTCAGATTAATTTGATAACTGTCGCCCTGATGTAAGTACTGCTGTGTTTTATTAAACGCTTGGGTATATTGCTTAAAGTTCCATACCGGCTTCAAAGGTAAAGCAGGGGGCGTAGAAGGAAAAGTGACAGATTGCGTCAGTAACACGGTCAACTGGGCTTCAAAAGCTTGCAGATAGGCGACCATACTGTCTTGGAGGATTTGAGGTGTGTTATCTTCAGTATGCAACGCCCATTTTATATCAGGACCAGATTTATCAGTATAAGGTTTAAGGTAAATGTCATAGTGAGCCAAAAATGCACAGGGTTGTTCGGCTACTTCAATTTTTGAGCCAACAGCCAGTGCTTGGACACCAATGTCATAGCCTATAAATCCCATTAAGCCACTTTGGAAAGTATCAGAATCCGCTACTGCTCGATCCTCTGCTTGACCTTTTAAGTTCAATGATAAGTTTTGCCCTAAATTGACATTACTTTTACAGTATTCAATCAGTTCTTCAATCCACTTTTTATATTCGATTGAATAATTTATGCTATGACTGTTGATGGTGCTAGCAATAGCATCACTGGAGTTTTTATTGTTATTACTTATGCTTTCTACCTTGGAAGTTAGATTTGGGGTTTTTAAGTTTGATCGCTGATAAGCGTCTATTTTGTCACTAGAGACTTGACGCGATGTCTTTAATATCTCAATATCTAATAATGGAGTGATAGACTTCGACTGAGGTAGGGCGTTTTTATACGCTGTCCATGACGTTTTAGGCAGTAGACCAATGACTTGCTCACTATCATTGTTCAGCCAACAGACATGCCAAGGCAAAAGAGATGATGACTCTTGCTCCATAAAATGATTCAAGTAAGGTACAAACTGGTGAGCGGGCAAGTTTTGAAATGAGAAAGTATGGTAAATCATAAAGGCTCAATATTTTAAATGGCGAACGCAAAACTCAAGACAGTGTAAGTTGTAACCCAGTTAGGTGTTAGGGTAGGTAAATAGTAGACTATTTTACATTGTGCTAAACCGCGATAACACTGTTTAAACTGATAAACCACTCTGAATTACATAAAATTCAATACAGTACTAGCGACATTACTAATTATTAAATAGCTATTCAGTTAATTATTGAATATCTACTGGTTACGGTGGCGACTAAAGGCACATTCTAGGGCTTATCGTTTTACTGATAGAATTTATTAAAATCTTATTTATTTATAATCTAAATTTTCAGGAAGAATTTTTTATGGCTAAGCAATCAAAGAACTCTAAAAGTAATAGCAAAATTATTAAGGGCGTTGATGCCGTAGGCAGTGTGGCTCGTAGTGGCTTAGAGCGTTTTGGCTCATTGCTTGATAGTTTAAATGCTAAATCAGGTAAAGCCAGTCAATTTAAAGCAGTGGATTTATCAGAATATAAAAACAGCACTGCCAATAATTTATTAAGCCAACAAACCATTAAAACCTCTGAGCAATTGTTAGGCAGTCGTTTTACGACTTACAGTAAATATGCCAAAAAAGTAGTACCAGATAGCCTGTTTCAAAAAGCTTCTGATAGTGCTTTCTCACAAGTTGCCAAATTAGCAGCTAATTGGAGTGAAGTAGATTTACCAGGTCAACAACGTTTCAAAGGTACTCAAGCATTAACTGATCAAGAGCGTAATGCTTTAGCACGTGATATTGCGAACCAAAACCGTGCCTTAGCCACTATTGGTGGTGTGACTGGTCTAGCCGGTCTTCCAGGTATGTTAGCAGATACGCTATGGTTACTTTTGGTTTCTCTACGCACCGTATATCAATTAGCGATAGTGTATGACAAGCCGTTAACCGGTAAGCAAGGCGTTAAGATGGCTTATGCTGTAATTGGCAGTGCAGACCTGAGTAAAATGCAAGAGAAACAAACCATTTTAGCGACTCTTGGTGTGGCTAAAGGATTGGTTAACAGTGCAGATAATAGTGGTTTGCGCAGTGAGTTAACCAAAGGGTTAGGTATTGCTAATCCTAATGTTCAGTTCTATGCACAGCAAGTAGATAAGCTTGCCGAACAGTTCAACTTTGATTTAGATGGTATCAACTTAGGTTGGATGTCTAAATTTATACCTTTGTTATCAGTAGCGACTACCGTTCATTACAATAGTCATTTGATTGATCAAGTTATTGGCGTGGCAAAAGCTACTTTTGGTCCAGAGCCTATCATGGCTAAGCAAGCCCTTACCGATCAGGCAAATTCTGAGAAATCAGATGATCAAAAAGACAGCGCTAACGAAGACGATTCTGCTAAAGATAGCACTAAGAAAGATGATTCTACAAAAGATGAATCTAAATCAGCTGATAAATCAGAGAAGACTGATAAAAATGAGCAAAATCAGCAAAAACAAGCAGAAGCAGATAAAGAAGAACAAGCTTCGGATAAAGAGAGCGCAGATAAAGAGACTGCATCTGAAAAATCTGAGGAAAAAGCAGAGACAGAGGAAGGAGCAGAGTCTGCTAAATCTGAGTCTAAACAGGAGCAAACTTCGCAGAAAAAAGACGATCAACAAGATACGTCTAAAGAAGCTGACTCTAAATCAAATAAAGAACAAAAATAGGTAAATTGATAAGGATTGTCTAATTTCAGACTTTCTCTTACCCTAAAATAGGACGTGTTGCAACATTAATAACTTGCAACACGCTCTATAAATCGGTAAAATCACTGCCTTAACTTCCCGCTGAGGAAGGCTAGAATAGCAGGGGGTTGGTGTTGTGTGCTGGAATGAGCCAGTGACATGATGGCTAACCACTAATGCGTTTAGTGCCTCAGTTACGTACAGCATTGCTGTATATCGGACACAGAGAGAATATATTATGCGTAAAGATATCCATCCAGAGTACCAAGAAGTATTATTCCACGACACTAATGCTGACGTGTTCTTCTTAACTCGTTCAACTGCTAAAACCAAAGCAACTCGCGAGTATGAAGGTAAAGAATATCCATACTACCCACTAGATATCTCTAGTGCGTCACATCCTTTCTACACTGGCGAACAACGTAAAACTTCTAACGAAGGTCGTGTTGCTAGCTTCAACAAACGCTTTGGTGCGTTTGGTGGCCGTAGCAAGGCTAAAACTACTGACGCTGAGTAATTTTTATAGTTACTTTAATGTAGCTATCTTGCGTTAAGAGTTAAGCGAAAAACCACTGCATTGCTAATATAGGCTGCGGTGGTTTTTTTATGTCTGTCGTAAAGCTTTTATATTCTAGTTTAGGCAATGTATTCTAAATTGTCAGTCATAAGAAACACCAGTCGCTAAGACTGGTGTTTTGATTAATATTCTAAGACGGATAGCCTTTTATAGCTTAACCATGCTTCAACTGACGTGGTCGGAAACCTGAGGCCAACAAAACTATGCCATATACAGCAGCACCCACTGCACAAATAAGTAATAAGGCAAAGACACGATGCCACTGCGTATCGTGAGTTGGGAAGTAAGGTAGCATTAGATATAATGAAGCCACCATAAGCACACTAGAGATACCAAACTGTGCGAACAGTTTTTTCCATTGTGGTCCAAAACGGAATAAATTACGTTTGTGCAGTAAATAATATAACAAACCAGCGTTAACCAACGAGGCTGCTGTGGTCGCAAGTGCTAAACCGCCATGCAACGGCAGTTTGAAATAGTAAAATATACCCACAAAGATTAAGCTGAATATCATGTTAGCGATAACGGTGATAATACCAATTTTAACCGGTGTCTTCGTATCCTGACGAGCGAAGAAAGCGGGTGCGAAAATCTTAATTAGCATAAAGCCTAAGATACCACCCGACATACTACGAAGGGCAAAGCCACTCATATTAGCATCTCGTAGCGCAAACTCGCCACGCATAAACAATGTCTGCATCAACACATCTGATAGCACAAACATAGCACAGGCAGCGGGCAGACCCACGACGATAATCAATCGAGCAGCCCAGTCTAAGGTCTTACGGAAGTTGACATCATCTTGTTTGGCTTGACTGGTTGATAAGCTAGGCAAGATAACAGTACCGATTGCTACCCCAATCAAACCTAATGGTAACTCAGTTAAACGTTCTGCGGCGTACAACCAGGATACTGAGCCGGTTATCATTAATGAAGCCAATACGGTATTTAACAGTAGGTTAATTTGGGTAACAGATACCCCAAAAATGGCTGGCAACATGAGTTTTAGAATGCGGCGCACCCCTTCATGTTGAAAATCAATCTTAGGTTTAACCAGTAATTTTTGCATATAAAGCTGTGGTAGCTGAATAAAGAACTGTAATAGACCTGCTATAGCAACGGCGTAACCCAATGCCATAATAGGTTTATCAAACATGGGCGCAAAAATTAAGGCCCCAGCGATCATCGATAAGTTCAACAGTACAGGGGCAATAGCCGGTGCCGCAAAACGGCCATAGCTTTGCAAAATACTACCAGCAAACGCTGTCATAGAGATGAATAGCAAATAGGGGAAGGTTAAACGTAACAACTCGCTTGCGGTGTTAAACTTCTCGGGATCGTCTGAGAAACCTGGGGCAAAAAGAGCAATAACCCAAGGAGAGGCGAGCATAACCACAACGGTTATTAGGGACAGAATCATCAGTAGAGCACCGGAAGTGCGGCTGATTAAGATTTGTACTTCTTGCAATGTGAAACGTTCTTTGTATTCCGTTAATACGGGAACGAAAGCTTGGCTAAAGGCACCTTCAGCGAATAAACGACGTAGGAAATTGGGTATTTTGAAGGCCACTAAGAAGGCATCCATCAGACCGCCAGCCCCAAAGACACTCATTAAGACCATATCACGTACTAGGCCTAAAATACGCGAGAGCATGGTCATTGAGCTGACAATCATTGTCGAGCGAAACAGTTTACTTTTTGCCATGTAATCTCAATACCTATTTATATTAAAAGGTTTTAAACTGATTTTTAAGGTTTCAAAAAACTGGCAAATTATAGCATTATCTAGATACGATAATGCTGTTGGCCCATGAAATTGTGATGAAAAGTAGGGCTGAGATTTATTTATAAAAATTATTATATAAAAGTCATTGATAGCTAAAGGTATGAATTGGCTGATAAGATTCTATTTTAAACAGGACTGATAATGAATTATTCAATGGAGTTAACCAGCTTTACTGAGCTAGATAGACAACCAGAGCCATTAGCAACCGCCAAAAACCTAGCGCCGCGTAGTTGGCTGTTTGTGCCAGCAACAAGGCCGGAACGATTTATCAAGGCTGTAAGCAGCGGGGCAGATGCTGTTATTTTAGATTTGGAAGATGCGGTGGGCAGGATAGAGAAATCGCAAGCCCGTCAGAATGTAGCACAGTTTATGAAAAACAGATCAATAGCTAACAGTTTTGAGTCAAATGGGCCCAGTCTATGGCTAAGATTAAATAATGACAGCCAACTTGAGGAAGATCTACAGTTATGCCAGTCGTTGGCCAAGCATCAGGTCTTGGCAGGCGTAATTTTACCGAAGGTGACGGATGTTTTGCCGATACAACGGACCTTTGAGGCATTAACGTTACCTATTGTGGTTCAAATAGAGTCTGCGCAAGGGATAACGGAAATTTCGGATATTGCCAAAAGTGAAGGCGTCATGGCTATTAGCTACGGAAGACTAGATATCAGTAATCAGTTAAATCTAAGAGTGGGCAGTCAGGCAGAGCAGGATTTTTTTGACCATTTGCGTATCAAACTGATGTTGACCTGTCACACTCATGGACTGATAGCACCCATTGAGAGTGTCTATCCAGATTTCAAAAATGAACAGGGAATGACGACTACCGCAAGCTATGTGTCAGATTTAGGATTTTCTGGGATGTTATGTATTCATCCAAGCCAAGTGGCGATAGTCAATCAAGCTTTTAAAGCCACGGCTGACCAGTTGGTTTTTGCCACAAAAGTTACCGAGCATTATCAACAAACGGGGGATAGTATTTTCGCCATTGAGGGTGTCATGGTGGATCTCCCTGTCATTTTGCAGTGCCAAAGACTATTACAGCAAAATTGATTGGCTAAAAGCACCACAAGTGGTGTGTTGTTATCTAATCTGACCTAACCTAACTTAGATTAGCTTGGCGCTTGGCTTATGTGTTGACTAAACGTTGACCCAATAAGCCACGTAGCTTATCCCATTCAAAGTGTTCGCCAGGGTCAGTTTTTCGACCCGGGGCGATATCGCTGTGACCGGTTAAGTGGCGGCGAGTCTGTGGGTAAGCGTCATAAATAGCCGCTATGGCACTTGTCAAAGCTAAATATTGTGCCTCCGTAAAAGCTTGATGGTCTGAGCCTTCAAGTTCAATACCAATACTATAGTCATTGCATTCCGGCTTGCCTAGATAACTAGAGCGACCCGCATGCCAAGCTCTGTCTTCAAAGTTTACCAGCTGAGTAATGTCGCCACTGCGTTCAATAAATAAATGTGTTGATACTTGCATTCCTTCGATGGTTTTGAAATAAGGGTGAGCCTCCCAATCCAGCGTATTAGTAAAGAAAGCTTTAACATAATGGAGACCGTTTGCGTCTGTTTTTTCAAACTCATCAGGGGGTAAACTAATATTATGAATAACGATAGCACTAATATCAGTATTGTCTGGACGCTGATTAAAGTTAGGCGAGGCCAGCCATTGAGCTTGACTTAAGCGACCCTGTTGAATGTCCATAGCTTCAAAGGTCGTGATGGATTTAGATTTAAACAGTGGTTTTTTCATAGTCGGTATACTAATAGTTGTATATGAATAGTGGAATAGACTAAATTCTTTACGGCTAAAGCCCTGTTATTAATTGGTAGTATTTATGCCAGTTTAAATGGCTTTGAATAGGGGACATGTTATCATTATTGATGGCTTATACAATAGGCTAAACAGCCTCTCATTATCGTATCTGCTGGCTATACAATCATAGAAGTATCTAACATAAGCGTATATAAGATAAGCAAACTCTAAGAGTTGCTAACGCTACCAGCTGCTAATCATAGCAAACAATAAATAGGGTAAATCATGGTGAATGCTAAATCTGTTGTCTTGTCCTCTACTAAGCCCGTCTCTTCATTTTTGTTTAAAAATAAGAGTATGCTTAACAGTACTGTTAGCCTGAGCCCGATATTAGTAATGAGCGCTGCGGCCAGCTTAGCATTTTCGGCTCCGGCAATAGCGCAGCAGCAAAATGCTCAATCTACAACTTTGCAAGCTGATAACACCAGTCTAAATATAGACGCAAATCCAGATATAAAGAGAAATGCAGCAATAAACCCAGAGTCAGGTAATCAGCCGCTAAGCTCTAACCTCACGGATCAGTTAATTCAAAAGGCCAACCAAAAGAATTTGGCCACTCATCCAACTTGGTTGAGACTGCATTACTATGAGCCAGACCAGAAAGCAAAAGCGCCAACTTCAACCAAACAAAGGACTTATAAAAGCAAAATCGAAAAGCCGGATTTTTTTATAAGTGAGCAAGGTAAGACCGACCCTCAGGCTGAACTTGAAGCTTTTATTAAAGCTACCGTCACTCAAGGGATAGATGGCGATGATAGTGTGGCATGCCGTTTTCCTGCCCGTACCTACTGGTTAAAAGAGCAGTTGGGTTTAGAGCAAGTTCAGCCCAATTGCCCTGACTTTGATGCATGGCTAAAAAATCTCGACCCTCAGAAATTATCGGTGGTTTTTGCTGAAGAGTATCCAGACCGTCCGGTTTCTGCTTTCGGTCATACTTTAATGCTAATTGATTCGACTGCGAGTCTAGCCGACCCCAAAGCCATCGACAAAGCCCATGCCCTTAATGATACGGTGGCAGGTAACCCTGATGATTCATTTATTAAGTATGCCATAAACTCGGCTTTTGGTGGCTATCCTAATGACATTACTATCGAGCCTTATCCGCAGAAGTTGGCAGATTATCTACAAAATGACAATCGTGATGTCTGGACTTACGGTCTTAATTTAACAAAGGCAGAAGTACAGCAGATTATGCGTCATGTGTATGAGACTAAGGACTTAGAGCTGCCTTATTATTTCACTATGGATAACTGTGCTTCAGAAATACTGAGGTACATTGATGTGGTGCGTCCTAATGGTAACTTACTGGATGAGTTCACGTTAGCAGTGGTCCCCTCGGATGTGGTCCGCTTGCTACAAAAAGAGAGATTAATTGACCAGCAAAACTATTTTCCATCAGATAAAACCTTGGCGCAAGCCAAGTTAAATAATTCACAGTCGACACAGCTACCCAGCAGTAGTATTGATGCTAACAATCAGTTGATACCTACGCAACTAACTCCCGTAGACAATAACCCGTTAGACGCCCATTCTTTACAACGTATGAAGATAGGAGCGGGGGCTCAAGACGACACCGGCTATATTAGTTTGGCCTATCGAGGGGGTTTTAATGACCCTCTAGATCGTCCCAGTGGCTATCCTCAAAACTTCCACTTGGAAGCAGGCTCAGTTGAATTAAGAGTCTATAAGGACGATGAAAACAATAAAGGAGACCATAATCGCGTTGAATTACAAGAGTTGGCTATTTTGCGTGGTCGCTCGTTTAATCCGATAAATACCGCCAAAAAAGGCGACTCTCTATTTTCAAGCTGGGGCGTTAATGTGCAAGCCACTCAGGTAAAGGATGGCTCACAAATGAATAATAATAATCGCAGTGGTGACCCAGATAGCAGTCATTTGGTAGGCAGCTTCGGTTATGAGAAAGGAATATCTGCTGCCTTCGGTAGTCCACAAGCAGGTTCAGGGCAATTACCGCCTCAGGTTTGCTATGCGCTTGGAACAGGACTGGCCCAAGTGGGTAAGGGGCTAAGTAAAGGTTACCGTGTTGGGGCAGGTGTGAATTTAGGCTGTCGTTATCAATTTAGTCCTAATGCTCGATTGATAGGAGAGGTGCAGGTGCCTTACTGGTATCATGGTAGTACAGATAATGACCAAATAAAAGGCAGCTACTGGCAGCCGATTTTGAGTTTAGGGGCGCAGTATGATTTGGATAGAAACAAAGCCATTAGAATACAAGGTAGCTATGAACTACAAGACGGTATAGAAGGACGCGATGATATTCAGCTGGCGTATGTGACGTATTTTTAGGGTGTTAATTGTAATAGTAGCGTAGTAGTATGAGGCTACTCACAAGGATGTACTCCCCATGACACGCTTTGCTAATGCACTCTCTTCAGATGATAATAGCGCTAAAAAAAAGGCCAATAATAAAACGGTGGAGGGGCATTCTCCACCTTACCCATCTGCGCCTAACGAATCTTCCCCTCATCAATCTGAGCCTAGTCAATCAGATTCCCAAACTATTGAGTCTATCTCCGAACCAGTGCTAAATACGAAAGCGTATCTGTCAATGAGTGACTTTTTAGCGTGCATCAGTCAGCTTGCTGTTATTGGAGTGATAGAAACCACAGGCATTGTCGAGTCGATACATCGTGAAATTGTTTTACGCCCGCTAGGGCTATCAAACCATAAGTACGGACGACTCTGGCATAAAGGCATCGGCAGTAGAGTATACAGTTTGGTAAAAGGGGTTACCTCGGTAGTAGGCCATAGCTTAGCGTTTGGTATTACTCATAGGACTTACGCAACAATCAGTCTAGGCGAGCGCAACTGCTCGCAGAGATAGTCATCCAGCAAGCCATGTTTTAACTGATATACCGTTTTCTTTGTCTGCTTAGCAATACGGGTCAAACTTATCCACACTAATATAGAACAGCAAATATGATTGCGCTGAATACGTGCTTTTCGACACTGATTAGACTCTATACCTGTTAATTGCTTAATCTCACGATGAAACTGCTCAATTTTCCAGCGTATGGCGCACACCTGTTGTACGTCATCACGAT
>Ga0208302_100344_pt1 | contig 11460 bp, 9 predicted proteins | sample 29_taG_FD_184103 | JGI IMG/M metagenome (GOLD analysis project Ga0208302, IMG submission 184103) | Marine viral communities from Cariaco Basin, Caribbean Sea - 29_WHOI_OMZ (SPAdes) (version 2) | ecosystem: Environmental > Aquatic > Marine > Oceanic | place: Caribbean Sea: Cariaco Basin | collected... | reverse complement strand
TTACTATAATTTGAAAGTCACCGTAATTTGAAGGTGTCAGTATTCTAGATTCTTTTTATTGATTAAGTTTTTAGGTTAAAAAACTGATGTCAAAGACAATAATGATAGTCAATAATCAAGCGGTGATATAAAATGCTTGTTTAATTTTTCAAATTTTGTCATTATCTCGATATGAATTTACAGTAAGACTACTTACATAAAGTAACATCTGCTTTTAAATGTGCTATATTTACCATCAAAGTATCTGGCCATTAATGTAGTGTTGGTTATCGAGCGATATACAACAACATAAGTAACCGCATAAGCTCGCAACACTTTTTAGAAATCTGAGGATCTAATATGTATTCATCATTAAAAATTTCGGCAATTACCCTAGTTTCTGCAGCGCTTTTAAGTACAGTGGGTTGTGCCACTAAGCCTAAAAACTCTGAGTTTGTGGTAGCTCCTATGGCTGTACCTGGTAACGCAGCTTACCAAACAGGTCCTTTGGTGAATAACTCAGCAGAAGTACAAGCCGCTGCTCAAAATGTGCGTAGCATTGTTCGCTTCCCATTTGATAGCAGTGAGATTGATGCTGAAGCAGCTAGCATTTTGAATGATCAAGTGGCTTTCTTAGCCAGCCACCCAGATGCTAGAGTTTTAGTAGCTGGTCATACTGATGAACGTGGTAGCCGTGAATACAACCATGCATTAGGTGAGCGCCGTGCACAAGCAGTTAGAAACTATTTGGCTAGCCAAGGTGTGACTGATGCTCGCGTTGAAACTATCAGCTATGGTGAAGACCGTCCGGTTGCCGCTGGTACTGATGAAGCCTCTCACGCTCAAAACCGTCGTGCAGAATTATCTTATTAATTTATTTTTGTTAAGACATGCCTTATTAAAACACATAAATTAATACAGTAAATTTAAAACGACCGTTTAAAGACCCAGCTTAGGCTGGGTCTTTTGCATTTAGGAGTTAGTATTATTATGGATATCACCATGAGTAATATCATATTAGAAGACATACACTATTTTAGTTTCGATGATAAAGGTGATGATTTACCCCTATCTTCACCGCTGATTACTACTTGGATCGCGGTCGCTACCTTAGATTATAGAGTCAACAATAGTATCGATCTAGCCAAACCTTTAAGCACTATACCGGTTAGTAACAAACTTCAGAAATATGCGGTAAGAAAGCTACTTTACCAATGGGTATTTAAACGGTTTGAAAAAGCTGGCTTCCAGTATATTGATAATCATAAAGAAATTTACAGTGACAGTAATAAAGCTTCTAAAGCTTATCACTTATTAAGCCAACAATATCTGATCCTTAGTGACGCTAACTTCCCTTATCGCTTACTGCCTTTCAATTATTACGTTTGCTTTAGTCATTCAGGCAATCAAGTCACTTGCGCTATTAATAAATATTGTCCCATTGGTATCGATACCGAAATCAATACTATATCAATGCAGGTGGCCGAACGCTTTTATAGTAGTGAAGAAGTTAAATGGTTGCAACAGCTAAGCCCCGATCAACAGTCGGAGGCAATAAGCGTATTATGGATGTTAAAAGAAGCTTCAATAAAGAAAACCATGGCAAATGAAGCCAATTTATTGTCTGGACTTAAAAAAAATGTACTGCTCTCTGCGCAAAATATACTGCTTTCATACAGCAATGAAAATAGCAGATCTTCTACTAATCTTCACAATGTCTATTATTATCAAGATGTAAGTAACCCTTTAAAAAGCACCATTTATGTTTATTCACCTAAACATAAGTTAATTGCTATATGGTAAAACTATCATTATTAGAAGCTAGCTCTAATTCAAGCCCATCTCTATTAGTTATTAGCAAAATCATATTATTCTGAATTAGCCTAGATAACTAAATAAGCCATAACTTAAAGAAATCGAAGAGTTCCAAGCATAAAAAAAGCACCCCCGAAGGAGTGCTTTTTTACAATTCTGGCTATGCCAATAATTAGAAGCGGTAAGTTACACCAGCTTTAACGATTGGATACCAAACGTCATTGTCTTCAATATCATTGCGAGCAGCATCTTCAAATTGTTTGTTATTTGGAAGTACTGAACCCTCTGGAATCACACCACCATCTACAACTTTAACATTTGCATCCATTTTACCCATGTAGGCGGCACCGATTTCACCGAACAGACCCCATTTCTGGTTAATGTTTGGATGATAACCAAGAGTTAAGTATGGAGCTAATTTATTTTTGTTCTCTACATCAACGTTTACACTAGTTCCATCAGGAATAGCATATCTAGTACCATTGATTTTAACATTTGCACCGTTAGTGTTTGGTGTTAAAGTAGCTTTTAATTCATTGTCAGGAACGATGATACCAGTACCAACAGTGAAGTTAGTCGCCCATGGACGTAGGTTAACACCTAGGTATGGGTTACTGAAGTCAGCATCATATTTCATGTCACCTTGGAAGTTACCCCAACCGTCACCTAGTGCTTTACCCCAGTTGATCCAAGAATCGCTAGCGTCTAGATCTTTTGTATCATCATCGCTAAAACCGTTCCAACCAGCAGTTAGTTCAGTAGTTTCGTTTAGGCCCCAAGCAATGTTAGCACCATAACCCAGAGTACCAATCTCAGCGCTTACTGCAGCTGGATGAACAACTGTGTCAAAGATAGTTCTAGTAGTACCAACAACAGCACCAGTAGTGTTAGCGATAACGCCAGCATTTTGGTCGTATTGGTAAGCAACTGGTTGTACGTTAGTTTGGTAAGCAACTGGTTGAGCATCAACAACAACTACTTGGTTAGCTGGTTGAACGTCTGCTACTACTACCGCTGGTTGTGTTTCATATACAACAGCTTGGTTAGCAGCCATAGCAGCTACTGATGAACCTAATACTGCAGTAGCAACTGCGGTTAATTTAAAAAGTTTCATAACATCTCCAAAATATATAACTTAATGAACCATGATTAAGTGTCTAATAAACAAAAGAGCAATTCAAGCAATCTATCATAGTCATGTACGCAATCTCTCTGCGATACACGAGCTTATAAAAAGGTAGCTCGAATTGCTCATCCATGAGACACCCTATTGAGGTTTCCCGTATCCATATGTGTATTAAACACTTTTTTACAATTAATGTCATCCCCTAAAAGTAACCTTTTAATAGAGATTCTGTAATTTTTACTTACAATTTGTAAGTTGGGTTGCATTATACCCTATCATCAGGTTTAAAACCTAATAATTTAATTACAAATATAAGTATTGGTCCAAACTGAAAAACTGAACACACCAGATGACATCAGTAGCTGCATCTATTACAATAGGCACCTGCCGAGAGGTGTTGCGCCAGTAGTTTTGATGGATGACTGTATTATAGCATTTAATACGTCTATAGTTAAATCTTACTGTCAGGCTCGGTTGGCCTTTTATTACAATAGCTTAGATATTAAAAATGGTATTTATCTAATTCGTTCTGTATTCGCTAAATAAGTGTTAGATATATAAGCAATATAGAATTGAGTTATGTTAACCAAATTTATACCCCTCTGTTGCTAATGGCAAACAACGACACCTGCGTTTCTTTCACCTTATCTTTCATTAATACCAAGGAGCTCGAGATGGACGCAGTGTCTAATATCGATTCAAGAACCAATTCGAAAAACTTCAATGACTATAAAGTAGCTGACATTAGCTTAGCAGACTATGGTCGCCGTGAAATCTCATTAGCTGAAGCTGAAATGCCAGCCTTAATGGGCTTACGTAAACGCTATAGCGAAACACAGCCTTTAGCGGGTGCTAAAATTCTGGGTTGTATTCATATGACTATCCAGACCGCTGTACTGATTGAAACCCTAGTAGCTCTAGGTGCTGAAGTACGCTGGACCTCATGTAATATCTTCTCTACCCAAGATCATGCTGCTGCTGCTATTGCTGCTAGCGGTGTTCCAGTGTTTGCATGGAAAGGCGAAACTGAAGAAGAGTATGAGTGGTGCTTACGTCAACAGTTGTTTGTCGGTGGCGAAGAAAATGGTCAACTTTGGGACGCCAACTTAATTTTAGATGACGGCGGTGATTTAACCGCTCTTATCCATAATGACTACCCACAAATGTTAGAAACCATTAATGGTATTTCAGAAGAAACTACCACCGGTGTTCATCGCTTAATCGATATGCTTAATAAAGGGACTCTAAAAGTACCTGCTATTAACGTAAATGATGCCGTTACTAAATCTAAAAACGACAACAAGTATGGTTGCCGTCACAGCTTAAACGATGCCATCAAACGTGCTACTGACATGCTACTTGCTGGCCGCCGTGCGCTAGTAATCGGTTATGGTGATGTGGGTAAAGGCTCAGCACAAAGCTTACGTCAAGAAGGTATGATTGTTCGCGTATCAGAAGTTGATCCAATTTGTGCTATGCAAGCCTGTATGGATGGCTACGAGCTAGTATCTCCTTATATCGATGGCAAAAATGCTAACTCAGCAGAAGGCATCAACACTCGCCTATTACAAGATACTGACTTAATCGTTACTACTACTGGTAACTACCATGTTTGTGACAAACATATGCTTGCTGCCTTAAAGTCAGGTGCTGTAGTTTGTAACATTGGTCACTTCGATACTGAAATCGATACACAGTTTATGCGTGATACTTGGAAATGGGTAGAAATCAAACCACAAGTTCATCAAGTATATCGTTCAGAAAATGAAGGCGATTATCTAATCTTATTGGCCGAAGGCCGTTTGGTAAACCTAGGCAATGCCACAGGTCATCCGTCACGCGTTATGGATGGTTCATTTGCTAACCAAGTGTTGGCACAAATGTACCTTCATGAAGAAAAATTCTCAGAATTACCTTCTGATGAACGTGCTAATGGTCTATATGTCAAAGTACTACCGAAGAAACTTGATGAAGAAGTAGCCGCAGCAATGGTTGCCGGCTTCAGCGGTGTTATGACCCAACTAACGCCAGAACAAGCAGAATATCTAGGCGTTCCTGTTGAAGGTCCATTCAAGCCTGATGACTATAAGTATTAATTAATAAATATGAATTAATAAGTACTAGGTTATAAACAAGTACTAAAGTTCATAGCGTACTAAAGTTAATACTTTTTAGTATTTAACTTTAGCGGTTAAACTTATTATAGTATCTGCTGATTATATTAAAGGCTGAGGAATCAATTTGATTTCTCAGCCTCTTATTAGGGCCGTATATATTTTTCATCAAGGAACGAATATGAATAAACCCAATTTCTCATTTGAGTTTTTCCCTACCAAGACTGATGACGGCGTGACCAAATTATGCCAAACCTTTGATACCTTAAATGAGCTGTCACCTGCTTACTTTTCGGTAACTTATGGCGCTGGTGGTACGACTCGTCAACGCACGATAGGTATTGTTGAAACGTTGCACAATCGTGCCAACACCCCGATTGCTCCCCATATCTCTTGTATTGGGGATGATAAATCAGTAATCGGAGAGCTATTGGAACACTACAAATCAATCGGTATTAATCGCATTGTGGCATTGCGTGGTGATCTACCTTCCGGCCAAGTGGGCATGGGTGAATTACCCTTCGCCGTAGATTTAGTGCGTTTTATTCGTGAGCACACTGGCGACCACTTCCATATTGAAGTTGCGGCTTATCCTGAGATGCACCCTCAAGCGCGTAGCTTTGATGCTGATATCCAAAACTTAATTAATAAGTTTCAAGCCGGCGCCAACTCTGCCATTACTCAGTTTTTCTATAATGCTGAAAGCTATTTATATTTACGTGATGCATTGGAGAAACGCGGGATTGACACCACTGAACATCGCTTAATTGCGGGCATTATGCCGATTATCAATTCAAGCAACTTGATTCGCTTCGCTGACAGTTGTGGGGCTGATATCCCCCGCTATATTCGTAAGCAGTTGGCAGATTATGGCGATGACAGCAAATCAATTCGTGAATTTGGCTTTGAAGTAGTACATCGTCTATGTGAAATATTAATTGCTGAAGGCGTACCAGCGCTTCATTTCTATAGCATGAACCGTGTCGAACCCAATAAGCGCCTAGTTGAATCTTTAGGACTTACCTCTCACAGCACACAGGCTTAATCGCATGCGTCGTTTTTTCTTTAATCCGAACTCAAGTGTATTGAGTTCGGACTCTATTAATTACTCAAATACAACCCACAGCACTGGCAATGAAGGACTGATGACCCTGAGCCAACAGCCGCTAGGTAGCATCCTTACCCTAACCGAGGATATTTATCATCATTGGTGCCGTGTGCTACGTGCCAAAGTAGGCGAACAAAGTCTAATCTTTGATGGTTTAGGCGGTCAGAGCATCGTAGAGCTTGAGTCAATTGACAAAAAATCCGCTCAAGTCCGTATCGTTGCTCATGATACTGACGATAATACGACAGCTTATTACAGTGCCATTGCTATCGTCATGAGTCGCGGTGATAGAATGGACTATGCCATTCAGAAAGCTACCGAATTAGGCGCTACAGCCATTCAGTTACTCACTAGCCAGCACGGTGAGGTAAGATTAAAAGCCAATCAAGTCGACAAAAAGCTCAATCACTGGCAACAAGTGGCCCTATCTGCTTGTGAACAATGTGGGCTTAATCGTCCCCCTTTGGTAATGTCACCGGTGTCTATTGAACAGTGCATACAACAACAAGGCGGTGAACCGCACAGTGACGTAAGCTATTTGGCAAATGACACTTATTATCAACAGTATTTTAATCAGCCCACCCTGCCCTTAGTGTTGGCCGTGCCCAGCCAACAAGAAAAACAGCAATTGGACATTAATGCCTCGATTAAGCGACATTTTGCTCAAGCGTTACAGACCCCATCTAAACCTAGATTTGATATCCTAATCGGCGCAGAAGGTGGATTGTCAGAATCAGAATATAGTCAAGCACGTGACAGCGACTATCTGCCTTGGCAACTGGGCAACCGAGTATTACGTACCGAGACAGCACCCGTGGTTGCTTTAGCCACTCTCATGTATATTAGCGAAAATTTCTAACCCGTTATTCACCCATGAATCTTCTGTACTGAATCTGTTTTTTGGTTCTCTATTATCTAACTTATATTGAATTATAATTGGCCGGCACGAGATAAATTTGTGCCGGCTTTTTGACTTTCAGAAGACGATAGTAAAAATATAAAAAACGATTTTTTGATAATTAAAAATATTTTTTGTGACCCGTAAGTCTTTGCAAGTGCTTGTAAAATAACGGCTTAGCCTCTATCTTTTCACTTAGAAATTTTTATTTGCGATATCTATACTTAATATAAGTCGTTATTAACTATGACTTTATGTGTTATTAAGCCCTCTCATCGCCATATAAAAATAGATAACTATCAAATTTATCTAATTTTCTTTATCTAATTTACTGTCAAATTATTTATAAGCATCGATACAGCACCTTGCTGACTGGTGCCTTCTAACTAATAAAATAATTTGTACAGTCTAAAACCCTAAGTAGTCAACTCAAACCATTCTTTAAAGGATAACAACATGCAATACAAAGCGCCCCTTCGTGATATGCAATTTGTTCTACATGAGCTTTTAGACAGTACTTCTCACTACAAAAGCATTCCTGAGTACGAAGAAGTTGAAAGAGATATTGTTGACAGCTACATTGAAGCTGCTGCCAGCTTTGCGGAAAATGAAATTGCCCCTCTAAACCGTAGTGGTGACGAAGAAGGTTGTACCTTCGATAATGGTAAAGTGACCACACCTAAAGGCTTTAAAGAAGCTTATAAACAATACTGCGAACTAGGTTTTGCAGCGCTTGCAGCCGATGAAGAGTTCGGTGGCCAAGGCATGCCCTTCTCATTAAGTACCGTAGTTAACGAAATTATGGGCTCGGCTAACTGGTCATTCTCAATGTATCCTGGTCTGTCTCACGGTGCTATTCAAACTCTTGAGCATCATGGTACAGAGGAACAAAAATCAATTTACCTAGAGAAAATGGTTACTGGTGAATGGTCTGGCACTATGTGCTTGACGGAAGCGCATGCCGGTTCTGACTTAGGTATTATCCGCACTAAAGCTGAGCCTAATGATGATGGTTCTTACAGCATCACTGGTCAAAAAATCTTCATCTCGGCCGGTGAACATGATATGACGGACAACATTGTTCATATCGTTCTAGCACGCCTACCAGGTGCTCCAGCTGGTACTAAAGGCATTTCGCTATTTATCGTACCTAAAATAAATGTTAACGCAGATGGCAGCCTAGCAGAACCTAACCAAGTTACTTGTGGCTCTATCGAACACAAAATGGGTATTAAAGCGTCTGCCACTTGTGTGATGAACTTTGACGGTGCTAAAGGTTTCTTAATTGGCCCAGAAAACCGTGGTCTACAGTGTATGTTCACCTTTATGAACGTAGCCCGTATCGGTACCGCTATTCAAGGTTTAACTGCCTCTGAAATTGCTTTCCAAGGCTCACTTGAGTATGCCAAAGACCGTCTAGCAATGCGCTCAATGTCAGGGGCTAAAGCACCAGATAAAGTAGCGGATCCAATCATTTTTCACCCAGCGGTTCGCAACATGCTATTAACGGAAAAAGCATTTGCTGAAGGTGGCCGTGCTCTAGCCTATTACTTATCATTCTTTGCCGATGTTGTGGTAAAAGGTACAGGTGAAGAACAAGAATATGCTGACCAAATGTTGTCACTATTAACCCCAATCGCTAAAGCGTTCTTAACAGAGACCGGCTACGAATCTGCCAACCATGGTGTACAGGTTTATGGGGGTCATGGCTTTATTCGTGAGTGGGGCATGGAACAAAACGTACGTGATACCCGTATTGCCTGCCTATATGAAGGTACTACTGAAATTCAATCATTAGACCTTCTAGGCCGTAAAGTATTAGGCTCACAAGGCAAAATGCTAGCCAACTTCACCAAAGTCATTAACGACTTCTGTAAAGAGCAGGAAAGTGATGAGTCAATGGGTGAATTCATCCGTCCTCTTGCTGAGTTGAATACTGAGTGGGCTGAATTGACTGCGCGTATTGGCAAACAAGCCACTGAAAACCCAGATTCAGTAGGCGCAGCAGCAGTAGATTACATGTACTTCAGTGGTTATGTAACTTTAGCCTACCTATGGGCACGTATGGTTGCTGTTTCTAAACAAGCGCTTGCAAACGGTACGACTGAAACAGGCTTCTATGAGGCGAAGATTAAAACGGCTCATTTCTACTTCAGCAAATTACTACCTCGTACACGTACTTATGTTGCTCGCATTGATACCGGCGTAGAGCCTTACATGAGCATGGATGTTGACCAATTTGCATTCTAAACGCTACTATTAACTACTATTTAGTGTTTTGGATTGGTGCTATTATTTATGGGTAGCACTAATCATTTTAAAACAATAACTTAATAAATTAATTCTAAATATATCAAAGGACTTTTATGGCTATTTATAATCCACCTTTAGATGAAATGCGCTTCATGCTAAATGACGTTTTTGATGTTGAAAAATTTTGGCAAGCTAACGAAAAGCTAGCTCATGTTGATATGGATACCGTCAACATGGTGCTTGAAGAGATGGCTAAGCTGTCTAAAAACGTACTACTTCCTCTTAACCGCACGGGTGATGAAGAAGGCGCAACTTACCAAGGTGACGGCGTTGTTACTACACCTGCTGGATTCAAAGAGGCTTTCAAACAGTATGCTGAAGCAGGTTGGATTGGCCTAGGTGGTGATCCTGAGTACGGCGGGCAAGGTTTCCCTAAAATGGTAACTATGTTAAGTGAAGAAATGGTTTTCACTACGAACCAATCTTTCGCCCTATACCCTAACTTATCTGTTGGTGCGACGCTTTGTTTATTGGCTTCTGCTTCTGAAGAACAAAAGCAGCTTTACCTTGAGAAAATGTACTCAGGTGAATGGTCGGGTACCATGTGCTTAACTGAGCCACATGCCGGTACTGACTTAGGTATCATCAAAACCAAAGCAAACCCTAACGATGATGGCAGCTACAGCATTTCTGGTACCAAAATCTTCATTACCGGTGGTGAACATGATCTTACTGAAAACATTATCCATTTAGTATTGGCCAAAACACCGAATGCCCCAGAAGGTTCTAAAGGTATTTCTTTATTCGTAGTGCCTAAATTCATAGTCAATGAAGACGGTAGCTTAGGTGAGCGTAACTCATTAGCAGCCGGTTCTATCGAACACAAGATGGGTATCAAAGGTTCAGCAACCTGTGTTATGAACTTTGATGGCGCTAAAGGTTGGATGATTGGTGAAGAAAACACCGGTCTAGCGTCTATGTTCGTTATGATGAACTATGAGCGTGTGACTATGGGCTTACAAGGCCTAGGTGGTACTGAACTTGCTTATCAAAATGCGGCAGCTTATGCCCTAGACCGTGCACAAGGTCGTAGCGACACTCAAATCCAAAGCCCAGAGAAACCTGCTGACCAAATCATTCACCATGCAGACGTTCGTCGTATGCTGTTAAATGCACGTGCTAACGCTGAAGCATCACGCTGCTTTGCAATGTATGTGGCAAAACAGTTAGATGAGTCTAAGTTCAGTGTTGACCCTGAAAACGCCAAAGCAGCTGCAGCTCGTGTTGCGTTATTAACGCCAATTGCTAAAGCTTTCTTAACTGACAAAGCCTTAGAAGCGACGGTAGATTGCCAACAAGTATTTGGTGGTCATGGTTATATTCGTGAATGGGGTATGGAGCAGATCGTTCGTGATACGCGTATTGCTCAGATTTATGAGGGCGCTAACGGCATTCAAGCACTAGACTTACTAGGTCGTAAGATTGCTCGTAACCAAGGTCAATACCTTGAAAACTTCCTAGCTGAAATCCGTGACTTTGTTGCTAACATGAAAGCGGATCATGAGATTAAACAAGCTACTTTAGATGCAGCAAGCACAATTGAAGAATTAACGACCACTGTATTGACTAACATTAGCAATCGTAAGAGCGAGATCAATGGCTGCGCGGTAGATTATTTACACGCAATGGGCTATCTATGCTACGCGTTTATGTTCGCTATGATGGTAGAAGCAGCCCATGATAAAGAAGGTGAGTTCTATGCTAATAAGCTAAAACTTGCTACCTATTTCGTAGGCCGTATCTTACCTCGTATCAAAGCACATGCTGAGATGGTTAAGACAGGTAGTGATCCAATTATGAACTTTGACTTAGACTATTTTGCTCAAAATATTAGCTAATTAAAAGCCGACTTGAATCTCGGAAATAGTTTATAATTCATCTTAACTTTACAAGAAGACAGCTCTCGTAGCTGTTTTTTTTGTCATTATATGACTGTCTTGCCTTCCGCTAATTATAGGTATCTATCTTCGTTATAACTATAAATATGCTATTAAATTAATTGAAATTAATAGCACTTTAAGATACCTTCTCAATATCTGATCGAATAAGGGTAATTAAGTGGCAGAATTAAAAGATATTTTGCATAAAATCAATGCATTGTGCGATA
>Ga0208302_100343_pt1 | contig 11512 bp, 10 predicted proteins | sample 29_taG_FD_184103 | JGI IMG/M metagenome (GOLD analysis project Ga0208302, IMG submission 184103) | Marine viral communities from Cariaco Basin, Caribbean Sea - 29_WHOI_OMZ (SPAdes) (version 2) | ecosystem: Environmental > Aquatic > Marine > Oceanic | place: Caribbean Sea: Cariaco Basin... | reverse complement strand
CACCACTCATTTTAGAGAGTGGTTAAATATTCTAAAGCGACCTAAGCAGCGGTAGTTCAGTTGGTTAGAATACCGGCCTGTCACGCCGGGGGTCGCGGGTTCGAGTCCCGTCCGCTGCGCCATATTTAAAACGAATTTAAACTCTCGGGTTTAAGCAAGTTTCGCCTCAAACATTAGCTTGTTTGGGGTTTTTTGTGTCTGAGTTTCCGCTAAAGGCCTTTATTTATAAGGGTTGGGCGTTTTCTCTATGTTGACCTTTACGAAATGGTGTACTCTTTAGCAATGCATGAATGATAAGTTTTTGCGCATGAGCTCTATCTTTTGAAAGTCGGTGACCAAGTGCTCAGTGACCAAACGGTGACTATTTTGTGACCAAGATTATTAAAAGTTGGTTGTGGCAACTAATCCCTACAATTTATGCTTATCGATAAGCTCAGTAGCTTAAATTATAAGCCTCAATGTCAGCTTGAAATAAAGATGGAAAGCTTTCTAGAGCCAACTCCACTTAAAAGTGCTGTAACACTTTTAAGTGGAGTTGGCTCTAACTTATCAAATAAAGTGACTTCTTATTACCTACATACCTCAAACTTCATAAGAAATAAAACCATTTATAGTTTCAATTTTTTCCTGAGTCATTTGAAGAAAACTGGAGTTTGGGCAAAATTTACAACAGCACATAAACAACTTAGAATTAAAATTTTTGGGAAGTATGTAGATTATCAACATGAGCTTCAGCAGAAATAAATGAATCAATTGATAATGCTTTTCTATCAACTAACTTCATCTCAATTTCGCCATTTGTTACAGAATTAGTCCAATAAACTCCTTCCATTTTACTACAATTATCAGTAATCAGAAGCTCTCCACTTCCAAGCGTAATTTTATTCTCACTATTCTTAGTCCTAGTCAACTGATAAATATACATAAACTTTGTTGAAGAAGAAAAAGTGTTAGTGTAGATTGTCGCTAAAATTGATTCAGACCTTTGACTCTTAGTAAATGATTGAATACTAATAGCAAAATACGTTTGTTTAATGTAGAAATAAATCTCAATTGGGGGTAAAGGATCATCATCAACATCTTTTTTATAGCTGCTTATTAAACGACCTTTCCACAAACCATTAATAGATGGCTTACTAAGAAGATTACCTAACCAAAGGTGTTTTATTCTGAATTTATTTAATAAAACTCCAATAATTAGCAACGAAGAAGTGATAGAAAAACTTAAAACCTGCCAAACTGACAAACTAGTTTTGATCCAGTCTGTAGTACTTAATACATACTGGACAACACAGATGAAACCAGCGCTAAGCGCAACTAAACCAATAAAAAACCAGATAAGTTTTTTTAATTCGTTAAACTGTAAGACTATGAAATTCACTTAGCTAACTCTCCCTAATACAATTACCGTTTCGGTAAACCTTGATGCCATCCATATGGCTGACTAGTCCTACGCTTACTATTCCCTTAGTAAGAGATGTAAGATATGCAGTCATTTCTCTAGCCCCACAAGGTCTAATAGCATCTAATGCACTAGTATTATTTGTTTCAATTACAGGAGCGAGGTATTGAGAAATATGGGTTAACGTCATTAGGTTCGTATTGAAAAAATGAAAGCCATCATGATATGGCGATTGTTTTAATGATAGCCGATAAATTAGCTCTATAAAGTTTTTATTTTCTAAAATAGCTTTATCAGTATTTTTATTTAAACTAGTAAAGGGTAGATTAGACAAATCAGTATAAAATATAATCCCCGTACCCATGAAGTCTTTATTGTTTTTTTTATGCAGACTCTTTAAACTACTCCAAATAAATTCTTCGGTTATGGTATCCATTATTGATTGCTCCAAAGCTTATTATTGATTTAATAGGAAATTGACGCATGCAGTAAATAGGATTAATTAATAGCAAAATATTTAATTAATTTACTACTATAAATAGTCATTATTTGAATAATCAGGTAAATACAAGGTTTTATTTTTCTGAATACCAATCCAATCTCCATATACCCCTGCAATAAAAAATAAGACAGGCTGATCTTTAAAATATTTGCACGTTTTATGCCACTCTCTATAGTCTGTAGAGGAAGGTTTCGCGTATTTTTGTGGATGCGTATGCCACTCTCCTAGATACTGAACACGCCCTTGACTAGAACCATGCAATCGATTCAAGTGCTCTTGATGGCCAAGTACGCCCCTTTTGTAGTAAACAGGTGTTCTAAAATCAGTTATCTTCGGTGTAGATAGGTGCATAATATGAATGTCCTCGCCACGCATTCCCCGTTTTTCACCCATTAAAATGCCACAGCTTTCTAATTGCATAAAATATTTTCTTTGGCGAAATTTTTCTATCACGCTAAAGACTTCAGCATCAAAACTGACCATACGGATTGGACATTCATTTTTAAAGAACCAAGTATGATTAGTCATGGTCTGGCACATACATGACAGTCTTCATGTGGCAAAAAGTCAGCATTTTGTAGTTTCTTTCCATGCCACTTTTCACTATACCGTGTTCTATAACGTGGGCTTACTTCTCCTTTCAACCAGTCTAATACCATATCGGTTACTAAAGAGGCAGTAGACATACTTGATGAAACGGCATAGGGTGTATAGTCCCTGCAAGCTTGGAGGGCTGTTATGGTGCTCCTGTCTTCAAACAAAGCATCGTATTCTTTTCGCATGTGATATCCATTTTTACTAACACAAGAACGACAAGCGCTTGCTACTTCTTTTTCATGAAATAAGGATTGCACACATTCACCATTATTTCTAATCCATGCACTAATGATAGGTGCGGTTATCTTATCTAAGTTATGATAGGCTTCGTTAATACATTGAGATACATAGGAGTCAGCTGTAGCATCAATTATCAAGTCCATACCTTGCATAATATCCATTCTATTTAGAATAGAGTGAGGATAGGCCGTAACAGTCATATTAGGTAATTGGTTATTTACCTCTTCTTTTAATGCGGTCGCTTTGTTTTTGTCAATATAATTTTGTCCTAGTATATGCCTACCTAAATTCTCTATCGATAAGTTATCATTATCAATAATAGTTAACTTACCACCTCCAGCGCCAGCACCCAATCGAGCCAGCGATAATAAAATATATCCTCCTATAGCACCGCCACCAATCACTAAAACGTTTTTATCAATCAAACTGGGTTGTTCCAAGTTTTTAATACTCCTTTCAAAAATATGGTGAGGCGTATAATTTGCTGATTCCAAAAGAAATAAACGACTCTCGTCCAAAAGTCGCCTTTTATTCTTGCTATTAAAACGTTTAGATTTATCACTATCTATAAATGTTTGAAATACAGACAAGTCAATTCTAAAAGCTAACGTTTCAGTATCTATGATCAAACACCCTGTAAGATATTCTATTGGTTTTTTATTTGCCTTAACGACGCTAACCATATAACTTAAAATAGATTTTTCAAGTTGATTATAAGCTGAAGGAGAAACTGCCTTTAACCAATTACTGAATATTCTAAAAGATATGCCATTTAAGGACTCATCTGCTATAAATTGGTTAGGTAAGCAATGAGGCTTATAAGTATCACCTAGGTTTATAACACAGCCTAAAAAAGGCAGAGGTGTAGAAGTTAATTTTAAGGCATGAAAATCTGTTATATCTTTATCTACGTATAAAGTTGCATAATGATGGGATCTATATTTAGGGTTGCTATAAAGAAGCGTATTATTCTCTAGATGATAGTGATAGTTGAGAAAGTTATGGACTGCTACTTGACTCCAAATGACAGATATTTCTTGCATAGTATCAACCGCCCTGTAACTGCGGTCGGTAAAGAGCTTTGTTACTATATTTTCACATTGTTCAAAGCAATACTGAATAATAGCTAATTTATTTGATTTATCGAATACAATTGTATTCACTAAAGCAAAACATAAGTGATGATAGGCTTCGCCATTGAGCGCATATTGGCTCAATGACAAATGGGGTGATGGTAATATATTTTCAATAGCTTCTGCTGGTATAGTCTTGATATATGCAGTGGGTAAATTTACAAAACCCCAATCGTATGCTTGAAGCAATATTTCAATCTTATATTTATTCGCTAACTCAACGCATAAGGTCCAAGTATCAAAACAACCCTTATTGTCAGGAGGATCGTTTCTATCCATTATATACCCGACAGGTTTGCTGCGACGGGTAAATAACCAATTTGGATGAGAATCACGAATATTTAAAATTGTCTTTGAACGACTCATAAGCTTAGTCTAACCACCAGTTTGCGATGGAATAATTGCAGGTGCTGTCGCTACTTGCACAGGCTTATTCTTGGCATTGATCGCACCTTGCGATATTTCATTGTGAATAGAAACTAAGTCTTCGTTGCTTGGTATTTTATCGCCTAAACAAACTTTTAAAGCATATAGACATTTTCTGGCTTCAGTCGCTTCCGTTAAACAGTAGTTAAGTGTGTCACTAAACTCCTGAGCTAATTCGCTGTCTTGTCGTCTGTACTTATTCTTATCGCCATTATAATCATTGAACACCTCTTCTTCGTGATCTTTGATATTTGGGCAAGTAATATCTTTTAAAAATCTATTTGGAAGCTCTGATACAACTTTCGCTAAGGCTTTATCATCTCGTTGCTGACAATGTTCATAAGAATCAACAGTCAATATCATTAACGCTAATGAAATAGGTTGCTTACGTTCATTAGGATCAAAGTTGTAATCTCTCCACGCCTTTATATAGCGTATTATAGATCTAAGTTGCTGACCTTCGCCAGCTTGTCCTTTGCATACCCCTAGGAACCACTCACGAACTCGTTCACAATTAGACTGCTTCCATTCACCATCATTTCTAATCAATGAGATATCTTTTATAGGAGGTTGAGCGGACTCGTTTTTTTGTACCCCGTCGAATTGCCTACTTTCAACAGATTCACCAAAGGTTGTAATCCCTGAACTACGATTAAAGCTAGACTCTCCAAAGAACTCTGATAGCGCTTGCGGTTGCGTATCTTCACTGAAATTCAAAGCATTCCTATAATTTCGACTTGATAAGTCGTCATAACTCTCGTTAGCTTCCACAACGTCTGAGTTTTTACGGCTTGATATCGGCACATCTTTTAAGTCATTAAACATATCGTTAGGAACTGCATACAAAGGAATATCAAAATGAGCGTCTACCATGAACCCTCTTATACGTAAACAACTTGGGTTCTTATCATCCAGCTCCCAATTTTGATCGAAACAGAGTTGAGATAAGCATTGCTTGACATGGTTTATTAACTTTTCCGCTTCATTTTTTTGTTCATCTGGAAAACAACGTTCAGGTAAATAACAACCATAGTCAAAGTCCATTTCTTGACCAATACGATTAGGCACATTACAAGTTCCGTATGCCCATGAACCCTGAAGTCTAAATTTTGGCTTAACATCGTAGACTTCTTTTAGTATTACTTCGAGTGCTTCTTGTATTAGGTCTTTACACTCCTTAAAGGTGTCGAGCTGCGTTCTAGTTGGTAATAATTGAGTAAAAAAGCCCTCTGGCTCATTGCGTAATACTCTATGAAAGTTATTAACAGGTATATCACTATTATTCATCGTTTAAGTCCTTATTTTTTATCCAGGTAGGAGTTTTGGTAGTCTCTTGAAGAAGTGTAGATATAAATGAACTACCTAACGCATCCTTAGAAGCTTCTTGGGCATGAGAAAGTAATACCTTAGTTGCATATTCATCAGCCCTATCTAATCCTATATAATTTGTTGCATTTTTAGATACATCCGAATCTATATCGAAATATCTATCACCTAATGTATGCCTCGTCATATGAGTCATCATTTGCTGCTGGCTGGCAAGTGTCAGTTCTATTATATTTTTAGGTGCTTTGTTCAAAAAGACACCATTAGCCCAATCTGTCATACCCCCCTGTTGGTTCTTTTTATATACGTCAGAGTTATGAGAAGACAATGTGCCTATATGCAATAAGTATATATTTTGCTTGGGTATTCCAAAAAAATGCTGGGCTTCATGTATGGCTAGTAGACTTGGGTTATTCGCAAAAAGCCCACCATCTACATAATTGGCATCTTTAAAATGATATTTAGGAAAGTATATGGGTGCAGCGGAGGTTGCCATAGCTACATCTACGATGTCATGCTTGGCATCACGAAAAAAGCTTTGATGATGTGGTGTCTTAAAAACAACAGGTCGTCCAGCGGAGAAATTAATGGCAGGTATAATTACATTGTGCTTTAAATCGCCTATTTTGTCATTTAAGAAGAATCGACTTATTTCTGTCTTTAGCTGTTCACTACCGTAAGTCGACTTTAGGATGGAAAAAAAGCTAAACCTTTGTTTTTTGAATATATTTTGCCCATGTTCTACAAACATATCGACAACATCTTTCATTGGAATCTCATGCGCCACTGCTAAAGCAACGATTCCACCAATCGATGTGCCAGCTATAAGATCGAAATATCGCCCAATAGGTTGTTTGGTTTGCTCTTCTAAGTCAGCTAAAACCTTGGCTGCATACAGACCCCTATAGCCACCCCCTGAAAGCGCTAATATTCTAAAATTATTATTCACCTTGAACTCCTTTTATTCTTAAGCTGAGCAATAACTAGGTTGCGCTTTTCACATAAAAAGTTGTTCTCTTCGTAAGTGCCCAATTCAATAGCATTATGAAATTCTAAGAGCTGTTTTTGTAAATTTGCCATATATGTTACCTCTCAATAATTGTTAAGTTTTAATAGTTATAGAATATATCAAGTCTCTACCAACATTAATAGGTACAAAGCATAATAGGCGACAGTCTGTGTCGCAAAGATTAGAATCAACGCTGAAAAATATCAAACATTAGCTTAAAGTAGCTCTGCCAAAGCAAAAGCCTAATATATCGTCTTACAGGTCGATATCTGGTGAGAGCAAGCGTGTTATATGATAAATTACCACTCAGAATATTAAGCACTAAACATGCCTTTCGTGGCTAAAAATAAAGAAGGAAGTGAGGCGATATGCCTATATTGAATTGGTTGAATAAAGAGCAAGCGTTGACTACAGCGCGTGACTGTCCGTATCGTTTGGTAGAGCTAGTGCCAGAATTATCGTATGGCGAGTCAGATACTGACAATATGCTCATTCAAGGCGATAACCTCGATGCATTGAAGGCACTCGTTCCCACGCATTCAGGAAAAGTAAAGTGCATCTTTATTGACCCGCCTTATAACACTAAAAGTGCCTTTGAACACTATGACGATAATCTAGAGCACAGCAAGTGGCTATCAATGATTTATCCACGCTTAGAGCTATTGCATCAACTGTTATCTGAAGATGGCTCAATCTGGATTACACTTGATGATAATGAAGCACACTATGCTAAAGTTATTTTAGATGAAATATTTGGACGTAGTAACTTCATTGCAAATTGCATATGGCAAAAACTTTATACAGTGAAAAATTCTGCTAAATATTTGTCTGATATGCATGAGCATGTGCTTGTTTATGCTAAAAGTAAGAGCAATTGGCAAAGAAACCTACTTCCTAGAACTGAAAAATCAGCCTCTAATTACTCAAACCCTGATGACGATTCAAGGGGTAACTGGACTACAAATGCTATTCAAGCAAGAAACTACTATAGTTTAGGTAGTTACGAAATAGTCTCACCATCTGGAAAAAAACATGTCCCACCACAAGGTACTTTTTGGCGTATTTCTGAAGAAAACTTCCACAAACTTGATTCAGATAACAGAATCTGGTGGGGAAAAGAAGGTAATAATGTTCCTAGAGTTAAAAAGTTTCTAAGTGAGGCTAAGCAAGGGGTAGTTCCAGCTACTTTGTGGTCATACAAAGAAGCAGGGTCAAATGCAGATGCTAAAAAAGAAGTTAGAGCAGTATTTAATGATCTTGATGAAATTTTCATCACACCTAAACCAGAAAAACTAATAGAGCGTATTCTTCTTCTAGCCACTAATGAAGGTGATCTTGTGCTGGATTCATTCCTTGGATCTGGTACAACAGCAGCAGTAGCTATAAAAATGAATCGTAAGTTTATAGGTGTGGAGTTAGGAGAACAGGCTGAAAACCTCTGTGTTCACAGACTAAAAAAAGTAGTCGATGGTGAGCAAGGTGGTATCTCAGAAGACGTCAACTGGAAAGGTGGTAGTGGCTTTAAGTTTTACCGCTTAGGTGAAGACATTTTTAATGAAAATGGTTCCTTAAGAGAAGGTATCAGCTTTGATGCGCTTGCGGCGCATATTTGGTATGGCGACACCAGACAAGCGCTAGAGCCATCATCAAAATCACCGTTACTTGGCGTGCACAATGGCGTGGCTTATTACCTACTTTATAATGGTATTTTAGGTGATAAACGTCCTGACGGCGGCAACGTACTCACATCGAAAGTACTGTCAATACTACCACCACACCCTGAAGACCCCGAAAAAGGTAAAAAAGTCATCTATGGTGAGACGAGCCGAATGGGAGAAGCCCGTCTCAAGAGTGAAAATATTATATTTAAGCAAATACCATACGATGTGAAAGGAAGATAAGCGATGTTTGAACTAAAGAGCTATCAGCAAGGTGCACTTGATACCCTTACGAGTTTTTTTCAGCGTTGCCGTATGGATGGTGACATCGACACAGCATTTCAGCAGACACTACAGGATAACAATTTTGTAGAAACTCCTTATCGTGCTTACTCTTTTGATGACACGCCTTATCTCTGTATTCGTATTCCGACAGGGGGCGGCAAGACTGTGCTAGGCGCTTATGCGGTATCTACAGCGGCGACTCATTATCTATCGCAAGATTTTCCCATTGTATTATGGCTGGTACCGACTACTACCATTCAGCAGCAGACCGTTTCGGCGCTCAAGAGCAATCCAGACTATACCGATCATTTAAACCGCGCATTTGCCAATCAAGTCAGTGTCTACGATATTGCTGATGTCAATCAAATCCGTGCGCAAGATATTGGCAACAGAACAATTATAGTCGTCTCTACGATCGCCAATTTGCGAGTAGCTAAGACGTCTGATCGCAAGGTCTATCAGTATCATGAAGACTTTGAACCGCATTTTGCCAAACTAAGTCGTCAGCATCCTTTTTATGACAAGCTAGAGACTGTCAGTGAAGATGACGTTTCTGAAAACGGTTTGACCGTCAATGATATAGGCAAGATAAAATACTCTTTTGCCAACCTATTGGCGCTGTACAACCCTCTAGTCATCGTTGATGAAGCCCATAATGCTAGGACGTCATTAACCTTTGACACTCTGAAACGTGTGCATCCTGCAGCTATTATCGAATTTACTGCTACTCCTAATACATCAACGACCAACGGTAGCAATATTTTATATCATGTCTCAGCGGCGCAACTAAAAGCTGAAGAAATGATCAAGCTACCTATCATTTTGACCGAGCATATTAATGGTTGGGAAGAAGCGGTACGTGATGCGGTTTTGACCCGTGCTAGATTGGAAATAAAAGCACAAAAAGATATCGAATATATACGTCCTATCGTCCTACTACAGGCAGAGAATAAGAACGGCAAGGTCACGGTTGAAGTACTCAAAAAGTGTCTAATTGAAGATCATAGCATTACTGAGGATAAAATTGCGGTAGCCACAGGGACACAGCGAGAGCTAGATGGCATTGATCTTTTTGATCCTAACTGTCCTATCGAGTACATCATTACTATAGAAGCTTTGAAAGAAGGTTGGGATTGCTCGTTTGCCTACGTATTTTGTTCAGTCAAACAGGTATCTTCTAGCAAAGATGCTGAGCAGTTATTGGGGCGAGTATTGCGGATGCCTTATGCAAAGCGCCGCGTGATAGAAGACTTAAATAGAGCTTATGCCCATTTGGCCACCACAAGTTTGGCACAGGCAGCAAAGGAGCTGACAGATAAACTTATCTCAATGGGTTTTGAAGAGTTAGAAGTTGCCACGTTCCTTCGACAGCAAGATGCCAATCAAGGCGATTTATTTGGTCAGGTAGATAAAGATGACGCTGTAAACTCGAAACCTAAGTTGACACCACCTTCTCTGATGGTTGAGGTGCAGGATACGATAGATACTACCGAGTTATCAGAAGAAGAACGCAGTAGCATTAAAATATCTGAGGTAGATGGTCGCCAAGTGGTTACGGTTACGGGTAAAGTCTCAGAGCCGTTGAAAAAAGCCATTACCAAAGTGGCCGTTGAAGATAAAAAAGAGATTGAGACTTCAGTTGATAGGCATAACCTCAGTGTACATGCCGCTTTGTCACCAGCAGAGAATGGAGTGAAGTTTGCCCCATTACCAAGATTGTGTGTCATGGTTCAGGGTGAGCTTGAACTGGTTGAGAAAGAAGTATTCTTGGATGTATCAGGTTGGAATTTATTAGATTATCCAGCTAAGCTCGACTATCAGCCTCACGAGGAAACGACAAGCTTTCTAGTCGATGTAGAAGGCAAAAAAGTTAAATACAACCTTGCTCATGAGTCACAAACTTTAAATCTAAACCTGGCTAATACCGATGTGACCCAGGATGAGCTTATAGGCTGGCTAGACCATGAATGCCGTCAAAGTGATGTCACTCAGCGTGAAATGACGAGTTTCTTAACTAAGGTAATCAACCAATTATTGCAAATACCGTCACTGACACTCACTACTCTCATACGTAATAAGTATCCACTTGCTCGTTCTATACAGGAGCTAGTATCTGCATATAGACAGCAAGCAATGACTAAAGGATATCAGCAAACTTTATTCGCAAATGATGCTGACGTGCTTACGACTTACGATTTTAGTTACGAATTTAAAGCAGATAATTATCCAACACGACCACCTTACTATTCAGGTAGTTATGCGTTTGCCAAACATTATTATCCGCAAATCGAAGACATGAAATCTTCAGGTGAAGAGTTTGATTGTGCTCAGACTATCGATTTATTACCTCAAGTGAAGCATTGGGTAAGAAATCTAGTTAGACGTGGGGAAGCGTCGTTTAGTTTACCACTGGCACATACCAACTTTTATCCTGACTTTATCATTGAATTGCAGGATGGCCGTATCTTGGTAGTGGAGTATAAAGGTAAGCCTTACGAAACCAATGATGATTCAGCAGAGAAACGTATGGTAGGCGAACTTTGGGCAAGTCATAGCCAGGGTCAATGCTTATTCTTAATGGCAGTTAAAAAAGACGATAAAGGTCAAGACGTGCGACAGCAGATACTTATACCAATTCCAAAAAATAAGGTACAATATAACCAACTCAACAACATAATAGAATCACATGCCGAAAAAAACCCCTAGAAATCATAAACTCACAGACCACGATTTTCTGCAATTATCTAAAACAGAAGGCAATGCCAGAGCGCGAATCAGACTACTCATGCTGCATCAACTGAGTCAAGGTCATCCCATAGCGACCGTAGCAGAGAACTTTGGCTATAACCCTAGAAGCGTCTATACCATAAGAAGGAAATACTGGTTGCATGGTATCACTAGTGTCTATGACTCAGCTGGCAGAGGCAGAAAGAG
>Ga0208302_100330_pt1 | contig 11922 bp, 8 predicted proteins | sample 29_taG_FD_184103 | JGI IMG/M metagenome (GOLD analysis project Ga0208302, IMG submission 184103) | Marine viral communities from Cariaco Basin, Caribbean Sea - 29_WHOI_OMZ (SPAdes) (version 2) | ecosystem: Environmental > Aquatic > Marine > Oceanic | place: Caribbean Sea: Cariaco Basin | collected... | reverse complement strand
GCGTACGAATTTTTTCAATGTCCATACGGTTGCCTACAGATGTTCTTATAATATTGCGTATATTGTAACAAATTTTGTCGCGTCTGATGAGTCACAAATGATGTATTTAAGTTTCTATATTGGATTTAGCACTAATATATCTTAACAAGATGCTAAATTTTGTATAACACGGCTCAGTTCAGTCTAATTATCTGGGCTTTATGTCCAATACTTGGCGTTGACGATGTATGAGACGTAAGGTCAATAATACTGAAGAAAGCGTTAATCCGGTAACCAAAGCAATCCAAAAGCCTTTTGCCCCAGTATCGGTAAAACGGACCAAATAAGTGCCTAGAGGTAGCGCAACTAGCCAATAGCAGAATAAGGTAATCCACATGGGTACTTGCGTGTCCTGCATACCTCTCAATATGCCAGCAATATTTACCTGCCAGCCATCTACCAGTTGATAGGCAATTGCAAACAACAATAAAAACATAGCTTGGGCTTTAACTGCAGGGTTATCAGTAAAGGCATTTGCTAAGTTTTCTCTAAACATCCAGATACCTAACATACTGCATAGAGCAATACAGACGGTCCAAATAAGCCCTGTACGCTGTACTTGTTGTAATGCTAACCAGTTCTTTTCACCATAGCGGTTAGAGACCATAATAGTCAGTGCCATTGCGACTGACATAGGAATCATAAATAGCTGAGAGGTGACTGCCATGGCTACCTGATGCGAAGCAACGGCAATGGCACCCAAGGGGCTAATAACAATCGATGCCAAACTAAATAAACTGGCTTCAAAAAAAATTGACACGCCAATGGGTACGCCTAAGCGAAATAATTTGCCAATTTGCTTACGGTCTGGTTTGGCAAAGTTATAAAAGAAACGGGTTTCATCAAACTTTTGGTGTTTAGATTTAACCAGATAAATTGACAATAAAATGACGTTTATCCATAACACACAAGCGGTTGCTAAGCCGCAGCCTGCGCCACCCAATTCTGGTAAGCCAAATAACCCATGAATAAAGATATAGTTAATTGGGATATTCACAAATAAACCAATCAGGCTAATCACGGTTACAGGCTCTGGTCGTCCAAGCGCCTCGCAGTAACTACGCAATACTGCATAACAGGCAATGGCAGGGAAACCCCAAGCGACAAATCTTAGGTATTGCGCTGCTTTAGGTTGAATATCCGCAGGGACTCCCATAGCCCCTAAAAGGTTAGGTGTTAAGGACACCACTAGTAAGCCAATGATACCAATCAGTATAGCCGCCCACAAGGATTGCTGGGTAATATGAGGCACATAATGGGGCGTTTTTTGACCTATTTGTTCCCCAATTAATGGCGTGGTTGCAATGAGCGTACCGGTTGCCAATAAAAATAGTGGTAGCCAAATCCCAGAGCCAATAGACACCGCCGCTAAGTCTAGTGCAGAGACCCCACCCGCCATAATAGCATCGACCACACCCAAAGCTGCTTGGCAAAACTGAGTGATTAAGATAGGTAGGACTAGAGTGCCCAAGCGCAAACTGTGTTGTTTAAATTCAGAAAAGGATAAATTAGGCAACATAAGCAAACTTCTGAAATTAGGATTTAAATGAGAGTCATATGACTTTTAAAAACTGTTATTAAAGAACTGTCTTAAAAAAACGAGGTTAAAGAGCTGTCTTACTGTCTGTCTTAAAAGAGCTTAAAAAGCTTTTTATTTTGTCAGCCCTATTTTTAACGTACTGTTTTTTCCCGTCATAAAAACTTGTTTCCATATTATTTACACTTCGCGTCGTATAAATTTCTTCGCATAATATAAATAAATAACCTGCCAGAGGGCAGGTTAGGGTCGGTGTCATGCTGTCAGTGCATTATTCACACGTTATAGAGTTTTTGTTATAAATACCGAGCTATATGGAATCTTAATAATAGGACTAGGCACTATTATCAATATACCCACCCAAATGCTCTACTATCTCGTTATTGAGCACGTATAATAAGCAGATTGATAAATTGCACTGCTTCTATCTTAAAAGCTTATTTGAGCCATTTTCTTAAGCTAGTTCAGTTTTTTAAGCCAATGTGGTCAATTTTATATTAATACCTTCAAAATGACAGTCAAAGTGCTTTAATTAAAATAAAAGCGTGACTATAACACTATCTGCCAACGAGTATAAGACCTTATCTTTATGTCATTATTAATAAATGTTTCGCAAATCCCATTAGCACTCTATATCCATATCCCTTGGTGTGTTAAAAAATGCCCCTATTGTGACTTTAACTCACACACACTACCAAATAATGACAGTCAAAGCCTTACTCAAACCGGTACTACAATAGCAGATGATCACTTTACCGTTTATGTTGATGCGTTGATCAAAGACATAGACTCACAGTTGTCCTTGATACAAGGGCGCGAAATTACGTCAATATTTATCGGCGGTGGTACCCCATCGTTATTACCGATTGAGCAGTATCAGCGTTTATTTAGTCACCTTAAGTCGGTATTGCCATTGGCTAAGGATTTAGAAGTTACCATGGAAGCCAATCCTGGTACTTTAGAGCATTCGCCTTTTGAAGAGTACTTAAAGGTAGGTATTAATCGATTATCGATGGGTGTTCAGAGTTTCTCTGATAGCAAGCTTAAAGCATTAGGACGTATTCATAACGCCAATCAAGCACAGCTCGCAACCCAAGCGGCCAAAAAAGCAGGATTTAAACGGGTCAATATTGATCTGATGCATGGCTTACCAAATCAAAACCTGGCCGAAGCTTTAACTGATATTGAGCAAGCACATCATGCTGGGGCGACCCATATTTCTTGGTATCAACTGACCATCGAGCCGAATACTGTGTTTTACAGAAATACCCCAGTGCTACCTGATGACAATGATTTAGCAGATATAGAAGAGCAAGGCAGTGCGTTATTAACCCAGCTTGGCTATCAAAATTATGAAGTCTCAGCTTGGGTTGGTGCCCAGGATATACCCTGCCGTCATAATGTGAACTATTGGCAGTTTGGCGACTACTTAGCCATTGGTGCTGGCGCGCATGGCAAAATAACGTTAGCCGATGACAGCAGCTACCCAGGATTTAACAGCGGTATTTACCGTTTTAGTAAGACCCGTTTGCCTAAAGACTATATGAGTTATCAAGGCTTTCCGAAGATGGTAGGCTTTTCTGCGATTGCTACTGAGGACCTTAGTGGCGAGTTCATGATGAATGCCTTACGCTTATCCTCTGGGGTACCTTTGTCTTTATATTCAGTAAGGACGGGATTGGCTACTGAGCAGATTATGCCGATTATTAAACGTTTACAACAGCAGGGGCTATTGGTAGACAATGAAGAATTTATCCAGCCCACCGCATTGGGTCAGCGTTATCTTAACCAAGTTGTGCAAGCTTTTTTATAATAACGTGGCCTTAAGCATAAACACTGTATTTGTATTTTGCTGAATGGCTTTTATCTTCATATCTTATTTTTATACTCATGTTCTATTTCTAATTATCATATTTGTATCATCGGAGAGACCCTATCATGGCAGGTTATATTTTAGCATTGGATCAAGGCACCACTTCAAGCCGTGCCATTATTTATGATGAGAGAGCTCGTGCGATACAGATATCTCAAAAGCCGACGACCTTATCGACTCCGAAAGCTGGCTATGTTGAACAAGATGCCATGCAAATTTGGCATACTCAAATTAGCTGTGCTCATGATGCCATTAACCAGGCGGGTTTGTTAGCAACTGATATCACTAGCCTAGCCATTACCAATCAACGTGAAACCATTGTGGTATGGGACAAACGAACCGGCAGGCCATTAGCACCTGCCATTATCTGGCAGGATAGACGTTCTGATGACTGGTGCCAAAAGCTACGTAAGCAAAAAGTAAAAGGGTCAGACATGAGCATGGAACATCATGTACAAGCCATTACTGGACTGCGCCTAGATCCTTATTTTAGTGCCAGCAAGATTGTATGGTTAATGGAAAACCATCCTAACCTTAAAGACAGAGCTCAGCGTGGCGAAGTGGCAGTGGGCACGGTCGACAGTTGGTTGATGTTTAAGCTAACCGGTGGGGAACATGTGATAGACATTACTAATGCGTCACGTACCTTGATGTATGACATTAATAAGTTGGAGTGGTCAGACGATCTCTTAAATAAGTTTGATCTCTGCAAGCAAATGTTGCCTAAAGTATTGCCTTCTGATGGTGATTTTGGGAAGACCAAAAAAGGACTGTTTGCCAAACAAATTCCTATACAAGCTGTACTTGGGGATCAGCAAGCGGCATTATTCGGTCAAGGCTGTGTCTCTACCGGTATGGCAAAGAATACGTATGGTACAGGCTGTTTCATGCTAATGAATATCGGTAGTGAGGTACAACTTAGCCAACATCAATTACTTAGCACAGTGGGTTGGCAGCGCCGCAGTCCCAATGCTCAGTTAATTGCGGGAGTAAGTGAGCACACTTCATTATCAAAGTTGGTGAAGTCCGGCCAACGCATGCTAACGCCTGCTAAGCGTGAAGTAACCTATGCACTTGAAGGTAGTGTGTTTATGGCGGGCGCTATTGTGCAATGGTTACGTGACAATATGGGGCTATTTAATAAGTCACAAGATATCGAAGACCTCGCCAAAGAAGTGGATAGTAGTGAGCAGGTGGTATTGGTTCCCGCCTTTACCGGATTAGGCGCCCCTTATTGGCGTTCAGACATTACGGCCAGTCTTTCAGGCATGACTCGAGGCAGCACTAAGGCCCATATTGCCCGTGCTGCTTTAGAATCTATCGCCTTTCAGACTTATGATGTGCTCACTGCCATGCAAAAGGACAGTCCAAGTCCCTTGACTGAACTTAGAGTGGATGGGGGTGCTGCCAACAATGATTTATTGATGCAGTTTCAAGCCGATATGCTGGGTGTTCCTGTTTTAAGACCCAAAGATACCGAAGTCACTGCTAAAGGCGCTGCGCTACTGGCTGGCATTACCTCAGGTTTGTATGATGAATCTGCCATTGATGACAGTTGGGATTTAGATAAATGTTTTGAGCCTACTATGAGTGCAGACGAACGTGAACAGCATTTGCATAAATGGCATCAAGCCATTGGTAAGACCTTGCAGTAAGAGCAGTAAGCTTATGATTTTAAGGCGATAAATAAAGCAAAACAACCAATAACCAACAATTAGTAATCAACTGCTAATAGTGAATTAGTCATTATAATGCCAAAATAATAAGCTTAAACTGGGTATTTATCATATAAATCCGATAATTAAAAAATCGATAATTAAAAAAATAAAGGACCGTTGTCATGGAACAAAGTAATCCTGCTAAGGATAAAATTTTTTATATAGCCACCAGTAATTTGCTAAATTTTGCACTGCCTAACCGCAGTTATTATGCAAATATGCAGCCTTATACTGACCATCAGTATCAAAAAAAACTGACCGGCTTATATGAGTTATTAAAAAATGCCAAATCAGATATTTATGCTTTTCAGGAAGTGTGGGATGAAAAAGCACTACAAGATTTGGCGATGAAACTAGGCTTTGAGCCTTCACAAGTATTGGCACCTGTGGCCAGCAATGATCCGTCTAGTGCTTTAACCGCAGGCCGAGGTGCGCAAGATACGCCAGCGCTCGGTATTATTTCAAAGCATAAAGTTTTGGAGTGGCAGCTACTGACTGACTTTCCAGATTTGGCAGTGATAGATATTCCAGACGTAGGCCTTTACAAACGCTTTAATCGTCCGCCATTGGTAGCCACTATAGAAGTATACGGACAGCCTATCACCGTTATTACTGCACATTTAAAAAGTAAGCGCCCTCATTATCTCCGTGATGAGCAGGGCAACCGCTTAGAGGACTACGATGACCCATTATTGAGGGTACGTGCTAAGTTAAGAAGTCTGTGCATGCGGGCAGCAGAAGCGGCTGCATTGCGCTTATTTATGATAGACATACTGCATAATACCCGTCACCCATTGATTTTGTTGGGCGATATGAATGACGTTACTGACAGTGTGACTACTCAATTATTGGCTGAGACCAGTGAGGTTATTTATGATAAAGCCATGAGAGATGTGGCCTTGTTTGATGCGGCTCGAGTGCAGACCAGTTATGGATGGATGAGGGATGTCGCTTATACTCATTTGTATCAAGGTATGCCTGAGGTAATCGACCAATTGTTTGTATCAGAAGAGTTTTTGGTAGATGGTAAATTTTCATTGGGAGAGGTTGAGCGCGTCGATTATTTTAATGACCATCTTAAGCATGACTATGAGGATAGACACTCGGACCATGGCATCGTACGAGCTAAAATTAAGCTAAAATGATTTTTTATAAGGTAACCGTTTATACAGTAATACTTAATAATCTGACTTTTCATAAAACGACTGTTCACAACATGGTTTAACGCTAAAATTGCGCTAACTTAGGAGAAGGATTAAAGATTCCATACAGGTTTTCGAATTACTAGACTCAATAGTATCTAATTTTGTTTCTTTATGTTAAGTTAACTATTCCCTTAATTTTAGGTCATGAATTTATCTCAACATCAAAAATGTAAAGTTCTTTTTGTGGCATCTAGTTATACCGAAGCGTTTCTTTATTAGCGTTAAGTCAATAACCACAAATAGAAAATGGTGTTACAATAAAATAAAGACAAAAGAGTTTAGGCCTTCCTAGCTACTACTAATCGAGAGGCTGTTTATGATAGAAGGTTGCAATCACCTAATAAATGATGTCTTAGTTGACTCTGAATTAGCAAAAAATATTGTACCTAATAAGTTTAAACATACCAGCAAGCAGGGTAGAGTGCGTCGTCAGAAATTACTAATGGCGGCTAAGAAACTTAGTGAAACACGTAATATTGAAGATATTAGTCTAGCAGATGTGTGTGAAGAAGCAGGTATTCCCAGAGCTTCAGCGTATCATTTTTTCCCAAATGTAGAGTCCATTTTTTTAGCATTGCGTTTCCTAAACTATATGGACACGCTTCAAACGTTAGAGAAAATTGAAGTGTCTAGTTTTGAGCGCTGGCAAGATTATGTGGCTGAAATGCTAAGAAAGTCTGTCAAGCTTTTCAATACAGATATTACTAAAAATAAGCTAATGTATGGCTCAAATACGCCAGACTTTGATGGCAGTGATTACGAAGATCGAGTAGACACTAATATGGTGAGTATGATTGTTGGTAAATTATCTGCTCACTATAATATGGTAAGTTTTAACGATATTGAAGAAAAGTTTCTCATTGTCTATACCATGACACATAGTATATTTGCTTTGTCATTTAAGCAGCATAATGAGATTACTGAAGACATGGGTGAAGAGGCGATAACGGCAGCGATTGCTTATCTACGCTGTTATTTGCCTGAGTATCTACCTCTGAAGTAATAATTTTAGCTGATCAAGGAAGACTTACTCCGGTAGGTCTTTTTTATTGTTAAAATTTAAGCCAAATCATAAAAAACCACCCAAAAGGGTGGTTTTTTAATAAGACAATGAATTGCTACTATCAGCTTATTTCCAAGTGTAGGTTAAAGAGGTTAGGAAATTGATACCGTCAGTGTTGTATCCTGGTGCCGTCACATACTTTTCATTAAACACGTTATTTAATCGAGTAGTGATAGATAAGTTAGGATTTAACTGATAATTACCACTGATATTGAATAAGCTGTAATCTTCAAGTTTTTGCGTGTTAGGTGCGTTATAGTAGTAGTTATCAACATATTGATATTCTGCACGTAAGTCTAAATCTGCCAGTTGATAGCCAACATAAACTAAGCCTTTGTTTTTTGGACGTATGGGTAGGTAATTACCATCGTTTTCTCTACCGCTATCATTTTTAGCATCTTGATAGTCGTAGCTTAATCCGAACAGATAATCATTTATATTCCAGTCTGTAGTTAAGGTAGCCCCTTTGATTTTAGCTGATTCTATATTCTCATTTCTTGAACCAGACCATGAGATTAGATCGTCCACTTTGTTGTAATAACCTGTTAAACGAGTGGATTGAAGAGGAGTTGTATATTCAACGAAGGCCTCATAGTTATCACTGGTTTCTGGTTTTAAGTTTGGGTTACTGCCCCAATAACTTGGGCCATATAATTGAGTAAAAGAGGGAACACGATAGCCTTTGGCATAGTTTAACCCAGCACGTAATTCTGGAGTGAAATGATAAGCAGCGCCTAAATTATATGTAGTTTCACTATCAAAATCTGAATAGTCATCATAACGAACGTTAGCTTGAGCATCGATATTATTGTAAGAAGTGATATAGCCTAAGTAGCCACTGGTTACTTTGCGGTCATCTGCTTTATAAACACTTGATTCTAATTCTTGTTTCAGATGTTCAACACCATAAATAGCACTACCCATAGGTAACTTGTAGTCACCGGTTAAACTTACTTGCTGCTGAGTGGTATCGTATTTATCGGGATTACCAATTTTAGACTCGTACTCATAGGTTGAAGAATCTGCAACACTATAGCCATAGGCTAATTTGGCGGTTTTTGCCGTGTCTTTATACTGAATATAGGCAGTAGCCGCCCCATTTTTTTGATCTGCATAAGCATCAGGTAGAGCTGATTCAAGCTTGTTGTAAGGAGGTAGATAGTCATACTGATCTGCAGAATCAATGTCTGTCGTAGATTCAGAATATAAGCCTGTAACTCCAATAGTAACTGCGTCGTTGACTTGCTGGTTAAGATTTACGCTATAGTTGTTGCTTTCAAAGCCATCATAATCTTTATTATAGCCGTATCCAGTTGGAGCAACAGCACTAAACCCTTTAGTTTGGTTACGACTCGCTGATAAGCTTAAGCTAGTACCTTGATCATTCGCAAACTGCGCTGTGGCACCATATAGGTAATGGTCATGTGAACCAGCGCCTGCGGTTATAGAAAATTGATTTTCTTTAACATTGCCACCCTTGGTAAAAATCTGAATAACGCCGCCCATAGCATCAGCACCATACATACTAGAGCCAGAAGCACCGTAAAGCACTTCAATACGTTCAACTTGATCAGCAGGTAGTAGGTTTAATGCTGCGCCCCCATCATCAACTGAGCTATAACGAATACCATCGATTAAAACTAGAATTTGTCGTTTATCATAGCCACGAAGATAAATGTTTGCTGTTGTTCCCATACCACCGTTAGAAAAGCTACTAAAGCCAGGTTGGCGGGTGATTACATCCAGTACAGTCTGACCCTGATAGCGTTTTAAGTCTTCACTATCAATAATACGGGTTTGAGCAATAGTGTTATTCACAGCCGTTGGCGTACGAGTTGCAGTAACTGTCATCTTTGGAAAGATAGCAACTGGAATATCAGATTGTACAGATAAGTCGTTTTCAGCCGCTACGGCAGGCAGGCAGGCCAAAGTCGAGGCCGCTAAAGCCAAAGCGCTTTTGTTAAGATGAGGCTTATTCAAAGAAGCTTGAATGAGGCTTTTATACAACGTGCTATAAGTAGTAGTCATGATCTAACCTAGTCAGTAAAGAAAAATAACATTTAAGAAATAATGGGGCTATTATCCCTTATATTTTTGAAAATTAAACAACAAATAGACGAATTTTCTTCATGCTTTGCTTAATAATACTCAGTTCTAAGGTATTTCCATAACAAAGCTAGACAAAATAGAAGCTTTTAACTTGTTATAGTTCTTCCGATATATGACTTTCATAAGTTTTACACCTTGTTAGCCATGACACGCGTGCTAAAATTACGGCTTCCAGTTTTATATAATTTTCAAAATTTCAAATAAAACCCTTTAATACCCAAGCATTAGGCTGTTAAAAATGTCCTTTTATAATTTTAATCCTTCTCAATCTCACGGCAACGAAAAAACCAACGGTTCGCAAATCCTAGTGAGAATAATGTTTGGATTGGTTCTAGCCTTATTATTAATCTTTACGACTGAGGGTCAAGCTGCCAATGAGCAGTCAGCCTTAACCAATTCTGCATCGCAGGGAAATACTGAAGAGTTAGTCGATCCTTTTGGACGGCAGACGCCGAGAAGTACTGTTCAAGGGTTTATTAAAGCATTGGCTGAGAATAATGCGTCTTTGGCAGCAAATTACTTAAGCTTAAATGCAGGAGAGAACTCTGTTGAATCTGTGCGTCAGCTTAAGTTAGCGCTTGATACCGGAGGACGATTAGATGCCGAGCTACAAATTGACAATACCCCTTCAGGTAACTTAGCGGATCAACTGCCGCCAACGCTTGAGAAAGTAGGGACGATTACTGCGCCTGATCAAGTCATTGATATTATTTTGGTACGAAAAGAAGGCGAGCAAGGAGGTCAGTACTGGCAGGTCTCTAGCGAAACATTGCAAGATATTAGAAACTCAGATATTTCGGCCACACCGTCACTTATCGATAAATATACTCTAAAGCCGCTACAAGATAAGATGATCGGCGGTTACAACTTAGCAGATATCTTTGCAGTATTTTTATTGGCAGTAATCTGTGTTGCCGCCTCTTATGTCTTCTTTGCGGTGCTTTATTTTATCTTAAGAATTTACTATCCCAAGGTGCGTAACAAGCCTCTACCTTTGGATCTTAAGTTTGTGCTTCCATTGGCATTAGTAATGACCTCATTAATTTTATATGAAGTCATGGTCTATGCAGGGGTTTCGGTGACGGTAAGGGAGCCTGTTAACCGTATTAAAGATATTGTGGGCTGGTTTGCATCAACGTGGCTATTATTGAGAGTTGTTGATGCTATCTTCAGTCGGGCAGAACGTCAAAGCTATAAGAAAAATCAAACTGAGCGCGTTTCGATTTTAAGTCTACTGCATAAGATTATTAAGACGCTACTGCTGATTTTAGCCTCTATTTTCATCTTCGGTAATTTAGGGTTTGATTTAACCACTGGTATTGCGGCACTGGGTGTGGGTGGTTTGGCATTAGCCCTAGGTGCACAGAAAATGATCGAAAACTTGGTGGGTAGTGTGGTCGTGGTTGCAGATCAGCCCGTTCGAGTGGGAGACTATTGTAAGTTTGGTGCTTTAGAAGGTACAGTTGTTGACATTGGTATTCGTTCAACCCGATTACGAACTTTGAATAGAACCATTGTCACTGTTCCTAATGGTGAGTTTTCTTCGATGTCCATTGAGAACTTTGCCTCACGCGATATGTTCCACTTTTTGCATAATATCTATATAAAGCGTAATGTGGATGCGACTACCTTAGAGAATTTCTTGAAAGAGATGGAAGAATTTGTAGTAAATCATGAATTAACCAACTCTGAATGGACACAAGTCAGAATATCTGAGCTGCGCCAAGATTCCATGGTGATAGAGTTCCGTGCTTATATCTATGCCTCAGGGGCAGATGAATTCTACGATAAGCAAACCCAGCTGTTGATAGATATTTTGAAAGAAATCGAGAAGCATCCTGTTGAACATGCGTTAGCCACGCAAAGAATGATTTTGGAGTCCCCTGATGAAGACAAATCAGCGGCCAAAGAAAAGATGGTGTCGGTAATTGACACTACTAAAGACAGTGACTCGTAGGCTGTGACCAAATAAACAGATTAAATAAAAAAGCCACTATTTATAATAATAGTGGCTTTTTTCATAGAAAATGACCTGAGAAACTATTGGTCATCTGATTTGTTTTTCTTCAATAATACCAGTACCGCACCATTGCCACCATCTTTTGGAGGGGCAGAGCAGAAGCCTAAGACTTCAGGTAATTGACGTAACCAGCCATTGACACAAGTTTTTAACACAGCGTCTGAGCCTTTACCGTGTACAATTTTAACCACAGTTTCATTTTTGCTACGGGCTTGAGTGATTAGAGTAGTGACGGCATCACGTGCCTCATCAATGGTCGCCCCATGAATGTCTACCGCGTCGTACCAACGCAGTTTGCCCTGCTTAAGTTGAGTGAATACTTTGTTTTGTAGAGTTGGTGTCTTATAGATAAGGTAGG
>Ga0208302_100326_pt1 | contig 12065 bp, 10 predicted proteins | sample 29_taG_FD_184103 | JGI IMG/M metagenome (GOLD analysis project Ga0208302, IMG submission 184103) | Marine viral communities from Cariaco Basin, Caribbean Sea - 29_WHOI_OMZ (SPAdes) (version 2) | ecosystem: Environmental > Aquatic > Marine > Oceanic | place: Caribbean Sea: Cariaco Basin... | reverse complement strand
GGACGTCTTTAATCTTTCTCATATCGGTTCTCTTTCTCGCCATGGCAGCTCGTTCCTTCAATAAAGTGATGAAGTTGAGCTTACCAATTGATTTAGTGAGAAAAAGAAGAAGATTTCGGGATTCCGATCAGTGATTTCGGAAAAACGTCATTTTTGATCGGATAACGCCGAAATAAGCGATCGGATTAGACCGAAATCACTGATCGGATTGAACCGAAATGGGTGATCGGAATGGGCCGGAACATGCAAAGACATTAATGGAAGATAAAAAAGAATACATCGACTTATATGACGGGATTCAACCTCCGCACTTATCATTTTACAGTCAAGCAATTAGATTTAACTTGGAGTCCGCAATATATTCTGTTGAATCTGTTACCAATATTTTAGGAGAGGCGGATACGGAAGAAAAGTTGTCTGTTGCTACAGATGCAATTCTTGATGCAGTGCAAAATATGCTTGTTCACACGGCAAACTTGGCGAAGTATTTTTGGGAAACAAACAAAGGGCAGCATAAGATCCATAGGAAAAGAGCACAAAATCTAAGAAAAGTTTTTGATGTCTCAAATAACAGTGTGCTCAAGAATAAAGACCTTCGGAACCATCTTGAACACTTGGATGAAAATATAGACAAGTACCTCTGGTCAAAACCAATCGTTGGTAGAATTTTCCCCGCTTATGTAGGGCCAGAAATGGTGAGAGATAATGTTCCATATCATTTCTTCAGAGCACTTTTCACAGACTCAGGAACTTTTGAGTCTTTAGGCTTACGGTTTGAGATGCAGCCCATAGTTGATGAGCTATATAGCCTTTATAGAAGAAGTTTCGGTGAGACAAAAACATAAGATCGATTGGTGTGAATACCAAGGGATTGTGTCGGTCTAATTACCGAGCGATTTTGTCGTATTTAAGGTAACAGTTAGTATTATCCACTTCAATAAATATGCAAATATTTCCTTTGAAGCATGAGTTAATTAGACGTTTTGTATATTATTGAATTAACCAGAATATTAAAGGTAGCCAATGTATACAATCAGTAAACTTGCAAAAGAGGCAAATGTTGGTGTAGAGACCATTCGTTTCTATGAACGCAAAGGCTTACTTAAACAACCCATCAAACCAATGCAGGGTTACAGGCAATATACAGAACAAGCACTTTCAAGAGTATTGTTCATAAAGCGTGCAAAGTATTTAGGTTTTACGTTGGCGGAAATATCATCATTATTAAGATTAAGTGGTGGTAATTGTGAAGATGTTCAGCAACTCGCAGAACAAAAGCTTGCAGTAATTGAAGATAAGTTAAGAGATTTGCTTAACCTTAAAGACAGTCTTGTCTCGCTCATTTCAGACTGTAAAACTAATCCAAGTGATAAAGATTGCCCAATCATTCAGTCACTTCAACCGTAAAATGACTCATCACTTGACTCCGTACCCATATACGGAGTTTATACTATGCTTAAAAGAATAGTGTAATAAACCTAAATATGGCAAAAAGTAGTCAACTATCAATCTTAGGCGGGCTTGCCGCAGCAATCGGTGCAAGTGCCTGCTGTGCTGGGCCTCTTGTTCTACTTTTATTGGGTATAAGTGGTTCATGGATTAGTCATTTAACACTCTTAGACCCTTATCGTCCTATTTTTATATTCGTGGTTGTAGTTTTATTTGGCTTTGCTGGGTGGAAGATACATCAGCCTGTTGAAAACTGTGCGGATGACGAGGCCTGTGCAGTCCCAAAGGTAAGAACACGACGAAAAGCAGTATTTTGGTTTACCACACTGTTGGCGTTTGTTTTTGTTACCAGCAACTACTGGATCATATGGGTCGTGTAGGTGCTACCACTTAACTCTAATTGGAGAGAAAAATGAAGAAGTTATTGATTACAACTTTATTGTTGATAAGCGGCACGGCGACGTTTGCAAAAGATGCAACTGTTACGTTAGAAGTTCCGTCTATGGATTGTGTAACGTGCCCGATAACAGTAGAAAAAGCACTTGAGCGCGTTAAAGGCGTTAAACAAGTGGAAGTGACATTTGAAAATAAACTTGCTGTTGTAACATTTGACGATGAAATAACAAATCCTGATGCACTAATAAAGGCTACAAAGAATGCTGGTTATCCTTCACTAGTGAAGTCGTAAGGCCGTCGCTAGTTGAACGATATTGAAACCCTCAGAGGAACACTAGACTATGGCGAAAATAGAACTCTCATCGACGATTACTTGCCCACATTGCGATTACAGCCAGCAAGAAGAAATGTCAACCACTGCATGCCAATTTTTTTATGAATGCACTAAATGTAAATCACTGCTAAAGCCTTTGAGCGGCGACTGCTGCGTTTATTGCTCATATGGAACAGTGAAGTGCCCGCCAATTCAAGAGGGCAACAGTTGTTGTAATTAAAAAGTAGTCAGTTAAACAACTGGCTATTTATTATGCTGATTCATACAAAGCTAGTGATCTCTCAATTCTCAGTGCGGTTGTATTCATATCATTCCTCAACCAAATACTGCGCACGCCATTTGGGCTAACATCAATGCCTAATGCTTCTGTTAGCTTATGTGCCACCTTCTGCTGACCAAGGTGAGGATGTTTAAGAGAGAACTCGATTACCGCTTTCTCGATTCCAATATCCACACAGTTTTTGTGCCGTAGATTAGGTGTTTCTTGGCGTTTTAATGCTTCAGGGCCACCTTGCTTAACAAGTCTTAAGTGACGATATATCGTGTCACGTGACACGCCACTTTGGCGCGATGCTTTAGAGACGTTACCGAGTTTCTCAACTAAGGCCAACACCTCTAGTTTCTTTTGAACCTCTAAATCTTCAATTGCTAATTTACAAGGCTCATTGACTTCAGAAACGGCAATTTCTCTTCCAGCGAAGTGAGCGGTAAACTCTTTTTCACTCGTGTTCCTTATCTCGATTTTCTGATTGGCAATGGAGTGCTTGAGCGGTGAATCTATTAGGTAGAACTTGTTGCCATAACTGAAGGTATGGTCATTACGTATTTTGCGGTGATCTTTAATGACGCATATATTATCAAGGTTGATGTGTTTCGACAGAGGCGTAAATTCAGGTGCTTGCTTTGATTTAACTTGAATTTTGGTTTGCCAGAACTGCGGAATAAAGACGTGTTTAAGGTAGGCATTGGCGGCAGCAATATCATTGATATTGTTCAACCTAAGCTCGGGAACAATACGGTCTTGGAAGGTATCGAATGCTCGCTCGATACGGCCTTTGCCTTGTGGTGAATTGGCAAAGATGATTTCAATCCCTAGCTCTTCGCAAGCCCTCTGCATCTGTGAGAAGTTGCAGCGTTTAGGGCCGCCGAAGATACCGGCTCTATCGACATAAAGCGTTTTGAACACGCCTTTGGTTTCAATACAATCTCGCATCACTTTCAAACAACCAACCGTCGTTTCTGAGGGAAAGAACTCGGCGTAGACTTCACTGGTTGCATCATCAATCATGGCAATTAAACAGTGCTTTTTATCCCCAAACCAGAGATGTGGACTGCCATCCATTTGCATCATTAGACCCGGTGCTTCCATGCGCTCTCTGCGTTTTCGAGCATTGCTACGTCTTCGTTTGGCTCGTTTAACATGATGAATATCATGTGCCCAACCACACAGTGTCTCTCGTTTCACGACAATGTGTTCATCGGTTTCTAGCTTTTCCGCAAGATGGAGCAAATTTAAATCAAAATACTTTTCTTTGATTAAGGCCTGCACCGCTTTTTTTATTGATACCGGCGTTTTGTTGGGTGGGGCTTTACCACTGTTACCATGAATAGCGAATTGAATACCAACTTGCTGATATTGCTTTACATAGCGTTCAATGGTGCGTCGAGACTTGCTGAGTAACTTAGCAGCATTGACAATTGTTATCCTGCCTTCAACCACTTTAGCAATAATATCAACGGTGAGTTGAGCTTTAGAATCCATCACGATCATCCTCAACATGCCTCAAATATTCAAAAAAAGAACATTACCAGACATGTAAAAAAGTGACCGACAGTTTCCCTTGGTAATTAGCGATTACGAGAGAATCGCTTGGTAATTAAGATACGACAAAGTCGCTTGGTGTTAACAACATAAGATCGATTGGTCGTCATTTGAACTGACAGATCTGATAACAGGGTGGTATCAATTCTGACAGTCTGTTGCGTATGTGAAACGGACATTTCGTATTCTTTCCCATCTAAAGACAGAATGTAGTTTTTCATGGGAAACAGATGTTACTATTAAGTCTCGGTAATCAGCTGTTAGGCATTCTCTTCGGAAGAAGGAAGTTAGAATATATTATGGAATCAATAACAAAATGGTTTGAAGAGAATAAGAAAAAGTCTGTTGCCGGGGTGATTGCTATAGTCACAATTGTTTTTCTCCCACTGATAAAAGATGTTATTTCTTTCGAGTATGCAAAATACAGAAATAGTAATGGCAATGAGACGATCGAGAACTCTAAACGCGCATCAAGCGAAACGAATAATCTAATTACAAAGATAGATGTTAGCAACGATATAGACCCCATATTAGATTCAATAAATCAGTATTCTAAAATGTGGGAAAAAAGCTATCGAGACTTGAGTGACGAATACAAAAATAGTCTCAAAAAACAAAATCAAGAGCGTGCAACCTTTGCCTATCTTGAGGGTAATAGTCCCGAAAATAATTACGGTGTTTTTCTTGAGTCCTATTACGGTATAAACAATAGGGCGAAAATGGGTAACCTAGTTGTTGATTCTCTTATAGATCGTGAAATTAGATGGGCTTTGCGAATAGAAAAAATACGTGTCCTTGATGATCCTAAGGCGATTTATGTTTTATTTAGCCCCATCAAATCAGTATGTGAAAAGAATTCATGCCCAAAAGACTTTGACGATAGATTGGTCATTCAGTTATGTGATTGCGAAGCAACAAGGAACTTTTTACAAGACACTCGAGAAGGTGATTTTGTATATTTGGAAGGAGTGGGTCGTCTTTGGGAGTCCGAAGGTAACGACATACAATATCGTCATCGTTTTTCCCCTAGAATTACACAATATAGATATAGGCCACATCAATCTTGAACCAATAGAACAGGTGGCTATTAGATGCAGTCTCAACGGCCTATCGACCTCGATTCTCTGTATTCGTGTGTGCTGTGGGGGGGAACGTTCGCTTGTCTGAAGGTGCCCCTGAAATGTACGTTTTATGGACACTTCATATTCTGTTCCATGAAAATACAGAGTATGGTTTTTCAGGGAAAACGGGTATTACTATGTGTAGTGGCTCGCGAACATAATCCCTCTGACTTGATTACATCGTACATTTTGGACTCACATTAAGTGAGAATATGACCGGTGCCTGACTCACTTTAATTGACAATGAACTCACGCTAATCGAGAACGGGCTTGCAAACATAATCAGTCGGCTCACTTTATTTAAGAATAACGACAGTTCATAAAAATGGACGTTAAAAGATACCGTTCGTTAGTTTGTGCATATAAAGCAGCCTGCGCCATTACTTATTTAAGCGTCAAAACTTAAAGCGTGAAAGCTTAGGTATGTATCGGTTAGTGTCAGACTTATATTTTAGAAAATCATCGCCATGCACTTTCTTCAAATAAGGCTCTTCAATTTGTCGAACAATCACTTCAATGCAAATCCAACATACAAAAGCACATGCCCAAAGCAGCAAATGTGGGAACGTTATACACACCCCTGCCCAAAATAGAAAAATACCAAAGTAAATGGGGTTGCGAGACTTTGCGTAAATCCCGTGGGTAATAAGTGCAGTCGTTTCTTGCTGGTCAACGCCAATACGCCATGAATCTCCCATTTGAATTTGAGACAACAAAGTTACAGCAATTCCGCAGGCGCCAATCAAGGAGCCGAGAAGCTGAAATGGAATTGAAGGAACAAATAGTAGGGGCGCACGTCCTAAGTAACCAAAAAGAACTAGACCAAATGCAAAGCAAAACGTAACCACGAATATAGCCCCTGGTACAATTTCTATTAATGGTGCGTTTATAGATGCTGCTCTTATACCAAAATCACCATTTCTCTTATATTGAACAAAGCTTCTACCGAGGACGGCTAGCGCCAAAAAACTACTAATTAAAATAAGCGAAACCATATCTATCCTTATCGTACATGACGTTAAGAATATGATTGTAAAGTCTATACTTAATAAAGAGTCAATAGGTACCTAAAAATCGTTCAGGTAAAACTTGGGCATTTACGAATAAATGCCCAAGAACACTACTAATCCCCTTTACTATGCACGAGTCGATAGAGTACAGGCAGCACTACCAGTGTTAGCAAGGTTGACGATATTATCCCGCCGATGACCACCGTGGCCAAAGGCCGTTGCACCTCTGCACCTATGCCCGTATTGAGCGCCATGGGCACAAATCCAAGGCTTGCCACTAGTGCTGTCATTAATACCGGACGCAAGCGAATAAGTGCCCCTTCAACAATGCTATTCACTAATTCTCCGGTTTCTAGCAAACGTTGCTTGATGAAGGACAGCATTACCAATCCGTTTAATACGGCAATCCCAGACAACGCGATAAATCCTACCGACGCGGATATGGATAAAGGCATATCCCTTAACCAAAGAGACATTACACCGCCTGTTAATGCCAAAGGGATACCTGTGAAGATAATCAACGCATCGCGTATAGAACCAAACGCAATTACCAGCATTGTCAAAATCACAAACAACGTAACCGGTACCACAATAGTCAATCGTTGACTCGCACTCTCGAGCTGCTCAAAGGTTCCACCATAGTCGAGCCAATAACCAGCAGGTAAATCTACTTCATCATTGATTCTCGCCTGAGCTTCTTCAACAAAAGTGCCAATATCTCTGTCACGCACATTTGCTGTGACAACAATACTACGTTTGCCATTTTCCCGGCTTATTTGGCTAGGTACTTCTTTAAATGCCAGTGTGGCTAATTCGCTTATCGGTACATGCTCACCAGAGGGCGTGACGATGGGAACGCTCTCAAGCTGAGTGAGTTCATTTCGAATGTCGTCGCCATATCGCACGACAATCTCAAAGCGTCTGTCGCCTTCAAAAATCATTCCAGCGGTTTCTCCACCTGTCGCAGCATTGAGCCATAACTGCAAGTCGGCTATATCCAAACCAAAGCGTGCCAATTGATCAGGCTTTGGTGTGACGGTGAAGATTGGAATGCCTTCTACCTGCTCAAGCCTCGCGTCATCAGCTCCTTCAATCGTTGAAATAACGGTCAAAATGTCAGAAGCAGATGCAAAGAGCGTATCTAAGTCATCCCCAAATAGCTTTATCCCCAAATCTGCCCTTACGCCACTAATCAATTCGTTAAAACGCATTTGTATAGGTTGCGTAAATTCATAATTATTGCCGGGCAAAGTAAACAAGTCCTCTTCAAACGTTTCCACTAACTCAGCTTTTGTCATTGATGGATCGGGCCATTGCTCCCGAGGCTTTAAAATAACATAAGTATCTGTAATGTTTGGTGGCATAGGGTCGGTGGCGACCTCACCCGTACCCGTGCGACCGAATACCGTCTGTACTTGCTCATACTGCATAAGTTTCGCTTCAAGAGTTTTTTGCATTTCAACTGCTTGTTCTACCCCTGTCCCAGGGATCCGTATTGCCTGTACTAAGATATCACCTTCATTGAGCTGGGGAATAAACTCGGAGCCTAATTTACTGCCCATCCATAAACTGCCGACAACCAAAGCACTCGCTGCTACTACCACTAGCCATCTAAAACGCAGCGCTCCGGTTAAAACAGGACGATAGACTGCCTTTGCACCTTTAATAATTGGGCTTTCTTTTTCGCTAATTTTACCTCTCATGAAAATTGCTATCGCCGCAGGCACTACGGTAAAACAAAATACCATTGCGGCAAGCAAAGCCATTATCACGGTCGCTGCCATGGGGTGGAACATTTTACCTTCGACGCCAGTGAGCGTGAACAAGGGGATATAAACAATGGTAATGATCAATACACCAAACAAACTGGGACGTATGACTTCATTAGTGGCTTCATATACAACATTCAGTCTTTCTTTGAGCGGTAGAGTTGCGCCGTTTTGCTTCTGGGATTCGGATAATCGCCTGATACAGTTTTCAACAATGATAACTGCGCCATCGACAATCAAGCCAAAATCCAGTGCGCCTAAACTCATTAAGTTAGCAGACACATCGGTTTTGACCATACCCGATATCGTGGCAAGCATTGCCAGGGGTATTACAGCGGCTGTAATAAGTGCAGCTCGCACATTCCCAAGCAAAACGAATAGCACAACGATGACAAGTAAAGCGCCCTCGACGAGGTTTTTCTGTACTGTGTCGATGGTTTTGTCAACGAGGCTTGTTCTATCGTAAACCGCTTCAAGGATAACGCCCTCGGGTAAGCTTGTTTTAATGGTTTCGAGCTTACTGTCCACAGCTTTGGCGACCGTACGAGAGTTTTCTCCCACTAACATCATTGTCGTGCCAATCACTGTTTCTTGGCCATTTAACGTGCCGGCTCCAGAGCGCAGCTCTTTACCGAGGTTGATTTGGGCGATGTCTTGAATTTTTACCGGTACGCCATCAATGATCTTAACAACCACTTGGCCGATATCGTCGATGCCCTTCAGTTGGGCTTCCGATCTGATCAGTACTTGTTGCCCATTTTGTTCTACAAAACCAGCGCCTTGATTCGCATTGTTGCGTTCTAGCGCACTGAGAAGGTCACCTGTACTTATCCCAAAGTTTATCATTGCGACTGGATTAGGATTCACATGATATTGCTTTTCAAATCCGCCTACCGCATAAACCTCGGTCACCCCCTCAACAAGCGACAATTGGGGCTTAACTACCCAATCATGGATCTCCCTTAATGCCATAGCATCATAGGGTTGACCGTTGTCCTGTCGCGCCTGAGGCTCAGCACTTAACGAGTACATGTAAATTTCACCCAAGCCTGTGGCGATAGGGCCCATTTCAGGGGTTAACCCTGTTGGCAATTGCGCCGCGATGGCGGTGAGACGCTCGTTGACGAGATTTCGTGCGAAATATAAATCGGTGCCCTCTTTAAACACGACTGTGACTTGCGACAAGCCATAGCGTGATATCGAGCGGGTATACGATAAATTAGGCAAACCGGCCAGCGAGGTTTCAACTATAAACGTTATGCGTTGCTCAGTCTCCAAAGGCGAGTAACCTGGGGTTGCGGTATTTATCTGCACTTGCACGTTGGTGATATCAGGCACAGCATCAATCGGCAGTTGTTTGTAACTGTACATACCAAAAAAGGCGACAAACAAGGCGAACAACATCATGACACCACGGCGCTCAATCGACAGACGGAGTATTCGTGCAATCATGCTCTCACCTCACCGTTTTTATGGACTTGGCTTTGCTTTTGACAATAAATGCGCAGGTAATTAGTCATCATCGCCCGCCTCCATTTTTAATAAATCAGCTTTTAGTAGATAGCTATTTTCTACAACGACTTGCTGGCCTATTTGAACGCCCTTCACAATCTCTACTAAACGGTTGTCCGTGTTCCCAAGTTTTACTTGGCGGGGGTAAAATCGTTCCCCTTCTTTGACAAAAACAATGGTTTGCCCATCTAACTCTTGTATTGAACTTTTGGGGAGTGCCAGATTGACTTCTTGGAAACCAATCTGAATATAACCCTCTACCATAGCGCCTAAAGGCCAATAACCACTGCCATTATCAACGTTCACAAACGCGATAGAATAGGGTTTGTCATCCGGTGAGGACGTAATGTGGCTTATACTTGATTGTTGCTGCAATTCCTCAAGCCTTAAAGTGACTTCCATATCAGCGGCAATATGAGTACGTTGTTTGGGGAAAATAGCCAATTGAGCAATTGCGCGAGAGTAATTAGCAACAGAAAGCAGCACTTGACCGTTGGTGAGCTCACCATCATTGGCGTGTCTAGCTATGATTTTTCCAGACATCGGTGAGGTGATTGAGTATTGATTTAAACTCTCGTTTGACTCAATGATTGCCAGCGTGTCACCTTTTTCTACTTTATCTCCAATATTCACCATGATACGTTTTACAACACCGTCGAAGCGGGCACGAATATGACTCAGTGACGCAGGATCATGAACTATCCGCCCAAATGTTCTGGTTGTGAGCGATAATGATCCTGACGCGGCTGAAGCAGTCACGATATCGTGTTCAAGCATCCGTTCTTGAGATAACACTACGTACTCGGGTCTTTCTTCGGCTTCCTCATCGTCATCATCAGCCAGGGCGACAGTAGCAAACAGTAAAGTAAGTAGCATGGCTAACACGCCAAGCAAGTCACGTGCGCTAGTGAGTAATGTAAATTGTGATGTATTCATTATTTTTTCTCTAGTAATTCTGATGATTGAGCAGACGTCGAGGGAGAGTCAGAAAACACGGGAATTCCCGTAAGTGCCTCTAGATCTGCGCTTCGAAGGTGGACTAAGCCTGCGGCTTTTATCAGTGTTCGTTGCATATCTATGAGTTGCTGTTGCGTTGTCACCCACTCTATATAGTTGTAGCGACCACTTTCATAGCCATCCCGCGCCAATTTCAATGCAGATTCCAATGTGGGAACGACATTGTCTTGAAGGGTCGTAACAGTGAGCAAGGCTTGATCTTTTGCACTAATGACTTGATTTAATTGGCGAGTGAGTTCACGAATTTTCGCTTGTTTTTGATAGTCGATACTGTCAAGCAATGCGCGCTGTTGTTCGTATTCTCCTAGATTCCGCTGCTTGGTATTTAACGGCACCGAAATACTGGCGACTAACGCTGTGTCATTAATTCCCTGCATTCTTCGGATACCGGCTTCCCACGCAATGTCGAACTGCTGACTGGCCTGAACCACTCTCAATCTGGCCTCTTGTACCCGATAGTTATCAGAATAAAGCAGAACGTGTGGATTGCTTTGAAGCTGTGAAAGCATATGTTCAAGTGATAGTGAATTTGGAAACGATAACAGTGTCCCTTCAACTTCCGCAAACGCAGCGTTAGTGTCACCCCACATGATGGCCAGGTCGCGTTTATACTCATTGAGTTTTTGTTCACTTATCAATAACGACAAACGCGCCTGCGACAACGCTGACTCTGCACGTTTTTTCTCAAGTGGTGAAGAAGCCCCCGCTTCAACCCGTGTAGAGACTGTCTGAAGCATTGTGCGAGCCAGCATTTCAGCTCGTTGCTCAGTCTTGTGCAACGCTTGTTGGACAATGACATTGATATATCGTCGAGTTGTTTCACCCAAGATGTCCAGCGTACGAATGCGCCGTTGTGTAAGCAGTTGTGCTTTTTTTGAACTCACCACATTCATTCGGCCGCTGACTTTATCTCCAAGCTCGATGACCGACGATAAGGTCAGTGTCAATTCGGCATCTTTGATACCAGACACTTCGCCTGTTCCCAACACATTTTCAACTTCAACCCCAACAGACATTTCAGGTCGTAAGCTGGCCATTTTTGATTCACCATCCAAAGCCGAAGATTTAAATTCGAACACAACTAAATCTGGGTTGTTTGATAATGTGCGTTTGAGCGCATTTTCAAGCGTGATTGAAGACTTTTGCGCATTGGCAGATTGAACAGATATGCTCATGGTTACCAGTGCAGCAGATATCAATTTCAGATACGCTGAGCTAGCTTTTTTTATGCCCAATGGGCGTGAAGAACTCATAAAAGAACCTTTTGTTCATAAGATAACGACATACATGGAAAGCACCCATGCAAACATATAGGAGGGAATGGATTAATGTTGAGGTGGGCGCAAAAGGCCTTCGACTAGGCCGTCAGTGACGTTGCGGGAATAACTGTATTGATTAATGGTATGGACCCTCTCCTCCCATAAAGGCTTCAAATGAGCCAAGATAGGGTTGTTCAAATCACTATCAAGAAGGAGAAGGTCACATGAGTAAGGTAACAATAGGTCTCGATATCGCCAAGTCTGTTTTTCATTTAGTTTTTATGAATCAGTCAGGCAGAGTGCTCAGAAAGAAGAAATTAAGGCGTCACCAGATGTTGTCCTATTTTAGTCAACTGGAGCCATGCATTGTAGTGAT
>Ga0208302_100321_pt1 | contig 12168 bp, 8 predicted proteins | sample 29_taG_FD_184103 | JGI IMG/M metagenome (GOLD analysis project Ga0208302, IMG submission 184103) | Marine viral communities from Cariaco Basin, Caribbean Sea - 29_WHOI_OMZ (SPAdes) (version 2) | ecosystem: Environmental > Aquatic > Marine > Oceanic | place: Caribbean Sea: Cariaco Basin | collected... | reverse complement strand
CAGTTGATGTGCGCAGCAAAATGACTTTAGGCCAAATGTGGGAAATTGAAAGCTATGCGCAAAGTGGTAAAGATCCTGCCACTCTACCTTACGCCAAAACTATGCAAAATAGTCTACAGCAGTGCACTAAAGGCTTAAAACTAAACCCACCTCAAAAGCCAAGCAAATAATTAAGCACCGAAATAAATAGTAAGTAAATAAGTAGCAAGCAAATACATTCGACTATTTATGAAAGTAAAGCTACTAAACTAGGCTGACAGATGTCAGCCTTTTTTTGTGCTTTAGTCTTTTGGTTGGTGGAGGTTTTAATATTAACTATTATTAGAGGGCAACCAATATGGTGAACACTGTTTAGAGGCAATTAGGGTCAAAGGCAATTAGGGTCAAATGTACTTTTTCTATCGTTTAAGACCTATGCTAGAGTGGAAAGATTATACCTCTTTATCTTTATCAATTTTAGGCATACAAATGAACAACCTTCCTTAGCAGAATCTAAGCTAGGCCATGAATTTTTATATAATAAATTTAGGACATTACCTATGACTCAACGTATTGATTACAATGAAGTATCGCCTGATGGCGCAAAAGCATTAGGGGCTGTCTATAGCTATGTTCTACAGTGTGGATTACCTTCAGAATTTATTGAGGTAGTATTTTTACGTGTTTCTCAAATCAATAACTGTGCATTTTGTTTGGATATGCACACCAGAGATTTGAGTAAAAAAAACGTGCCTATAGAGAAATTAGCATTGGTTCAAGCCTGGAGAGAAGCTGGTGAGCTATTCGATAATAGAGAACAAGCGGCCTTGGCATGGGCTGAATCAGTAACTAAGGTTGCTGATACTGGCGTACCTGATGATGATTTTCATCTGGCCAAAGAAGTATTTTCAGAAAAAGAGCTGGTCGACTTAACACTTGCCATTAGTCTAATGAATGCCTACAACCGCCTAGCGATTAGTTTTAGAAGCACTCCCCAGGCTGCCATTGAACAGTAACAATAGATTTATAAGCTTTAACAACTTATCTCTTACTTATTACTAACTCTCTTTTAATAATGTAAAAAACCCGCCTATTAGCTTGCCCTTATAAAAATCTGCCTAAACTTCCTAATTCACATGACCCACTCTTATGCGGTCTTACAGGTAACGCTAAGACTTTGTCTTTTATAGTGTGTGTTTTCTATTATTATTGATAGTGATATCTATTTTGACAACCAAACTGGTAACCATTTGTATTAATCTGGTAACCAAACTGGTAACCAATTTTGATGTAAAACATTGTAGTATGAGTTTATACATCATCGTCTTTAATAAAAATAGCATTCGTAAAAACCATATATGTATCAAGGTCTTTAAACAAAGCTCTTAGAGTTTTAGCATGGTTTTTAATATGAAAAGGTTGCATGAATTAAGACGATTAATGTCGCAAGAATCAAACAGATGTCAGCCTTTTTTTACAGCATAAATTAAAATAATAATTGCTAGACACTGATAACTTAACTATTGATAACCAGGAAGCTATGTATTATGGCCAAACCCACTGATGAAGTTATTACCCTACCCGACTTTCCTATGCCTATCGTACAAAAGATAGACGGTGAAATGGTTGAAAGTGAAATTTTGCTCGATCAGTTTGTTGAAAACAAGGACAAAGGCTTAATTCTTTATTTCTATCCTCGTGACAACACCCCAGGCTGTACCACACAAGCGGTCGACTTTACTGCCAAGCTAAATGAATTCGATAAGTTAGGCTATGACATTATCGGGGTATCAAGAGACAGCATTGACTCGCATAAGAAGTTCATCGAAAAAAAGGAGTTAGAAATCCCTTTAATCAGTGATACTGATGAAAAACTTTGCCAACACTTTGATGTTATTAAGGAAAAAAACATGTATGGCAAAAAGACCTTAGGTCTAGTACGGTCAACTTTCGTGTTTGATAAAGATGGCAAGCTAACACATGCTCAGCGTAATTTACGTGCCAAAGACTATGCTGATAGATTGCTTGAGACCTTATCTTAGACTATAAGCAAAATTTTTGGCTTTTGTCATTGAGACTAGAATGGCATTGAGACTAGAGATAATAGAACCCTTTAGATTCATTATTTATATTTAGGAACCCGCATACTATGACGCAAACTAATACAGACTCAAAAAAATCCATTCGTCACGTTGATGCCGCTATTATTGGCGCTGGTACTGCAGGACATAATGCTTATCGTCAGATTAGTAAAGCCACAGACAATCTAGTCATTATCAATGAAGGCATTTGGTCGACCACTTGTACTACCATGGGTTGTATGCCTAGTAAGCTATTAATTGCAGCGGCAGACCGTGCTTATCATGCCAATCATTCTGATGAATTCGGAATAGAGGGAAATGCCACTATCAATGGCAAGCAAGTTATGAAACGAGTCCAAGACGAACGCGATCGTTTTTCAAGCTTTCCTTTAAAAAATGTCGAAAGTTGGGACGAAAATAGCAAAATATATGGCCGTGCAGTATTCTCAGAATCAGGGCTTATCGAAGCACATACTGCTACGGGCGAGATTGAATATATCAAAGCTGACCATATCATTGTTGCTACGGGCTCTAAACCTTCTGTACCGGAAGGCTGGAAACTGTCTTTAGGTGACACACTTATTACTTCAGATACTATCTTTGAGTTACCTGATTTACCGAAGTCTATGGCCGTGGTGGGTACCGGTGCCATCGGACTTGAGCTGGCACAAGCGATGAGCCGATTGGGCGTAGAAGTTGCTATCTTTAATCGCAGCAAGAATGTGGGTGGTATAAAAGACGATTCCATTAATCAAAAAGCGATTGCTTGTTTTTCAAACCAGCTCGATTTACGTTTAGACACCAAGATTGAAAGTGTTTCTCGTGATGACAGCGTCAGTCCCGCACAAGCAGTTATCAACTATACGGATGCCGATGGCAACACTCAAACTTGGCGCGGTGAAAAAGTGCTGGCGGCGACGGGTCGACGCAACTCGCTTCATACCCTAGGGCTTGAACATGTGGGTATTCGCTTAGATGATAAAAATCGCCCATTAGATATGGACAAACTGACAGGCAAAATCAAAGACACTAATGTCTATATTGTCGGCGATGCCAACGCTTACATGCCGTTGCTGCATGTTTCAAGTAATGAGGGTTATCTATCTGGTAAAGAGGTAGCGCTTATTATCAGCGGTAAGGCTGATGAAATTGACCTGAGTGAGGCTATCGCCAAAGATCCAGACTGCTCTAAGGACAGCACCATACTTAACGATATGGCACCTGATAAATCGCACACGGCAACCACAGCGATGTCCGTTATCTTTAGTGCGCCGCAAATTATGAGTGTGGGCCAGTCTCTAAGTGAGATTGAAGAGGCAAACCAACCTTGTGTGATTGGTGAGGTCAGCTTTGACAATCAAGGCCGTAGCCGAGTAATGGGCGTTAACTGTGGTCTACTTCGTATTTATGCCTGTCCTAAAAGTAGCCTTATTTTAGGGGCAAGTATGGTGGGACCGGACGCTGAGTACATTGCGCATATTTTAGCGACTACCATTACCAACAAAGTAGACATCGATGGCTTACTGGCCAGCCCCTTCTACCACCCTACGATTCTTGAGGGACTACGCACCGCTTTGCGTGATGTGGCTGGCAAGATAAGAGAGTATCAATCCTAATCTCTGAAGCATTTATTTATTGACCATTAACAAACACCCTGCTCGCTTACTTGCAGGGTGTTTTTTATAGAGAACGTTTTATGAAAAAACTTTTATAGTAAAGAATGTTCTATAGCAAACAATGATTTTATAGGCTCTAATGTGTCCTTGATAGCAAGGCGGTCTCAACTTGTCGTCATTTTGTTGTATATTAATAAGGTTAGAGGCGATAAAACGGACCGTTAAGCAAAACCAATCTGGATAGGAATGATAATGGCAAGAGAGACTGGCTCAAAAATTAGCGCATTTTTTCAAGACATCTTGCACGATTTATATTCGAGCTTATACCTTGCTATCGGCGGTGATCTAGAAGAAGAAAGTCGAGATTGGGCTTCTCGTGGTGTGGAGCTTGCCAGTACCACCATTAAGATTATTATCTTATTGCTGATTGTCGGATTTCTATACTGGCTATTCACCTATATTGTTCAACGCTATCAAGAACGCTTAAAGCTATCTGATAGACGGCTTAGTATTATTCGCTCAGTATTGCGCTATATCTGGTTGGTCAGTTGCGTTCTTGCCGTCATGAGTCAAATTAGTGTAGATCCCTCTACTGTCTCCGCGACCGCCAAAGCCAGTATTTGGGCTGGCATTTACTATGTGCTATGGACCACTTCAGAGCAGGTCATTAGCCGAATACTAAAACACTATGGGCTCAATGCTTCCATAGAGCAACTGCTTAAAAACGTCTTTTCAGTATTAATTATCGTACTCGGCTTAGCCAGTGTCATGGCTCAGTTTGGCTTTGACATCGTCTCGTTGGTTGCGGGTCTGGGTATTTTGGGTTTGGCAGTTGGTTTTGCGGCCCAATCGACGATTGCCAACTTTATTTCAGGGATTACTATTTTACTTGAGCAGTCATTTAAAGTGGGTGACTGGATTAGTATTGGCGATAAAGAAGGCCGAGTTATTTTAATCTCGCTGCGTACCACTCATATTTTGACGCGAGACAATATCACTGTCATCATTCCAAATGCTACCGTTGCCTCCTCTGAGGTAACCAATCTCACCTCAAAAAACTTCATTCGTTTTGATATTCAGGTCCGTATTGCCCTGGAGGCTGATATCGAAAAAGCTAGAAACGTGATTATGCAAGTGCTTGACGAAGCTGAAAACATTCTAAAGCGCCCTGAACCTTCAGCCACTGTGGATCATATCAGCGACTTTGGGACTGTATTTATTATCCGTTATTGGGTCAAACCTGCTGCCGTTGCCCGTATGCCTATTATCAAAGAAACCTTGCAAGAGAAAATTAAAGGGGGCTTTGAAAAAGCAGGTATCAATATTCCTTATCCGCATATGCGCCTTATCATGCCGACGGATATGACGTCCAATATGCCATTTCAAAAATAAGCCCCTGAGGTTGAAGTGCTGTTAAAGCAAAACGACAAACAAGCTGATACAGATGATATTAAATAGCATAAAAGTAGCATGGAAATAAGGTTATTTTTAGCACCTTGTTATGCCCTGCTAGGCGAGTGTGTTAAAATCACCCTTAATTAAAGCACCATTCCTTCCTATCGGCTTACTTGTCAGCCTACTTGTCACAATAAGTCCCTTTTTTAAAAGCATACTTTAAACTCAATCCCCCTTATTTCATTTAGGGGTCTGAAGATTGAATTAGAAAATATAACGTAAAGGCCAAATATGTCCACCCCAACATCAGAAAACACTTCTACCAACAATGACCTAAGCCTTCAAACTGAAGACAGTATTATGGCAGCATCAAGTGTAGACAAACGCTTCGATATTATCGTCACTTGTGCCGATGGCTTAGAAGCCCCCCTGCAAACTGAGCTTGATAGCATGGCTATTAGCAGCGAGCTTAAAAGCACGGGCCGTATTGCTATTAATGCCACCTTAGAGCAAATCTATAAAATTTGCTTGTGGTCACGTGTCGCCTCTCGTGTATTACTGCCTATTAAAAAGCGCAATATCAATAAAGACTATGATGTGGCAGAGCAGTTGAATGGTTTAGCAAAGACCGTAGATTGGACTGAGTGGTTTGGCTTAGACAATACTTTCGCCATTCGTATGAGTGTTGATAAAAGGGTTCAAGTTAGCCAACAGTTTGCCATGCTACGTATTAAAGACGCTATCGCTGATACGTTTAGCGAAAAGCTAGATGCCCGTCCTGATGTGGACAGCAATCACCCTGATTTTCCTATTTATGCTACCGTTAATGAGAAGCAAGCTGAGATATTTTTAGACCTATCTGGTACCAGTCTTCACCGTCGTGGCTATCGTGTGGCGATGACCGATGCACCGCTAAAAGAGAACTTAGCCGCTGGCCTGTTATATACCGTCGGTTGGCACAAAAAGAAAAATAGCTACAGTGCCTTAATTGACCCTATGTGTGGTTCGGGTACCTTTATAATCGAAGCCTTATTGATGCATTGCGATTATGCGGTCGGTATTGATAAAGCCGAGTCACAATTTGGTTTTTATAACTGGCAAGAGCACAACAGCGACCTATGGCAACAGTGTGTGGTTGATGCACAAGAGCGTTTCCATAACGGGCTAGAAAAAGCCGCCGCTGGCAAATTGCCCACTATACTAGGATTTGATGCCGATGCAGGTGCCATTAAAGCAACGCATAAAAACCTTATTGCGGCCGGTCTGATTGAACTGATTCCACATTTGACCTTAGAGCAACGTCCATTATCTCAGTTAAAAATGGCATTGGCCAAACCTCTTTTGGACAGAAAACTTAAGCGTCCTTTGGTAATTACCAATCCGCCATATGGTGAACGTTTGGGTGAAGTGGACTTTATTAAACCGCTATACCAAGGCTTGGGCTTAACCCTACAAGAAATTTTTGAAAAACAAAAATACCAACCTATGCTGGGCTTATTGGCAGCCCATGTCGAGCAAGCAGATGTGCTGCCTATCGAAGATCCGCAGACGCTGCGTTGCCATAACGGTGCCATTACGGTTTACTTCCGTCATGGTCAATTGATCCGTAAAGAAGGCGATAGCTTAATCGATCGCTTTGAGAAAACAGAAATTAAAGTTGATGAAGCACAAGACTTTGTGAATCGTCTCCAAAAAAACGTCAATCATCTTAAAAAATTGGCGGCCAAAGAAGATGTAACCAACTTACGCGTATATGATGCTGACCTACCGGATTATAAAGTGGCTATTGATGTGTATGGCGATTACGTGCATGTACAAGAGTGGGCGCCACCAAAGACTATTCCACCTGAGACAGCCCGTAAGCGCTTTAACCTAGCGCTAATGGGTATCCGTGAGGTATTTGGTATTAACCGTGAACAAATCTTCATTAAAACCCGCGCGCGCCAAGTCGGTAACACTCAATACGGTAATCCAGAAGGCCAATCTAAAGACGCTAAAGACAGCAATGAGGCGCCTAAAAAGGACAATCGTAATCGCTATAAAGGTAATAAGTTCCAACAAGCCCGTGAAGAGGCAAAACGTTTAGAAGCTCAAAAACTGGCTCAAAAAAAGCGTAAGATGCATGTGGTTCAAGAAGATGGCGCTTATTTCTATGTCAACTTTACTGACTATTTAGACACGGGTTTGTTCATTGACCACCGTAATATGCGCAGCATGATTCGCTCGGCCAGTCGTGGTGCCGATGTATTGAATCTATTTGCTTATACTTGTACTGCCAGTGTCCACGCTGCCCTTGGTGGTGCTAAATCGGTCACCAGTGTCGACTTATCTCAGAACTACTTAGATTGGGGCAAGCAAAACTTTGCCTTAAATGGCTTGGATGTGACTACCAGCCGCTATCAGTTTATTGCTTCAGATATCTTTGATTGGATTAAAGACAATACCGATCAGTTTGACGTTATCTTTATTGATCCGCCTACTTTCTCAAACTCGAAGAAGTTCCAAGGCACTTTTGATGTACAGCGTGACCATACGGCGCTTATTAACCGAGCGATGAACCGCTTGGCCAATGGCGGAGTAATTTACTTCTCTAATAACTTCACTCGTTTTGAACTAGATGAAGAGTTGTATGATCGTTACGATGTTGTTGAGATTACCAATCAAACTATCGGCTTTGATTTTAATCCTAAAAAACCGATTCACCAAAGCTTTGAGATTCGTCATAAGCTTTAACATTAGTTTTAATTAGTTATTTGTTCTGATATTTAAAAATAAAAGCCCCGCTAGGTAATCTAGCGGGGCTTTTTTAGGTTGGTAATCACTGTATCTGCCATTAGTACGATTATATTTATTTCAATAATAATGTACTCTAGGCTTATTGCTATGATTCGATGGAAAGCTTTTCATGAATAACATACCTAACCCTAAGCGTTTATTTATTCGAACCTATGGTCAGCAGCCAAAAGGACATAGTCACAGTCATCCTCAAATCACTATTCCTCTCACTGGCACTATCAACATGATAATGAACAATGAGGTGCTTAACGTCCATTATGGTGAAGCAGTTGTTATACCCAACCATACTTTTCATCAGTTCAAAGCTCAAGAAAATTTTCGTTTTCTAGTAATAAACTTACCGGAAACATTTAACTTGAATCATTTACTGCAAAACAACGTTAAGTCTAACAACGATAATTATCAAACTGATGGCTATCAAAACAGTGATTTACACTTTTATCTTGATGAAAAAATACTGTTATTTATTCAGTTTATCGAAAAGCAATTAACGACAGCCGGCAATAATACAATTGAGGCGCTTATGCTCGAACTATTTACCGAACTTATTTGCTGTATCGATAGGCCTAACCGTCCAGATCCTCGGATTATTAAGGTCATTAATGAGATAAACCAAGATATTGCAGCCCCTCACTGCACTGCATCTTTGGCAGATACTGCCTGCCTCAGTCCCAGTCAATTTAAGGTTGTATTCAAGCAACAATTAGGATGCTTGCCAAATGACTATATTACTCAGAGACGTATGCAAAAAGCGCTAGGGCTTATCTTAAATACAGACTTACCACTCACTATCATTGCCGAACAATGTGGCTATCGCAGCGTACCAGCATTTATAAGGCGTTTTAGAACGACGTACAACCAGACACCTAATAAGATGCGTATCAAACCCTAGCTTAAGTTTCTTTTATAAAGCCGATGCTTCTAGCACAGGTTATTATCTTGACTCACCATAAATCATTACTAGGCCACCTAAAGTTACAAGCAAAAGACCTGAGACCTTATAAACGTCAATTCTTTTAATTTCTAATCCAAATAGACCTGTTTGACTTAAAATTAGTGCAAAATACATCTGCCCTAAAAACACCCACAGTAGTGTATTGCCCGACCCAATCTTTGGCGCAGCAATAAACATAAATAAGATATAAAGACTGCCGAGAAACCCTGGTAACCACATCCACCAACTTGCGTTAGCAACTTCTGGTGGTTTAATGCCGCCACTTATAAAGTAGGACATTGCTAATGAGGCAATAGTGCCACCAAGGTATAAATAGAAAGTAGACTGAATTTGCGAGGCTTGAGTACTTTCTCGAAAAGCATTCACCATCGCGAGTTGCAGTGGTACAATCGCACCGCCGAATAGACTGATAATGATATAAGGTAAGACGTTCATTACTTGCTTGCCTGTGCAGTTACTTTGTAAAAAAGTATGCCGACATCGGCGACATCAAAGCAAGAAAACTACCTTTTTGGGATATAAAATAAGCTATTCAGGTAATTGAAGGGAGTTTTATAAAAGTTAACCGTGAATTCCCAAAGTGACTCTATCATTACCACCGTAATCTTTCATGGTTTTTACCTGATCGTAACCAAAATCAGTGAACATTTGGCGTACCAATTCACCTTGATCATAACCATGTTCAACCGCCAATAGGCCACCACGGACTAAATAATCTCTAGCTTGCTCGGCAATCTGTTTGATATCCCCTAGCCCATTGTCTGGTGCAACTAAGGCTGATAGTGGCTCAGCTTTAAGTTTATCTAGGTGTTGGTCATTATCGACGATATAAGGGGGGTTAGAGACGATAATATCGAATAGTGGTTGGCCAGTATCCTCAGATCTCTTTAATGCTGAAAACCAATCACTGTGTTTAAACTCAATATTACTCACCCTATTTAAAGTGGCATTGCGCTTAGCCACCTCTAAGGCAGGCTGAGAAAAATCAAGCGCAGTTACCTGCCACTGTTTGGGATAAATAGTAGCCAACTCATTAGCCAAACTAATCGCAATACAACCCGACCCTGTACCCAAATCTAACAGTTGATAAGGTGCCACAATCGGTTCGTCATTCGAAATACTTAGGCTATTTTTACGTTGGGTGATCCAGTCTAGTACTTGCTCTACTAAAATCTCAGTATCTGGCCTTGGAATCAAAGTGTGCTCATTCACCTCAAATTCTAGCGACCAAAACGCTTGCTTACCGGTCAAATAGGCCAAAGGCTTGCCAGCCTGCATCTGAGCAATGCCGGTATTAAACTGCGCTTGTTCAGCCTCAGTTAACTGATAACCGCCATCGGTAATCAAAAATGACGGTGATTTTTGTAACACATGCAACAGCCAGTCAGATACCCAGTGCGCAGGCAAATCACCGTAGTCATTTTTTTTAATTTGGCTGACGCTCACTCGCTGCTGCGCACTCATTGCTACCCTACCTCGTATTATTTCTTGTTTTCAGGCTGAGTGTTGACAGCATCATCAATACCTAGCTGACTTGCCGCCACATCATCGCCATAAATATCATCATTACCACCAATGACAATATATTTATCTACCAAATAAATCAGTACTAAAATAGGAATACCAATCACGAAGGTAAAGGTAAAGAAAAATGGCCAGCCGGTAGCTTCTACGATAGAGCCTGAGTAGCCACCGATGACTTTAGGAATCAAAGTCATGATAGAGGAGAAAATTGCGTACTGGACCGCGGTAAACTTAATGGAAGTTAAAGCAGATAAGAAGGCAATAAACACCATGCTCGCAAAGCCTGACGCTAAGTTGTCAACAATTACCGCAAAGTACATATACTCGACACTGCCTTGATGATAAGTCAGCAAGATAAATAGCAAGTTGGTAGAAGACGCTAAGATAGCGCCAAGCATCATTACCTGCATAATACGCATTCTTTGCGCCAGCATGCCGCCTAAGAAGCCGCCTACTATCGCCATAATGACCCCAACCAACTTCACTGCATCGGCGATTTGAGTTTTATCAAAGCCCATTTCTTGATAAAAGACGTTTGAGATAACGCCTGCGACGATATCTGAAATACGGTACAAGCCTATTAATGCCAAAAGTAGCAGTGCTTTTTTGCCATAACGACGGAAGAAATCCAAAATAGGATTGATCCAAGTCGCCATTGCTACCTCTTTTTTGACCAAACCTACTTTGACCAACAATAAGCCACTGATAATTGCCAAGCCCAAACTTGCCAATAGGCGAACTGTGGCGATTAAAAATGCCGCCAATGCATCTTCAAATTCTGGAAGTACTTTGCCAAGAAGATTGAAACCGGCAATAAATATGGCCACCGACAGTACAAACACCAACACCAATCTGAGGTAGTCATTCTTAGATTCAGTCACTGTAGGCGCTTTATTGATTATTTTTGGCTGATTTATCAAGAAGAACAGTAATAAAAAGGGTGCGATACCGACTGTCACCGCAAAATAATTATTTAATATGGGATAAACAGCTTCAGGAACGATGACAATGCTGCTGCCTGATAATCGGTTATATAAGGTTTCTACTAAATATGGCAGACCAATTACGGTACCGGGCACCAACAAAATAGCGGAATATATAGAAAAAAGCTTTAAATTCAGCTGTTGCTTCTTAACCTGCAAAATCTCAGCCGTTGGCTCGTAACCGGCAAAAGTGGTTAATAAAGGCAATGTCATAATCACTGCCATTACATAATAGGTATTACGCCATGCTTCATAACTATAAGCATTTTCAGTAGAGCCAAAGTATACGGCCAAATACAATGACCCTGCACCGGCAACAATCATACCAATGCGATAGCCGGTGACATAGATTGAAGACAGTACCGGCTGCATCTCTGCTGGTGCCAACTCAATACGATATGCATCAATAACAATATCTTGAGTGGCCGCCGAAAACCCTAAAAGCACAGACCCTGCTGCCATAAGATGTAACACATTGAGTTCGGCGGGGTTGACACTTGCCATCAGATAAATAGCCAAGATGATAAGCAGCTGCGCCACTACCATCCACGCCCGTCTACGTCCTAACCATTTGGTTAATATAGGAACAGGGATGGCATCAATGAGGGGTGCCCAAATAAATTTAAAGGCATAGCCGAGACCTGCCCAACTAAACATGGTGATAATACTAAGATCTACGCCTGCCTCATTCAGCCACAGTCCTAAGCTTGAGAAAATAAGCATAATAGGCAGACCAGCTGCAAAGCCTAAAAAGAACATAATAAGTACCCGAAGGTCTTTAAATGCTCTTAAAGAATCAATCCATGATTTTTTGGGAGGGGCAGTTAGCTCAGATTTTG
>Ga0208302_100318_pt1 | contig 12209 bp, 11 predicted proteins | sample 29_taG_FD_184103 | JGI IMG/M metagenome (GOLD analysis project Ga0208302, IMG submission 184103) | Marine viral communities from Cariaco Basin, Caribbean Sea - 29_WHOI_OMZ (SPAdes) (version 2) | ecosystem: Environmental > Aquatic > Marine > Oceanic | place: Caribbean Sea: Cariaco Basin... | reverse complement strand
ATGCCGCAGTTCATGATTTGCCAACTCTGATTCAGGATCATGCCAACTGTGAAAAGAAAGCAGCTGGTACTGCCATGAACTTAATCTTTCGCTACGAGTTCCATCAAGAGCTACAAATGAAGTTGGCACAGCTGATTCGAGAAGAAATGCTACATTACGAGCAAGTCGTAGGTATTATGGAGGAGCGCGGTCAAAAATGGCGTCACTTGCCAGCCAGTCGTTATGCCAAAGGTATGCTTAAGCACAAACGCACTTATGAGCCTGCCGCCATGATTGACATTTTAATTATCGGCGCATTTATTGAGGCTCGCTCTTGTGAACGTTTTGCGGCACTTAGTGACGTGATTGAGGATGAAAGGCTGGCTAAGTACTACCGCTATTTACTAAAATCAGAAAGCCGTCATTATGAAGACTATATAAGCCTTGCTCGCTCTTTAGAACCTAAGAAGGGGGCTACTTTAGATTTAGAAGCCTTATCAAAAGCTACCAATGGTAGTATTAACACCAATGAAGAGACTATGAACGTTGACCAGCGTATCGCTTTTTTTAGAGAAATAGAAGCAGAACTCATTACTAGCCCAGATAGCGAATTACGCTTTCATAGTGGGATACCAGCCTAAACATTGTCATAAATAAACGGTTCCCCACTAACAACGAAACGTTTCACTGCTAATAAAAAGGCCTACTATAAATAGTAGGCCTTTTTATGGATACACTTAGAGAAGTTATGGATAACTCACTTAAGCTTATTTAAGATCTTCATTGAGCACACGGGTTTGCGCATTATCAACAGTGGCATAACGATTGGCATCGGTTATTTCATCACTTTGCGGACGCTCAGTACCCGTTGTGTTTTCATTCACATTATCATCAAAAGGCGTATTACCCTGTTGATCTCTTCTATCCGGTTGACGGGCAGGATTATCCCCTTCCTTCACATGCTCACTATTGATGTACTCATCTTTAAGTGTTTCAGTACCCTTTTCATTTGTTGTTTCTGAATACTGCTCAGATTCATTTGCTGGGCCTGAATACTGCTCGGAATCTGTCTCAACCGCTACTGTTGATTTATCGATTGGAGTTTTGGTTAAATTTGGGTCTTGAGTTTGCATAATCATTCCTTAATGCCACAGTACCTAAATAACTACTTAAATAAGATAAATAATACTTAAATAAGATTAAGTATGTTATTCAAATAGCTCACGGCCAGTGAGTTAATAACGTAAAAGCGAATTTAAATATGATTGATTCAAAATAAAACTAAACATTAGAGCTTAGTTTTAGCAAATCAGATCTTAATCCTCATCGTGTCGACCTAAGTCAAAAGCATTTAACTCGCCCACGTTTTTACCCGCTGGAGGAAGACGGGTATCATCTTCACGACCTTCATCATAAACATCATCTGTTTCTTGAGAGGCTTGTTGTGGACCATCAATATCAGGTTGATGTTTTCTACCTTCATAAGTGCCCTGCTCTAAATCACCTTTGTCTGAAGTTTCAGCACTTTGGTCGATAGAAGGCGCATCTGTAGCATCTACAGAATGAGTATCTTTAGGATCTTCATACTGTCTATGCTCATCTTTCACTTTTATGGTTTGATTAATTGACATAATGTTCTCTTTATATTTTATATTTATCGGAATTGAAAATTAGTTTTGCTCATAATCCATATAATGTTTGTAGGATGAGCAATTGGTAGCATTAACTATAACTATTTAAACTGTCTATCTTAAACTGGTTATCAGTACGAACTATTTATCAGTACGTAGCTTTTCATCTATAAAAGGGGTTTTCTCTTCACCTGACAGATTTTCAGGCTGTTCAGACGATTTATTTTTCGTCTCATCAGATTGAAGATTTTTTTCCACTTCATTTGGATTCACTTCATTCGCTGCTCTTTCTACATCTGATTGATTTTCTGATGCTTGCGGTTTTGCATTGTTATTATCGTTGCTCATATTGCTTCCTTTTTTGTTTGTTTAGTTATGCTTATTATCATATAGGCAGCAGGGTTCAATAAACTATTAGAAACACGTAGCTTTGTGTTTAATTATGTTGAAAAAAAAGCAACTTTGTTAACCAAAGTTGCTTTTTTTAGTTCAATTGAACTAATGCAATAGAAGCTAAATCATCTATTGAACCGTTACATCAGAGACATTATTGATTTTTTGTAGTAAATAATCTTGCGCAATAAAAGGCTGCTCACCAGGCTGCGGCTTAACCTGATGCCAACTGCCATCTCCTTCTAATTCCCAAGCCTGCACATTGTCTTTTAGATAGCTAATAAGCCCATCTTGATACACCCGCTTAAACAGCTTTGGATTTTCTACTGGGAAGGCGACCTCCACACGGTGGAACAAGTTACGACTCATCCAATCCGCACTACCGCAGTACAAGCGCTCGTCACCATTATTATGGAAATAATAGACACGAGTATGCTCTAAGAAGCGTCCGACCACTGAGCGCACTGTAATATTTTCAGACAAGCCTTTGACCTGAGGACGGATACAGCTCATTGAACGTAAGATAAGCTCAATCTTCACCCCTGCTTGTGACGCATCATACAGCTTGTCAATCAAATGACGCTCTGTTAATGCATTACACTTGACGATAATATGGGCTTTCTTACCCGCCTTAGCATGGGCAATCTCATCATCAATAAAAGACATAAATTTAGGATGCATGGTAAATGGTGCATGTAACAGCTTATTGACGTTGGCCGCTTTGCCCATACCGGTAAGCTCTTGGAAAATCTTATGCACATCTTCTGATAAGTCTGGGTTTGCTGTGAACAATCCATAGTCAGTATAAGCTTTGGCATTGCCCTCATGATAGTTACCCGTCCCTAGATGCACATAGCGGCGTATCTTATTGTCTTCACGGCGTACAATAAGCATTAATTTTGCATGGGTTTTGTAGCCGACGATACCGTAAACCACAACCGCCCCTGCTTCTTGTAACAGGTTGGCCACTTCAATATTAGAAGCTTCATCAAAACGAGCACGTAGCTCAATAATGGCAGTTACCTCTTTGCCCTTTCTAGCCGCTTCTGCTAGCGCTTTAACAATCTCAGAGTTCGTACCTGAACGATATAAGGTTTGTTTAATTGCCAAAACTTTAGGGTCAGTTGCTGCCTGCCAGATCATGTTGACCACAGGGTTAAATGACTCAAAGGGATGATGCACCAACACATCACCGCGGCGAATAGCAGTAAACATGCTCTCATCTTTATCAAAAGACTCTCTTCTAAAAGGCTTTGGCATGATGTGTGAAAATGGTTGAAAACGTAGCTTAGGAATATCGAAATCAAATAGTAAACGGGTTAAGTTTACCGGTCCATTGACTCGATATAACTGCTTTTCATGAAGTCCAAATTCTTTAAGCAAATAATCACTGATTTCTTTAGGACAATTGGTGGTCACCTCTAAGCGAACCTTGTCCCCAAAACGGCGATTGTCTAACTGCCCTTCTAATGCTTTAGCGATGTCTTCTACATCGTCAGACAGCTGAAGGTCGGCATTTCGAGTGAGACGGAACTGGTTGCATCCGGTGACGTTCATTCCTGGGAATAGTTTACCCACATGCTCATGAATCACCGCAGATAACATAATGTGGTGTTCTTTCCCCTCTGTCAGCTCATCAGGCAGACGAATGACTCGCGGTAAACTACGAGGTGCAGGTACTATTGCCAAATTAATATCTCGGCCAAAGGCATCTTTGCCCTCTAAGCTTACGATAAAGTTGAGGCTTTTGTTTACCAATCTTGGGAACGGGTGCGCTGGGTCAATACTTATCGGCGTCAACACCGGCATCACCTGCTCCATGAAGTATTCTTTCATCCACTGCGCTTGCTTTGGGTTTAGTTCATCACGCTTCAAATAGCGAATATCTTCTTCCGCCAAGGCAGGCAAGATCTCTTCATTTAAAATACGATATTGCTCTTCAATAGCTTCATGAGCCACCTCTGATATTTCTTGTAACACTTCACTGGGACGCATTTTATCCGGTTTGTGCGAGATATTACCGTGATTGAGTTGCTGCATAAGTCCTGCAACTCGGATTTCGAAAAACTCATCCATGTTCGAGGAGAAAATAATCAAAAAGAACAAACGCTCTAACAAAGGATGGCTGGGATTGGTCGCTTGAACTAGGACTCTTAAATGAAACTGAAGCCAAGAAAGCTCACGGTTGATATAACTGTTTGGCGAATAAGTGCCATCTTCATAACGTTCCCAATCTAAAGTGGTGAACTCAGATGCACCACTATTTACAGCTTTATCAGGGGTGGTGGTTTCTTGCTTATTTTTCATTTCTTTTTTTTGGTTGGCTGTCGTAGTAGTCATGAAGAAATGAGCCTCCTTATTTTTTGGCTTATGGGCGGGCGGTCAGTGTGACTTATAGCCGGTATAACAAATCGAATATTAACTATAATGTATTTTACAGGGCTATTAAACATAGCCACTCAAAATCATACAACTGTCATGCCTTACCTTACCATGTATATTTGACAAGAATGTTAAGGTAGCACAGCATTATTCATACGACGCATAATAATGCGTTGTTTGTTAAGTAACCGCTTATTGCTCATGTGCTTTTCATAATACTTAGGATTGGTCAACATACTGATCAATAAAGCAGACTGATCACGATTAAGTTTACTGGCAGATTTGTTAAAATAGTATTGCGAAGCAGCCTCGATACCATAAATGCCATTACCAAATTCAGCCACATTTAAGTACGCTGTTAAAATACGCCGCTTATCCCACATACCTTCTATCATTAACGTAATACTGGCTTCAAGCCCCTTACGTACATAAGAGCGATGGGAAGTTAAAAACAAGTTTTTTGCCAATTGCTGAGTAATGGTAGACCCTCCAGCGGCAACCGTTCCTGAGCTTTCATTCTTCTTCCTTGCCGCTTCAATACCTTCCATATCAAAACCATTGTGACTCACAAATCGAGAGTCTTCACTAACAATGGCTGCTTGCTTGGCAGACTTAGCAATGTCTTCATACTCAACCCAAGTTTGCGTCACTTCACCCCCATCCAAACGATGGCTCAACATAAACATACTATTATTAATCGGTTGTGTCTTCCAGACCAACAATAAGCCCGCAACAGAGACATAAAAAGCTACTGCCAATAGCATGAGTGCCCAAAAGATACGCTTAAAAAAAGAAAAAACTGCCGTCATAATTTTTGACTCGGCTAACGGTTAAAATTAAAACAATGATAAACTAACTTGACCCTAACTGGTAGCGGTGTTTTCTGAAGTTCTTTACTAAGCACTTAATCAACTTAAGGGTTATAAAGGAAGGACTACCAGATAGTAAAAACTAATTGAAAGAGCCATATAGGATAACATTTTGACTGATATTACTACCACCCGTCAGCTAATTATGCAACAAACTCATCTAAAGCTGGATCGTGATAAGGCTGAAAAAACATGGTTTTTATTAGGTACAGTGGGTTGCCACTTATGTGATGAAGCTGAAAATACGCTTAGGCTATTTTCTGGTGTAACGGCAACGGCTATCGAAAAAGTCGATATCGCTGACTTTGAAGAAGAATTTATGATGCAATTTGCCACCGTTATTCCAGTTGTACTGACCCCAATGCAACAAATAAACTACCCTTTTTCTGTGGCTGATCTCATGGCACACCAATGATAAAAAAATTCTTATAATGAATAAAACAATGGTTTACTTAGGAAGTAATTGTAAATAGAATGCTCACTCTTTTTAACACCATGAGTCGTACTTTAAGTTATTTCACAGTTTAAAAGTATGAATCTAAGCCATTTTAGTTAAGAAGACCCTATTAAAAATCTAAATCTCACATATCTTTTTAAGTTATTAGCTTCAAATTATTAGATTAAGTTATTAGTATTAGCATTTGATTTGAATCAAATATGTCCTTATAGGTTATTAATATAATGACTACTATTCCCAACAAATATTCCTAAGTTAAACAAGGATGTTTTATGTTTACTTTTTTGGCACTAATGCCTATTTTAACCGTCTTCATATTATTAGTGGTACTACGCCTACCTGCTAAATATGCTATGACTGCCTCTTATTTAGTTACCGCCTTGTTGGCATTATTTGTATGGCATGCCGGCGCTGCACAAGTAGCCGCTGCGACCACCAATGGGATTATTGTTGCCCTGACGATTTTATTTATCGTTTTTTCGGCTATTTTGCTACTCAATACATTAAAAGAAAGTGGCGCTATGTTGGCTATCCGCCGTGGCTTCATGGATATCACGCCTGATCGGCGAGTCCAGGCCATTATCGTAGCTTGGTTGTTCTGCTCTTTAGTTGAGGGTTCATCAGGTTACGGTACCCCTTCAGCGGTTGGCGCACCCTTATTATTAGCACTAGGGTTCCCAGCAATGGCGGCCGTTATGGTGGTGTTGATCATTCAATCTACTCCGGTTTCTTTCGGAGCAGTTGGTACACCTTTATTACTTGGGGTTTGGTCGGGCATTGATAACAAACAGGACTTGGCTGATTCTATTCAACCCTTATCTATCTCAGATTATTTATTACAAATTACCGCTAATGTCGGTCTATTTCACGCCTTAATCGGGGTTTTAATCCCTCTCATTTTAAGTGCTTTTTTAACCCGCTTCTTCGGTGAGAAAAAATCATTCGTTGAAGGGTTGAAAGTATGGCCATTCGCTCTGTTTGCTGGCATTTGTTTTACCCTTCCTTACTATTTAGTCGCCAAGTATCTAGGGCCTGAATTCCCCTCACTGGTCGGCGGCTTTATTGGTTTACTCATTATCGTTCCAGCAGCCAAGCGCGGTTTTTTAATGCCCAAAGAGATTTTCGATTTTGGCCCTAGAGAAAGTTGGGACCAAGATTGGTTAGGCACTTTGGCACAAGAAGATTTTGATAACAGTGTGGCCCCGAAGTTTTCAGTTTTACGAGCCTTCTCTCCTTATGCTATTGTAATTGGTCTATTGATTATCACCCGTGTTATTGAGCCTCTGCAGGCATTCTTAACAGGCGATTCTACTACGATTGTCTTTAGTAATTTATTTGGCACTGACATTTCTAGTAAAGTGCAATTGCTTTATTCACCAGGCACTATTTTAATCATTACCTCTTTATTGTGCATGTGGCTTTATGGCATGAATACAGGGCAAGTCAAACGCAGTTGGTCAGTCTCAGCAAAAACCATGGTTGCCGCGGCACCTGCTTTATTATTGTCTGTCCCAATGGTTCAAGTATTTATTAACTCTGGGTCAAGTATTGAGGTTGCCACCGATTTACCCGCTATGCCTATTTTATTAGCACAAAGTGCGGCGGGAGCTTTTCATGATACGTGGCCATTGGTTTCACCTTGGATTGGTGCAATGGGTGCTTTCATAGCTGGGTCAAACACCATTAGTAATATGATGTTCTCCTATTTTCAATGGTCAACAGCCAGTCAAATCGGACTAAATACTGACCTCGCTGCTCAAGTTGTGGCTTTACAGGCCATCGGTGGTGCGGCTGGCAATATGATTTCAGTACATAATGTGGTGGCTGCGTGTGCGGTAGTGGGACTAGTCAATAAAGAAGGCTACGTCATCCGTAAAACCTTGGTGGCCATGACCTACTATGTGGTCCAAGCTGGGTTTTTAGGCATGGCGGTTATCTTTGGTGGTGCTATTTGGTGGTTGTTAGCCGTCATATGGCCAATCCTGTTCTTGACAGTGATGTCTGTTACCAGTAAGTCGGCTGCTTCTAAAAGCTCAAGTATTTAACTTACGCAATTTCCATTAGCCCTAGGGCATCGCTCGATGCCCACATCAGATGAGTGTATTACCATGAAAGATTTATCAAAAATCACTGAAATTGAAGATTTACGCAGAATAGCTGAGCGTAAAGTGCCTCGTATGTTCTATGATTATGTTGACTCTGGGTCATGGACGCAGACCACTTATCGCAATAACGAAACCGACTTTGACCGTATTAAACTGCGTCAACGGGTTTTGGTCGATATGGACAATCGTAGCCTTGCCACCCAAATGATTGGTGAAGAAGTCAAAATGCCGATTGCCATTGCACCTACTGGCTTTACCGGCATGATGTGGGCCAATGGTGAGATGCATGCTGCCAAAGCTGCTAAAGACTTTGGAGTACCATTTTCATTGTCTACTATGAGCATCTGCTCTATCGAAGATGTGGCGGAATATACCAACCATCCTTTTTGGTTTCAGCTCTATGTGATGCGTGACCAAGACTTCATGGCCAATCTTATTCGTCGTGCTAAAGCCGCCAATTGCTCAGCGTTAATCCTGACTGCCGACTTACAGGTGTTAGGACAGCGTCATAAAGATATTAAAAATGGCCTATCAGCACCGCCTAAGCCAACACTGGCCAATATCCTGAACTTAATGACCAAGCCTGAATGGTGTTTTAATATGCTGGGTGCTAAAAGTCGTACTTTTGGTAACATCGTGGGCCACGCTAAAGGTGTGGGCGATTTGTCTTCTTTGTCTTCATGGACCTCTGAACAGTTTGACCCTAGCTTAAGCTGGGATGATGTGGCACGTATTAAAGACATGTGGGGCGGTAAGCTTATTATCAAAGGTATTATGGAGCCTGAGGATGCGGTAATGGCCGCTCGAAGCGGAGCAGATGCTTTGGTCGTCTCTAACCATGGGGGTCGTCAATTAGACGGCGCGCCCTCTTCAATCGCCTGTCTTTCTGATATTGTACAAGCGGTACAAGCTGAAAACAGCAACATTGAAATATGGCTAGACAGTGGTATTCGCTCAGGACAAGATGTACTTAAAGCCATCGCCCTAGGTGCTAAAGGCACCATGATTGGTCGTTCTTTCTTATATGGTTTAGGAGCTTATGGTGAAGATGGGGTACGCCGTGCGTTAGAAATCTTATATAACGAATGCGATATCACTATGGCATTCTGTGGTCATACCAATATTAATAATGTCACTGACGATATCTTGGTCAAAGGCACTTATGAGTATCTAAAAACCTCTATTCCTCAAGTAGCCCCTATTCGTTGGGGTTAATACCTTAATAGTTTAACTTAATATATTGATAGCTTAACTCAATACTTTTGATGCCCTAAATGAATTGTTATCCAGTATTGAATAGCAAATCACTTAAAAAACCGGTCAAGCTTGGCTTTAGTCGCTGCTTTGACCGGTATTTTTTTTCTCGATTATTTATTTTGGTTGAGATTCTGACTGGCGTACATCTTAGCTGATAAATATATAGTCATAGGCAGCTAAATTAAGAGCAAGGCAATCGAGTACATGCACGCCTCTAGTAAGCTTATCAAAGTTAAAGGCGTACTTTTATGTCTCGCTTATGACGATAACAGCTAGGTGGCTATACTATGGCTTTAGCTATGCTAAAATAGCGCCATCTTTTATCATTAAAATTTATTATGCCTATTAAAGAATTGGTTAGCCGTGCCCCGGTGACCGCCTTATTACTGCTTAGCTTTGTTGCTCTATTTGTGATCCAAGTAGCCACAGGCGTCGATATCAATCAGCCCAGCTTAGAGGATTTACTTAAGTGGGGAGCCAATGCTTTGCCTTACACCATAGGTTACGAGCCTTGGCGTTTGGTCAGTAGCGGATTTTTGCACATAGGTCTAATGCATTTACTATTTAACTGTTTTGCTATGTATTACTTTGGCCAAGTGGCAGAAGTGACCTTTGGCTCAGTTAAGTTCCTACTTTTATTTTTACTCTCCACTGTTGGCGGTAACCTACTTAACAGCTATGTGACGTTGTGGCAAATATTCCATAACGAAGGAGCTCCTGGCATTTCAGCAGGTGCGTCAGGCGGTATCATGGGTATCGGCATGGCCCTGCTTATGGTTGAACTACTTAAAAAGACCTTACTTAACTTTCCGGCAAAAGGTGGTAATCCACAGCTGAAAAGTTTGGCCATTATCATGGGCATTAATCTTATGTATGGCTTTGCGGTTCCTGGTATTGATAATGCAGGACATATTGGCGGCGCCCTAACCGGTGCTATTTTGGCAGTAGGCATTATGCTTGGCTATCGTTATTCAGCTACCCATAATAAAGTTTCATTTAAAGCCTTACCGTGGTTAATTTTTGCTATTATTGCGCTTATATTTTATAAGTTATGGCTAGACTTACATCTACAGATAGGGCTATAGTTAATTTGGCTGGGGTTATCCCCCTTCTTGCTTTAGACCCCTAACCAAAAAAGAGTATTGAAATGACAATCACAACAAAAAAACTGCTTAATACCGCAACAGTCACCCTATCTTTAGGGATGCTAACCTTAGGCTCAAATATGGCTCAAGCACAGACTATTGCGCCTGAGATGGCCACTGACTCTACTGATAAATTAGGGGTGCAATTGGGGGTTAACGTCAGAATTAATAACACCGCTTATGACATTGATGATGGCGATGTGTCTGTTTTACCCAGCTTATTTTTTGATAATGGCAAGTATTATGCACGTGGTAGCCAAATTGGTACTTATCTAGTAGATGATGGCAGTAATGAGGTTTTGGCATTTGTACAACCTGGCGGCTCGTCATTTGATCCTGATGATGCCAAAGGTGACTTAGCTAGGCTTGATGAAAGAAAATGGTCAGGTTTAGTAGGCGCAAGTTATATGCGCACTACTCCGATTGGCGGATTTCGTGCGCAAGTTTCTACTGATGTGTTAGGACGCAGTGACGGTACCATTGCTCGATTGACTTACCTTGGCAAGTTAACACCTGGTAAATGGACCATTTATCCCAGCGCTGGTTTGGAATGGGTCAATAGCAACTACAACGAATACTATTATGGTATCAGTCAAAAAGAGGCAGATAAGACCAATTTAGAGGTCTATAAACCTGACTCAAGTATCAGTCCTTATATTAGCGTTAATGGTACTTATAATATCAATAAAGACTGGGATTTATTCTTAGGACAATCGGTTAACTTCTTAGCGGATGAACAGCGTGACAGCCCTATGGTTAAAGACCGGGTAGATTACACCACGACGGTTGGTCTACTTTACGAGTTTTAATTGAGTCTTTATTTCAAGTGCTCAAATGCTGTGTCTATAAAACCATAAAACACTGCGCTAACTGGTATTTAAGACCTGTTAGTCAAAACTAGCTATTTAGAATGATTGTTTAAGAACTGCTATTTAAGTTTAAGCGCTGCCGCCAATATTAAGAGGAATTTACGTGCAACAAAATCAGCAAGCTATTAACGCTAACTCAAATAAGTCTTATGATGAGTATGATGACGGATTGAAGTTTAACGTTTCAGAGCTTTGGTCGTATGTGACTGGCAAAGTGAAGTCTGTCTATGAGAAGGCCTCCGATACTATCGATGATGAGTTCTCATTACCGGTAAGCCAGGATCAAGTTAATGCGGCTTTAAAAAAGTTCGTTACTGATAATGTTTCGCAGATTTTAGAGATTAGAGTCGAGTTGCATGATGATTGGTTCAGATTATTTTGTACTATAGAAGTTTCTGGCATTTATGCTGAAGTCGCCAGTAATTTTGGTTTGGTACATGTACAGATTGATCGAGATGTTCAGCGCTTTGTTTTCGCTCAACAAACCAATACTGACGTCCTTAATCTAAGATGTGATTCCTTTTTAAAACGTAGCGGCATTAAGTTTGTTATCTGGTTTTATCACAGTGTGCTAAAGAAAGATCCCTTAGGCTTTATTCTGAGTAAAATTAATATTGCCCGACCTAAGGACAATATTATTTACTTGGACATCAATCGCTGGTTAAAACGCAATAAGAAAATTATCAGTACGCTGCATAAGGTACAGGTAAATTACGCATTGCTAGAAGAGCAACAGATGCTCTTAAAAACTAAAGTTAATGTGCGCGACTTATTGAATAACAACAGCATCGAAGATATTATAACCCCTGATGACGAGCCTGAACTGTTAAAAGGTCCGACCAATCCGATTAGTGATGCTATTAGTCCCAGTCAAGAATAAAACGTAGAGCCTAACCCGCTCTCTTATAAAAAAGCCCCTACTCATTATGATAGGGGCTTTTTATTTTTATCTATACTTATAACAATAAAGCTACTTCTCAACTGTTTTTGAGATAGTAATGCCTGTATAACCAAATAAAATGGTCAATAAGAAAGACAGATAACAGAAGAAAGCATAAGGTAAATAATCAAGCACAGGTACGCCCAATGCCTGACTGATGAATACACCACACACACTCCAAG
>Ga0208302_100317_pt1 | contig 12215 bp, 6 predicted proteins | sample 29_taG_FD_184103 | JGI IMG/M metagenome (GOLD analysis project Ga0208302, IMG submission 184103) | Marine viral communities from Cariaco Basin, Caribbean Sea - 29_WHOI_OMZ (SPAdes) (version 2) | ecosystem: Environmental > Aquatic > Marine > Oceanic | place: Caribbean Sea: Cariaco Basin | collected... | reverse complement strand
AACTGTGATCATAGCCAGCGTGATAACGCAAAGTTAATGGTTGCTCTGCTTTTTGACAAGCTTGCTGTAAGGCTTCAGGGCGTAAATAACCGTCAATATAAAAATCATCTGCTGCGCCTTGATCAACTAATATTAGTGGATACTGCTTGCCTGCCTGCTCTACTACCGTCACAGCATCAAACTGTGACCAAGCCTGCTGTTGATCATTGTCTTGACCAAAGTACTCCCCAAATGCCGCTTTACCCCAATCCGACTCACTGGCCACACAAACAGGTGCAATTGCTGAAACACTGATAAATTTACTGGGGTATTTAAAGCCAAACATAATGGCCCCATGCCCGCCCATTGAATGACCGGTTATGCCCACACTACTTATGGCAAACTGACTGCGAATCAAGTCATAAAACTCTTCAGCAATATAACTGTGCATTTTGAAGTTCTCTGCCCAAGGTTGCTCAGTAGCGTCCACATAATAGCTGGCACCTTGACCCACAAAATAGCGATCATCATTCGCCACGTTTTCACCTTTAGGTGAAGTATCAGGGGCGACAAATATCATACCCAGTTCACTACATTTTTGTTGGAAGTGTGCTTTATGAGTGACGTTGTCTGGGCTGCAGGTTAATCCTGAGAGATACAATATCGCTGGGCACGTCTTACCAACAAGGGCTTCGTCTGGTAAATAAATACTAAAGCTCATCTCTGTATTGGTCACAGAAGAACGATGCGAGTAATAACGCTGCTCACCATTAAAACAGCGATTTTTAGTTTGTAATGTTAACGCTGACATATGACACATCCTTTTTTAAATAAGATGACTTATAAATAGTACAGGTTTATAAAACACCCTTTAAACCTGACGATTTAACTTGGCTTGGGCCAAAATGAGAATGAAATTCTTATCTATCGATTTATATAGCGATTCTAACATAGCACTCTACTTTTGAAAGTAAGCCCTCGTAAAGTACAGGTTTCCTTGACTGTATCGACTCTATGGCGATATATCTTCCACTATGACGCATCTGTGCCTTAATTAGGTGCAAATAATAGCGGCTGTCTTATTTTTAACGTGGTACATAACTTGCACCTTTTCCAATAAGTTAACTCGTTAACCCTTTGTTTTTATTCTTAAACCTAGCCAATCTTAAAGCCAACATATTCGTTAGTTTCTCTAGGTTTAAGTTATCATTCAATCGAGCCATAAGGTGTGTACTATGAACCCTAAAGATACCGCTCCAATTATTAATGACGTGCCATTAAACCCAGCTGAACCTACGAATTCTGCCGTTAACGAAACTTTAGAAGATTATACTTTACGTTATGCCCCACATAGCTTTCGTAAATGGACCCCTGGTGTGGTGGCCATTACCGCACTTGGCGGCATCGCTTATTTGGCTGACTTTTCCATTGGTGCCAGTATTGGCTTGGCCTATGGTACAACCAATGCAGTTGTGGCCATTTTGTTGGCCGCAGTGGTTATCTTTTTAACCGGTATTCCGGTCTCTTACTATGCGGCTCGCTATAATATTGATTTGGACTTGATCTCGCGGGGCGCAGGTTTTGGCTATTATGGAACGGTAATCACCAGTATCATTTTTGCCAGCTTTACCTTTATTTTCTTCGCATTAGAAGGCGCTATTATGGCGCAAGGTCTTAAAATGGGGCTAGGGGTACCGTTATGGTTAGGCTATCTTCTATCTAGTGTCATGGTAATCCCTCTGGTTGTCTTTGGTATGAAGGCACTTAGTAAATTACAAGTCTGGACGACCCCACTATGGCTATTTCTGATGGTCGGCCCCGTAGCCTATTTAGTATTCCAAAACCCAAGTATGGTCAATGACTGGGCCGCATTCTCCGGTAATGGCGACTATACAGGTCTCGATATGTCTGCGGTTATGCTAGGTGCAGGCGTCTGTTTGGCACTGATTATGCAAATCGGTGAGCAGATTGACTATCTACGTTTCATGCCTGCTAAGACGGAAGAAAACAAAGTGTCTTGGTGGGTTGCCATGCTGTCAGCAGGACCAGGTTGGGTGGTGTTAGGCGCCATCAAACAAATTACAGGTGCTTTCTTGGCCTTCTATTTAATGGCCAATATGCTACCCGACAATGTCATTACTGAGCCGGTACAGCAGTTTACATCAGTATTCCAAAATATTATTCCCGGTGGATTTGCCATTGCTTTGGCTGTTATCTTAGTAGTTATTTCACAAATTAAAATTAACGTTACCAATGCTTACTCTGGGTCATTGTCTTGGACCAGTGCCTATGCTCGAGTAACCAAACACTATCCAGGTCGCATTATCTTCGTTATTTTCAACGTGTCTATCGCCTTGTTATTAATGGAAATGGATATGTTCTCAGCTCTAGGTAAAATCCTAGGCTTCTATTCTAACTTCGCGATTGCTTGGATTGTGGTGGTCTCAACTGATATTGCCATTAATAAGTATGTACTTGGACTGTCTCCGAAAGAGCCTGAATTCCGCCGCGGTATGTTATATGATTTTAACCCAGTTGGTTTGGTAGCATTTGGTGTAGCAGCAGGCCTATCTATCTTGGCATTCTTTGGGGTTCTAGGCGATTTCCTAGCGCCATACTCTCCTATTATTGCTTTGGTAGTCGGCTTTGTACTGACCCCTTTAATGGCGATTATTACCAAGGGTAAATACTATCTAAAACAGAATAATGATGGTATCGAAGAATCACGTTTCGATAGGGAAGGAACACCAGTGGCTACTTTGTATCACTGTGTAGAATGTGAACAGCAATATGAGCGACCTGATGTATTGTACTCACCTCAACACAATGGCGTTGTTTGCTCACTTTGCAAGACGTTGGAAAAAGCGTCTTAAGAGTAAGTAATAATCGTCATACTTTATACATTGTCTGACGCTGTTAAACAGCTGAATGACAGTTTTGTATTTAAGCCAAAAGCCCAGTCTGAAAATTCAGGCTGGGCTTTATATTAGCTAAGAGGATACAGATACAATGCGTATTAAAGATTAAACATAAAATTAGGCGGATGCCACTACGCCTAATTCTTCTTTCATAGCCTCAATAATTTTGAATTTCTGAATTTTCCCAGTCACCGTCATCGGGTACTGCTCAACAAAACGAATATAAGTAGGAATCTTAAAGTGAGCAATTTGGTTATAACAAAAATCACGTATTTCTTGTTCAGTGATGGTTTCTCCTGCTCTAGGAATAATCCAAGCGGCTAGAACCTCACCATACTGCTTATCTGGTACCCCTACTATTTGTACGTCAGAGATTTTGGGATGACGATATAAGAAGTTTTCGACTTCAATGGGATAAATATTTTCCCCACCGCGAATAATCATATCTTTGCTACGTCCTACAATTGAGATATAGCCTTGCTCATCCATGCTGCCTAAATCACCGGTGTGCATCCAGCCATCAACGACTGCCTCGTCGGTTTTAATCTTGTCATTCCAGTAGCCTTGCATTACTGCATAGCCTTTGGTCAGTACTTCCCCCACTTAACCAATAGGCAGCGTTTCGCCCGTCTCTGTGTCAACAATTTTCACTTCTAAATGCGGCTGAACCACACCCACTGTCGAAATACGTTTTTTAAATTCAGTCGTTGGCAATGTTTGGGTAGACTTCGGACTGGTTTCAGTCATGCCATAAGCGATGCTCAGCTCTTTCATATGCATGTCATTGATGACGCGCTGCATCAATTCACTTGGACAGCTTGCACCACCCGATAAGCCCCCTCGCAAACTACTCAAATCAAACGTTGAAAACTCTGGGTGGTTTAACATTGCCAAGAACATGCTTGGCACCCCATGTAATAAAGTACAACGCTCTTCACTGACTGCCTGTAATACAGTTAGCGGCTCAAAGCTGCTACTAGGATAGACCACTGTACCCCCTATGGATAACATGGTTAGATTCCCCAATACCATCGCAAAACAATGATATAGAGGCAGCGGTAAGCACAATTTATCCTCGGAAGATAAGCACAGTGATTCTGCTAAGTGATAAGCGTTGTTCAATAAGTTTCGATGGGTTAAGGTTGCCCCTTTTGGGGTACCTGTGGTGCCACTGGTAAATTGGATATTGATCGCATCATTGGCATTTAGCTGTTTTTGTCGCTCTGCCAATCTAGGGTCGTTGGCATCCCCTTCTGCTAACCAGTCAGAGAAATTCTGCATATAGCCAAACGTTTCCCAAGTATCTGGTTGATCAATCAGAATCAAACGTTTTAAATTGGGTAATGTAGTTAGCTCCAAATAGCGATAGTCTTGATGGCAAATTTCTGGGGCCATTTCTTGTACCATTTGTACATAGTCACTGCTCTTAAAGTGACGCATATAGACCAATACTTTGCAGTCCACTTTATTCAATGCATATTGTAGCTCTGAAATACGATAAGCAGGGTTAATATTGACTAAAATAACACCTGCTTTGGCTGTTGCCAATTGCATCAGTAGCCACTGTGCATTGTTGTGTGACCAGATACCGACACGATCGCCTTTTTCTAGACCCATATTAATCATGCTACTGGCCAATTGATTGGCTTGTTGCTGCAGTTGTTTATAAGTCATACGAATGTTTTGATGACGCGATACTAAGGCTTCTTTATCGGGATACTGAGCCACTACTTTGTCAAAATAATCGCCAATAGTGTCTTCAATTAAGGGGCTGTCCGTAGGACCAATATCATGGCTTATTTTTAGAGGGGCATTTCGAGAGGATGCTTGAGGATAACGTTGCTCTAATAAGTCTCTTAACATTGAAACTCTCCTTGTCAAATGTTGAGGGGATGGCTATCACCTTCCTGTGATAGCTGTAAGCATACCTAAATATATAAGCATAAATATTTCTAAAATGAAACTATTTTTATCGTTTTACTCGTATATTTATATTATTGAAAATCTTGATTTAATTAGCATCGCCTATTCTGTATTACCTAGTTAACGCGGTCTATCTAGCATTGCTATTAACATGGACTATTGCTATCGAAGCCAACTATCGGTTTAACCTATATTCTAAATTTCTAGCATAAAAAAGGAGACTATATTTCTATAGTCTCTCTTTTTTTATGAGTAAAATTCAACTAGGTAAGGCTTAGGGTGATAAACGATGGATTACTCACCAATAATATCTGGACCTTCATGGCCTAACCAAGCATAAATTCCGCCGCCAATGACAGCACCAATGATAGGCGCGACCCAGAATAACCATAACTGAGAGATACTCTCTCCGCCAACAAATAAGGCGACTGCAGTCGAACGCGCAGGGTTAACAGAGGTGTTGGTAATTGGAATACTAATTAGATGGATTAAAGTTAGACCAAGACCGATAGCGATCGGGGCAAAACCAACAGGGGCTTGGTGATGGGTAGAGCCCATTATAATAATCAAGAAAATAGCGGTTAGCACAATCTCTGCAATCAACGCAGACATCATACTGTATCCACCTGGTGAAAATTCACCAAAGCCATTGGTCGCAAAAGCGCCAGCACTACTGGCATCTATTACAAAACCAGATTGCCCTGAAGCGATAAGATAGATGATAAATGCCCCAAATATTCCGCCCAAAACTTGAGCAATAATATAGCCTGGTAGCTCAGCTGCTGGAAAACGTTTACCGACCATCAAACCAATGCTGACTGCTGGGTTGAAATGTCCGCCTGAGATATGTCCAAAAGCGTATGCACCGGTTAATACGGTCAAACCGAAGGCTAAGGCCACACCCACAAATCCAATACCCAACGGATTTCCATCCCCACCAAAGTTAGCGGCAAAAATTGCGCTGCCACAACCGCCTAGTACCAACCACATTGTGCCTAAAAATTCGGCTGCAAGCTTTTTCGATTTTGTCATAGTGCTTTCCTGTAAAGTAAGACATGATTTGTCTTCTATTATTTTTATGTCCTACTGATATACAGCTATTTAGAAAGCACTGGATATTAAATACGAATTTATATCCAATCCTTAAAATGTAAGATAACTGAAGCAGAGCAATGATAAATTTTTTAATCTATATTTAAAATAATCTAATAAAAATTAAAAATTAATTGTACAGTTATTCTTACTCATTAATAAGTATTATTATATTTAACTTACAATTTTAGATATAACTCTCGCCGGACTCAAACTTCTAACAATGGTTTGAAAGACACCGCAGTTTAAGATACTAATGACTCTAAAAGATTAATGACTTCAAAACATTAACAACTGTAAGAGGGTGCATTTAAAAGAATAAGCTTAAAAGGATAAGCTTAAAGGAAAGTCACAGGGTTAACGCTTGAGGCTGAAGTTATTGATACTACCAGTACCCATAAAATAAAACCCCCATAAACCAACGCAGTCTATGAGGATTTTATTTCGTCAGGGTTTCAGACCCTATAAAAGCGGCTATTTGTCTTTAAGATTTTTCTCGTCTTCAATATCAAACACCTGACGTAAATAAGCCAAATAGGTGTCATTGTGAATCATAGTCTTGCCTGGACTGTCTGACAGCTTAGCGACAGGCTGACCATTACACTCGACCAGCTTCAATACAATATTCAACTGCGTTAGTCCCATATCATTAGTCAAATTAGTGCCTATCCCAAAACTGGTCTTAATACGCTGCTTAAAGTACTGATGTAACTCCCAAGCTTTTTCAATATCTAGGCCATCACTAAAAGTAAGTAGCTTAGTTGTGGGATCAATTTTAAGCTTTTTATAATGCTTAATGGCTTTATCGCCCCATTCATACGGATCACCACTGTCATGACGTAAGCCATCAAATAATTTAGCGAAATACAAATCAAAATCACGTAAGAAGGCGTCCATTCCTACCACATCGGTCAAAGCAATACCCAAGTCACCTCTATATTCATGTACCCATGCCTCTAATGCTGCCTTTTGGGAGTCACGCAGACGCACATCTAGCGCCTGAAACGCCTGCATAAACTCGTGTGCCATAGTGCCAATGGGGGTTAGCTTGTATTTCTTAGCCAAATAGACGTTAGAGGTGCCACGCACGATGCTAGGCGCTGCTTTGTGTAACGTCTCAAGCACATGGTCGTGCCAAGCTTTGCTAAAACGGCGACGGGTACCAAAGTCAGCCACTATAAAGGGCGGCTCTCCTCGTTCTGCTTTTAGGGCATACTCTTGCAAGGTAGCCATTTTCTGCTGTAGGCGATGTTCCCCTTCCTCTAATACTGCCGGCGTGGTCAACTGCTGATAATACAATTCATTGACGATGGCTAAGACAAACACTTCAAAGAACATCGCCTGAATCATAGGGCCTTCAATGTCTATGTTAAGACGATTTTTTTGATCGACACTGACTATAATATGGCGACGCTTTAGCTTAAATAACTCTAAGTAGTCGACAAAGTCTGATCGAATAAAGCGTAGACTACTTAAGTAGTCCAGTTCATCTTGGGTAAAACTCAGCTCACACAAATAATCTAGCTGCTGCTCTAAAGCTTCTTTGATATCTGCTAGAGGATAAGCGGTATCCTGATAGTTACGACAGCGAAAACGATAGACACCATGAGTCTGGGGAAACTGATGTAACATGGCTTGTAACATGGTGAATTTATACAAGTCGTTGTCTAATAAAGAGGTAATAATTGGTTGGGTCATAAGCTTGCTCAAAGGTTATCAAATCAATTTATTATTTATTAATGTCGATATTATGACTGTTTAAGCAAATTAAAGCTATTTTGACTTTATTATTTTAGCTTGGGACTTTTAGTCTTTTATTTTGACTCTACTATTAGAGGTTATCATTATCCAAACGAAAGAACACAACTGGCTTAATATGGTCACTTTATGACAAATAGTTTATCCATAGTCAAAGAATTTTAAAGTCGTCGTAAGGCAAACCACCGCCGATAGCTATATACCGACCATAGATATTTAGCTGCTTAACATATAGACCAAAAAAAGGACCCACGTATTGGGTCCTTTTTTATAATAATCGAACGAACAAATTAAGCTATTGAATACTTATTTTAATAAAAGCTCATTAACACGTTTTAAATAAGCCGCTGGGTCTTCTAACTGACCGCCATCGGCTAGTAACGCTTGATCAAAAATAACTTGGGCAAGATCATCAAACTGCTCGCTGGTTTCTAACTTCTGAATCAGCGGATGGTTTGGGTTTACCTCAAGCGTTGGCTTGATATCTGGCACTTCTTGACCCATTTGCTTCAACATTTGCACCATTTGCGGTGTTAATTCACCATCTCCAACCACTAAACAAGCAGGACTATCGACTAGACGTGTAGACACTTGAACGTCTTTTGCACGGCCGCCTAATGCTGTTTTTAGCTTATCTACCACTGGTTTTAGGTTCTCTTCCGCTTTTTTAGCCTCTTCTTTTTCAGCTTCGTCTTGCAAGTCGCCTAAGTCCACTGCCCCTTTGGCAATGTTCTGTAGTGGCGTACCGTCGAACTGAGTTAGGAAGTTCATTGCCCAATCATCGACACGACTGGTCATCAAAATAACCTCGATGCCTTTTTTCTTAAATAACTCAAGCTGAGGGCTGTTCTTCGCAGCGGCTAAGTTTTCAGCGGTTAGATAATAAATTGCTTTTTGGCCTTCTTTCATGCGTTCTTTATAGTCAGCAAAGCCAGTTTCTAAACCATCATTTGTGCTGGTCGCATAACGTAGCAATTTAGCAATACGCTCTTGGTTAGACATGTCCTCGCCAAGACCTTCTTTAATGACATCACCAAACTCAGCATAAAACTGCTTAAATTTATCTTGTTTGTCGCTGTCTTCGCTGTTGGCTAAACTAGCCAGCAATGTTAATACGCGGCGAGCGTTACCATCACGGATGGCTTTCACATCACGTGATTCTTGAAGAATTTCACGGCTAACGTTCAGTGGTAAGTCTGCTGAGTCAATCACACCCTTAACAAAACGCAGGTACATGGGCAGAAGCTGCTCAGCGTCATCCATAATAAACACACGTTTTACATAAAGCTTAAGACCGTTTTGTTGCTCACGGGCATACAGATCAAACGGCGCTTTTTTCGGAATGTACAGAAGCTGAGTATATTGAACACGGCCTTCTACACGGTTGTGAGTCCAGGCTAACGGCTCTTCAAAGTCATAGCTGATGTTTTTGTAAAACTCAGTATATTCTTCATCTTCAATTTCAGAGCTTGAACGCGTCCATAATGCACTGGCTTTGTTGATGGTTTCCCATTCATCGGTAAGCACCATCTCACCGCTAGGACTAACAGCTGCGCCATATTCATCAACTTCGCCTTCTACGTCTTCGCTCACATCTTCTTGCCAAACTTCTTTACGCATTTGAATCGGCAAGCTAATGTGATCTGAGTACTTATTCACCAAACGTTTTAGTTTATTACGGTCAAGATAGTTGTCTTCACCTTCGGTAAACTCTTCTTTCAAATGTAGGGTAATAGAGGTACCGCGGCTTTGCTTAGTAATGGTTTCAGTCGTAAATTTACCTGTACCATCTGATACCCAGCGTACCCCTTGTTCAGCAGGCTCACCCGCTTTACGTGATTCTACAGTGATGGTGTCTGATACGATAAATCCTGAGTAAAAACCCACACCAAATTGACCAATCAACTGGCCATCTTGTTTTTGTGATTCAGACAGCTGCTCTAAAAAGGCTTTGGTTCCTGATTTAGCAATGGTACCTAGGTTTTCAATAGTATCAGCTTCATTCATACCGATACCGTTATCGATAAAGGTAATGGTTTTGGCTGCTTCATCAATATCAATACGGACTTTTAATTCGCCATCATCTTCATACAAACTATCATCGCTAGTGGCTTCAAAACGTAGCTTATCACACGCATCTGAAGCGTTTGATACCAACTCACGCACAAAAATATCAGAATTTGAATACAGTGAGTGAGTCACTAGATTTAGTAACTGGGCAACTTCTGCCTCAAAAACGTGCTGAGTGGCGTTTTGACTGTCAGGTTGTTGGTTATCAGTTTGTTGAGTATCGCTCATAATATCCTCTTAGTTTGTCCATAATTATTTTTATGCCTATTGGCTATCTCGCCCGTTATCATATGACTCTATTAAAGCTATGATATGGCGTTTGGGCTACCTTACTAATAGGGGCAGGCCCTGTGTTTTTCAAGCTGAGGCGTCATGATTTTTGTCTATTATGAAAGAGCAGATTGATACATACTAAAAAGCCGGTCAAAATCTGGCCGGCTTTTATAATCTCTTGGTGGAGGTGATTTATTTTTTATGAGGGTTATCTGTCACTTTTATAGATAGATAGATAGATTGATTGATAGATAATTAATAGATATTAGTGAATGATGCTATCGCCTATTTTTGCAGTGCTCGAATGGTTAATATCTGCTCACTGCGCCCAAACGGTCCCCGTAAATCATGCAAAACAGCACTGGTTAAGCCAATACCATCTTCACCGTATTGCTGTACCGCCTCAATACCTAGCCACTTACCTTGTGGCAATCGGTGCATATGAATTTGAAGATCAGTATTCGGAAACGCCCACTGCATATCGGCCAATTGCAGCCCATTTCTGGGCACTACGCCATTTGCAGTATCCACCAGTCCCATAAAACGCACTAAGTCTGAGGTTACCTCCCCTTCTACCATATCAACCTCTGTGGTCAACCAAACAAGGCCCTTACCGGGACGACGATTGGGATCAGCGACCGCTTTAATACTTTCTATAAATCCTCCTGGCCAACCTTTCATCTCCTCCCATAATGGCAATTGATTGGGGTCAGAGCTCATCACTGAATCTTCTAATCCAGCAATCTCAGTAGTATCTTGGGTAACCAAACGCCAAGCCCGAGCGATAATACAATCACGCCCACCACTACTCATGACGGACTCAATGAGCTCAATGGTTCTACCAGGGCGAATGCAACGGGTGGTGATGCTAAATTCAGCCAAAGGTATTAGACCTAAGATATCTAGGCCCAAACGTGCCAAACGTAAATTGGGCTGGGGGCAATATTGTAATAACTCATGTGCCAAAAGGCCGGTGGCTGGTGCCATATGTTGCTCATGATCATTCCATGCCCCTTGTGCATGCACATTCGGTTGATAATAGGCAATGACGCTTCCATCTGCCTGAGTGTCACGTTTGATAAATTGGTAATACGAAGCCATAAGTCATCCTTAACATGGTAGGCAACTGCCTTTGCGGCAGTCTTTCCTATTGTTTCTACGGTTTTTGTTTCTATAATCTAAATTTTATCATTTAAGTTCTACAGGTTACGCCTTAGCAGTTTTGCTTAAATATGTTACCTTTTTAGATTTTTAACAGTTTAAAAAATAAGTAATGGTTTAAAAACCAAAAAACTGTGACTTAAATAAGTCACAGTTTTAAATATATCCTAATTTTTCGCTATTACAAGCCTACTTGATGCACCGGTATACGCAGCTCTTTGGGCAAGCTAAAGGTCACATTTTCTTCAATGCCTTTTAGCTCGTCAGGAATGTCGCCGCCCCACTGTTGCAATTGCTGTAGCACTTCTTGAATCAAAATCTCCGGTGCTGAAGCGCCCGCAGTAACGCCTACTGCTTCAACGCCATCAAACCATTCTTTCTTCATTTCGCTTGCATTATCAATTAGATAAGCTCGGCAATCCATACGTTCTGCTAGCTCACGCAGACGGTTTGAGTTTGAAGAATTGGGAGAGCCGACGACCAATACCACTTCACAGCGACTGGCCAAATCTTTTACCGCGTCTTGACGGTTTTGAGTGGCATAGCAGATGTCATCTTTACGAGGTCCTTGAATATTAGGGAACTTTTTACGCAGCGCATCAATCACTACTGCAGTGTCATCCATCGATAAGGTAGTCTGAGTAACAAATGCCAAACGATCCGGATTGCTAACTTCAAGCTTTTCGACGTCAGCCTCATTTTCAACCAGATAAATCTCACCACCATACTGAGCACTAAAACGCCCCATTGTGCCTTCAACTTCAGGATGACCATGGTGACCAATTAAGATCGCATCCATATTATCACGTGCAAATTTAGCCACCTCAATATGAACTTTAGTTACTAGAGGACAAGTGGCATCAAAGACTGTCAGATCTCGACGCTGTGCCTCATCTTCCACAGCTTTAGAAACGCCATGCGCTGAGAAAATAACGATAGAACCATCGGGCACTTCATGCAGCTCTTCCACAAATACTGCGCCACGATTGGCTAAGTCAGAAACCACGAATTTGTTGTGTACTACTTCATGACGCACATAAA
>Ga0208302_100316_pt1 | contig 12306 bp, 8 predicted proteins | sample 29_taG_FD_184103 | JGI IMG/M metagenome (GOLD analysis project Ga0208302, IMG submission 184103) | Marine viral communities from Cariaco Basin, Caribbean Sea - 29_WHOI_OMZ (SPAdes) (version 2) | ecosystem: Environmental > Aquatic > Marine > Oceanic | place: Caribbean Sea: Cariaco Basin | collected... | reverse complement strand
TAAATGAAAAGGGCATCCTTCGGGATGTTCTTTTTTTTGGTTAAATGTCTTGTGTTAGATTTTGTTCATAAGGCAGACTAACAGCTGTGGAATGGATACTGAAGTTTGCTACAATAGAGACATAATTCTGGATTAAATATAATTTCTGCCTAAGGTAAATAGTACTCTTTTTAACCCATACTTAGCCAAAAATTATTAGATTCCCTATAATCATTAAATACCTTACAACAATTAAAATTGGATGCTTATGACCTCTCAAGTTACTCATGCTGTTATCCCTGTTGCCGGCTTCGGTACTCGTATGTTGCCTTTATCAAAATCTGTGCCCAAAGAGCTATTGCCACTGGGTAATCGTCCGGCCATTCATTACGTGATTGAAGAAGCGATTGCTGCCGGTATTAAGCACATTGTATTGGTAGGTCATGCCCAAAAAAGTGCCATTGAGAACTACTTTGATGTTAACGCAGAGCTGGATAATCAGCTGCGTGCCAAAGGCAAAGATGAATTAGCAGATAGCTTGAACTGGCTACCAGAGGATGTGTCAGTGTCTATGATTCGTCAAGGTAAACCATTAGGTCTTGGTCATGCAGTGTTAAAGGCCCGTCCTATTGTCGGCGACAATCCTTTTGCGGTATTGCTACCGGATGTGGTGTTGAATCCATTTACTACTAGTATGGATAGAGATAACCTGGCGTATATGATTCAAACCTTTGAGCAAACTGAGCATTCTCAAATCTTAGTCAGTGCTGTGGCCGATGAAGATGTGCATAAATATGGCATCGCTAATTTAAAAAATGAGGAACAATTATCACAGTTGTCTGACGATAAAAATGCCAACTTTGCGGTGGCTGGCTTTGTAGAAAAACCTGCATTAGCCGACGCGCCTTCTAATCTGGCAGTGGTGGGACGTTATGTATTTACCGCTACTATTTTTGATTACTTGGCTGAGACCAAGCCTTCAGTAGGCGGTGAAATCCAGTTGACCGATGCCATTGATGCCTTAATTAGTACCCAAGGGGTGGACATTACTACTATGCTGGGTGAAAGCTTTGATGCCGGTAATATGACCAGTTACATGAAGGCCTTTATTTACTTTGCTGAGCAGCAGTTACAAGCCTAACTTTACCTCTATTGAGTCACAGTACTATGATACCAGCGCACAGAAATAATCCATTACCCACTCAGTTACCACAGTGGCAACAACTACAACATTTGGCGCAAAAGCCTTGGTCGTTGACACAGCTATTTGATCAGCAGCAAGACAGAGCGCAAAAGTTCAGTGTTCAGGCCGCAGGGATTTATTTTGACTACTCTAAGCAGTGCCTTGATGAGTCAGTGAAAAAACAATTGATACAATTAGCTGAGGCTTGCGGTTTACCGCAACGAATTCAGAGTCTATATCAAGGCGACAAGGTAAACAGTAGTGAGGATAGAGCGGCACTACATACTGCCCTGCGTCTACCAAAGACTGCCAAGCTATCCCATCAAGGCATAGATGTAGTGGCAGAGGTCCATGATAGTCTAGATAAAGCAGCAGACTTAGTGAGCCGAATTCGCAATGGTATCTGGCGTGGTTATTCGGGCAAAGCGATTACCGATGTGGTTAATATTGGGGTGGGTGGCTCAGATTTGGGACCGGTTATGGCCAATACTGCGCTCGATGAGTGGGCGGATAGTGACATTGAAGTCCACTTTGTGTCTAATATGGACGGCACCCAATTGGGCAGCTTGTTGGAGCGCCTTAATCCAGAAACGACTTTATTTATCATCTCCTCTAAGTCTTTTGGTACTGTGGATACCTTATCTAACGCAGAGACGGCTAGAGCGTGGCTGCTAAGTACTGGGGCCAGTAAAACCACCTTACTGCGCCGACATTTTATTGGTATTTCTGCCAATCCTGAGAGAGTCAGTGCTTGGGGGATTGCCCCAGAGCACCAATTGAAGCTCTGGGACTGGGTTGGAGGCCGTTTCTCAATGTGGTCAGCGATTGGACTGGCAGTGGCTATTCGCATAGGTACTGAGCGCTTCAATGAAATGCTGCAAGGTGCCTATGCGATGGACCAGCACTTCTTACATGCCGATTTTGATCAAAATTTGCCGGTGTTATTGGGCTTAATTGGGGTCTGGAACAGTACCTTTTTAGACATTAATGCCCATACCGTGCTGCCTTATGATGGTCGTCTTAAGTATTTCCCAAGCTACTTAACCCAGCTTGAAATGGAGAGTAATGGTAAATCAGTGACCCATGACGGTCAGCCTGTAACCTATGCCACTTGCCCAATTTTATGGGGAGAAATTGGCTCTAATGCGCAGCATGCCTTTTATCAATTGCTGCATCAAGGCACCCAAAAAGTATCTTGTGATTTCATTGCCTGCGTCAATTATTATCAAGATTCTGAGTCTTGTGAACTAAAGCGTCAACACGCTTTGTCGTTGGCCAACTGCTTGGCGCAAAGTCGCGTCCTAGCTTTTGGTAACGAGGCGCTTGCGGCTAAACCTGAGCAAGAAGTATCAGAATTGGACAAATTCAAACGCTATCGTGGCAATCAGCCATCGACGACGATTTTATTGGATGAGCTAAGCCCGAGCAGCTTTGGTGCCTTAATTGCTTTGTATGAACATAAAGTGTTTGTCATGGCCAGTCTTTGGGACATTAATCCATTTGATCAATGGGGTGTGGAGATGGGTAAAAAAGTGGCCGATGAAGTCTTTGCTCATATTCATTTAGCAAAACCTGAGTCAAGTGCAGCTGTAGAAGAACAAGCCACTTTTGACAGCTCTACCCAAGCTTTATTACAGCATATTAATAAACAAATTGAAGAAAAGTAAGCGTGAGCATTCACAATAATAAAGTTATGAAAAACAATAAAAAGGATGATATTTGATGAACATGCCCGCCTATGTTAAGACCAGTAAAAGCTCAGAAGACAACCCGTGCGTAATTGTGGGTCACTCTATTGATGCCATTACCACTGCTACAGTGATGGTGAGTTTGGGAAATAAGGTCAGCTTGTATACCAATCAACAAGAGCTAGAACATACCTTAACCAACTATAAATTCGAGTATCAACAGCAAGCTTTATGGCAGCTGTATCTAAACCAAAAAAATATCGTGGTACAGCCTATTCCAGAACAAGCGACTGAAGTATTTACTCAGGAAGTTGCGAGTTTATATTGGCTATTTCATAGTGATTTGCCTGAGACTTGGTGTCAGAGTAGTGACAATAAGCCGGCTTGGGTAAATCAGCTGAATGAAAGCCAAGTTCCCAGTCAAACTCCAGTGATCATAAGTGGTATTAGCACTTTGGGAGTTTTTGCCAATATTGCTGATTATTGTCAACGTCCTTGGGTTTATTACGTACCCTTTGTATTTTTACAAGACGGTAGCGCCTACCTTTCGATGCTTTCGCCTAAGCTATGGCTGATGGGAGAAAAGACAGCCGATTCAATAGAGAAAGTGGCGATATTACAACCCTTAATTGCTCAAGCTCAGCGCAGTTATATCAGTGATATTGCGACTATCGAATTCTCGCGTAGTGCCATCATGAGTATGCTTGCCACTCGGGTTAGCTTTATGAACGAGTGGTCCAGACTCGCTGATCATCAAGGGGTAGATATTCAAGAAGTGGCTGACATTATGGGGTTAGACACTCGTATTGGTAGCAGCTATCTAAAGGCAGGGTGGGGCTTTGGTGGCACAACCCTGCCGGCTGAGATTAACGCATTACAGCAAACCTTGGCGCACACTCAAGTAGATCACCGTTTAATGGAAGCGGTGGATCTTATCAATAATGATCAAAAGGAGCTTATTTTCCGTAAATTTTGGCAGTATTTTGATGGGGCTATTGAGAATAAACAGGTCTCTATATGGGGTGCAAGCTATAAATCAGGTTCAGGTCGCACCTCTGAGGCGGCTATTCACCCGTTATTAAACTTGTTATGGTCTTATAATATTACCACTCAGGTCTATGCATCAGAGGCGAAAAGCGAGTTGGCAGGGCTATATCCTGATCAGCCGTTATTACAGTTTATTGAGAGTCCAACCGAACAATTAGCGGATTGTGATGCCTTATTTGTACTATCATGGCCACAGACCAAGCGTCTACCAATCAGTGCGCTTAATGAGGTGGTGATACCGGTATTTGATGCCCAAAATGCGTTTACTAAGGCTCAAATTCAGTCACTGACTGGTGATTATCAAGGTATTGGCCGCAGTAAGTAGGCGGTTTTTGTTTCAAGCTTTTAAGGTACAAGCAAAAAGCAAAAATCCCGTTAATCCAAAATTGGTTAACGGGATTTTTCAAGCCAGTTTTTAGTGAATAAAACTTTACCTGACAACTTTTAAAAATCAGACCTAAGCAAGCTTAGCCCCTTGTGTGACCAACCACTGCTTAATTTGGGCAGTTTTTTCAGTCAATAAAGCTTTATCACCCTTGGTCTCGATATTGAGACGAATTAAGGGTTCAGTGTTGGAGGCACGAATATTAAAACGCCACTGGCCAAAGTCTAGACTCAACCCATCCAAAGTGTTTTTATCGGGGTTTTGCGTACTAAAATAGTCTTCAATGGCGCTAATGATTTCATCGCTGCTGGCTTGGGTCAGTTTAAAGTTAATCTCGCCTGAGCTGGGATAGGCGCTGATACGCTCATTGACCAGTTGGCCCAACGATTTTCCTGTGGTCGATAACAGCTCAATGGTTAGTAGCCAAGGAATCATACCGCTGTCGCAATAAAAGAAGTCACGGAAGTAGTGGTGAGCACTCATTTCACCGCCATAGACGGCTCCTGATTCACGCATGACTTGCTTAATAAAAGAGTGGCCTGATTTACTAATTACCGCTTTACCATCACCCTCTGCGATAAGTGCTTCGGTGTTATAAAGCACGCGAGGGTCATAGACGATGGCTGCACCGGAATGCTTTTGTAAGAAGGCTTGGGCGAGCATCCCAACCACATAACTGCCTTCGACAAATTCACCTTGAGCATCAAATAAGAAGCAGCGATCAAAGTCGCCATCGAAGGCAATCCCTAAATCGGCTTTATTGTCAATAACAGCTTGTTTGGTAGAGTGACGGTTGGCCAAAATCATGGGGTTAGGGATGCCGTTGGGGAAGCTACCATCTGGAGTGTGGTGTACTTTAATAATTTCAATGGGGGCATTTTTTTGTTGTAAACGCTGCTGTAACAGATCCACTGTGGGTCCAGCACTGCCATTACCTGAGTTAATGACAATCTTTAAAGGTACTAGCTTATCGGTATCGATAAAGCTCATTAAGTGATCGACATAAGCAGTTTTGTCAAACTTCTGTATTACTTTACCTAGTTGGGCAGAGGCAGCAAAGCTACCTTGCTCTGCTAAAGCTTGAATCTCTGCCAGACCGGAGTCAGCACTAATTGGTCTTGAACCTTCACGCACCAGTTTTAGCCCATTGTAATTGATGGGGTTGTGACTGGCAGTCACCTCAATACCGCCTAGGGCATTATAATGGCTGGTGGCAAAATACACCTCTTCGGTACCGGTCATGCCCAAATCAATTACATCAACGCCTGCATCGATAATACCGCGAATGGTCGCCTGCTTTAGTGTCTCACTTGAGTCACGGATGTCGCAGCCGATAACAATGCTGTTCTCTAAGCTCTCATCACCTTCACTGTCAGCTTTTTGACAGGCTAAAATCTGAGCAAAAGCACGGCCGATACGATAAGCAATGTCTTCATCTAGATTAACGCCGAGCTCACCGCGAATGTCATAAGCTTTAAATGAAGTAATTGGGCGATGGGTTAAAGTATCATTATTTTTATTAGCAATATCAGAACTACTAGGTGTGGTCATGTGCAGCCTTTTTTGTAAAATGGATTAGCAATAAAAAATATTAAATAATCAGTGATAAAATAGCTAAAGCTCTTGGGCCATAAACAAGCTTGGATGTCGGGGCTAACTATAGCCAAACACATCTCTTGAGTAAACCTTATCTTTGACATCAGATAACTCATCGTGCCAGCGGTTGGCGACAATTAAGTCGTTTTGCTGTTTAAAGCGGTCTAACTCATTAATCACGTGGCAGCCTTCAAAGCTGTCAGTGTCTAAAGCCGGCTCATAAATAGTAATATTCATGCCATGCTGCTTGAGGGTATTAATCACATCAAGCACTGCCGAATCTCTAAAATTGTCAGCATCTTTTTTCATGCTTAGCCGATAAATCCCTACTTGATTGGGATTTTTGTCGATAATTTGACGGGCGATAAAGCGCTTGCGGGTGTTATTGGCATCGACCACAGCATGGATTAAGTTGGCGGGAATACCGGCGTAATTGGCTTTAAGCTGTTGCGTATCTTTAGGTAGGCAGTAGCCGCCATAGCCAAATGACGGGTTATTATAATGCTGCCCAATACGAGGGTCTAAGCCAACGCCGGTAATAATCGATTGACTGTTTAACTGATGTTTTTCAGCAAAGCTGTCTAGCTCATTAAAAAAAGCAATGCGGGTGGCCAGATAGCTGTTGGCAAAAAGCTTCACGGCTTCAGCTTCTGTCGGTGGCATCAGAAGGGTCGCCACCTCAGGTGTTAGGCTGGCTTGTTGATATAGGCGCATCAAGGCGGTCGACAAAGCTTGCTGCTGGGAGGTTGCGCCAACAATGATCCGTGAGGGATATAAGTTGTCATATAGTGCTTGGCCTTCACGTAAAAATTCAGGCATAAATAGAATTTGGCTGTCAAATTGCTGACGCATGCTGTCGGTAAAGCCAATGGGAATGGTCGACTTAATGACGATGGGCACACTAGCGCTTTGCTCTCGGACTGCAACAATACTCGCTTCAACCGAAGAGGTATCAAATTTTCCTGAAGCCACATCATAGTTGGTTGGGGTGGCAATAATTACTAAATCACTATTTTGATAAATGCCTTGATTATCTATCGCTGATTGTGACGTGGCGGTTAAATTAAGCAGTCTATTGGCCAGGTAATCACAAATTTCAGTGTCTTGTAATGGAGACTTATTTCGTTGTAACAGCTCTATCTTGTTTTGGTCAATATCAAACAGCATGACTTGGGTATTTAGCTGTGCCTGTGCCAATAAAATAGCATTCGACAATCCCACATAACCTGCGCCAATGACCACAATGTTGGTTAAACAGGGCCAGCTAGAGTGGTTAGTTGAGGTATCATTTGAAGTTATGTTTGTTGCATTCTGATAAGGAGCAGGGTGATTTATTTTATTGGCCATGTCTTTTTTCTTCTTATTTTAAAAGTGTATTACTGAGCTGTTATTATGTAGTTTACTATATGCTGATGAAACCGTAATTACAATCGTAAAATGTTACACTTCAGGTATCGCAATCAAAGTAGTAGCTAGCTTAACCATATCTATATACAGTCATTTTTAATTTTATAAAGGTAATAGGGCTATGTCTCAATCACCAAAATCCGCACCAATCAGCACATTAAACTATGCATCAAACAACGCATCAAATAATGCATCGATAAAAGCACCAACCCCAGTAACCGGAGTTCCAGAGCCCACCTATGATATAAGTTACTTATTGGCCTTGATGGCTAGACTACGTGCTGATTGTCCTTGGGATATTAAGCAGACCAATCACAGCTTGATTCCTTATGCGATAGAAGAAGCGTACGAACTCGCTGAAGCGATTCAAGAGGGCGATATTGAAGACATCAAAGGCGAACTTGGCGATGTATTGTTGCAAGTGATTTTCCATTGTCAAATCTATGCTGAGCAGCAACAGTTTGATTTGGGCGATGTGATTTATACCCTGCAAAGTAAACTGATTCGCCGTCATCCGCATGTGTTTGAAGCCGATAAGCTGCCTGATGAAGCCGCAGTAAAAAAACGCTGGGATGAGATTAAAGCCCTAGAAAATGCAGAGCGAGAGCGTCGCGGTAAGCCCAAACGCAGCTTAGATGCTATTAAAGCCGGTAGTGCGCTGATGCAGGCACAAAGCTTACAACAAGCCGCCAGTAAATTAGGTTTTGACTGGGAAGGAGTGGCTGGCGCGATAGAGAAACTAGAGGAAGAGATTAGCGAATTAAAGCAGATCTTGCCACAAGCTGGCGAGAAGGTTGGTGTCATTCATAAACAGGAGTTAGAAAAAGAGCTTGGCGACTGCATCTTTGGCTTAGTGAATGTGGCACGTAAGCTGAACTTAGATGCCGAAGCGGCTACCTTAACGTGCGTACATAAGTTTCGCTCACGCTTTGGTTTTATAGAAGCAGAATTGGCTAAGCAAGGCAAAACGGCTCAAGACAGCAGTCTAGAGGAAATGGATGCGCTGTGGGAGCTGGCCAAACAGCATGAATAAGCCCATCAGAGCAGTAGCTCTCGGGATGTTATTAATTATTCAGTTGAGCGTAATCTCAAATGCTTAGGCGCAGTAATGTTTCGTTGATACCAATGCAGCAAGCAATATACGCTCTCAGGCGTTAGCTGATGTAGCAGGACTTGCTACTGTGTAAAGAGTTCCTCCATGCCTATACCTATCAGCGTAGGTGGCATGGCGAAAGGTGGCAATTCAATTTAGATTGGGTTGCTATAGGTCGCAAAGATTCCCCCACCATAACCGCTAGGTTTGGTGGTGGGAGTATGTCAACAAAACTTGGCAGAAATCCAATATGTATGGAGACATAGGTATCTACACGAATTTGCTAGCAGACTATTGACAGCATACTTTTTGAAGCACGGCCCAAAGATCAGTCAAATAGCTGTTTGAACTGTGCTTGTAAGTAATAAGATTCTTGTTCTTGAATCAGGACTTCTATTTCTTGCTTTAGTGCCTTAAGGCTTTTCAACTTGGCTCGGGTTTCATCTAACTTGACTGCTTGTGCTTTGATTTCATCAATCCACTCTTGGAGTTTTTTCGGATTTTTAGCACATTTTTTCAAACGCTTAATAGCATAATCAGTTAATACCGTTTCATCTTTTAGCTCAATAAACTCCACTTTGAGTTTGGTGAGTTGCTGATTGAGAGCATTAATAAGGCGAGCTTCATCAAGCTCCGAGAAAGCATTAAACTGATTGTCTCCAACATGAGTCATATATAACTGAATGATAGTAACAATATCCCCTGTTGCTTTTGCATGACTTAATTCTGCCATAATAGCTTGATTTCGTTCTCGTACAGTGTCATTACTTTGTTTGTCAGGGTGTAAGGCTTTAGCTGTACGACGAAACATTTGATTGAACCACTTTCTAAAATCAGAGTCGGCGTCAGCAGTTGAATAGTTATTGATAATAGGTTTTTCTTCATCAATATTACCCTCATTTTGTTCAAAAAACTGAGCTTCACTAAAACCTTCAAGTATATGGGTTATATTCTCAAAATCCCAGCCCTCTTCTGGTGTGGGAACTGGTCCTCCATACATGTCTTCAACCAAGGTTTTAAAGGTGTTTTGCATATGCTGTTCGAATTCTTCGGACTCCTCATCAGATAGTTTGTACTTGATGACTTTTTGAGTAGCATTTGAAGCTTTTAATTGTAGCTGCATTCCTATATCAGGGCTGATATCCATTACATCTTCAAGTAGATCTCCTATCCAATCAATTATAAACGTTCGTTGCCAATCACTAATGGTCTTACGTTCAAAAAGTTCTATTAATCGTGTAATGAGAGAGACCAAAGAAGGTAATAAATATTCTACTTTTGTAGGAGCAATCGCTTGGTGGTATAACCCTAGGTGGCTATCCATTTTGGAAATATAGTCTTGATTAAGCTGTTTTTGCTTTAATATTTTCTCCCATAATTGGTTTATTTTGTGTTTTTGGGAATTAGTGTCAGTGGATTTTAGCAACGAGTTACTGGTCAGTGATGTGCTAGAACTCTGCTTTAATGAGGTTTTCTTGTCTTTAGAAGTAGTGTTTTTAAGATTTTTTGAGTTTTTCATGGCATTCCTTTTGTGTTAGTGATGATATAATCGACGATTTTATCATGAGTTGCCCAAAAACCGGATATAAGGCGACAACAACTGTCATTTATTATTGATATTCCACTTTCAACTCTTTGTAACTTGCCAAAAAATAAAGGCTTAGGAAGATTCGAACTGATAAGATGAACTCTTAAGCCTTCTATAATAAATGGGTTAGGGAAAAGAATTGAGATTCGGGTTATTGAGATAAGATACAAAAAGACAAGGAGAATTGCTATGGCGGAATCGTCGAATGCCTTCGTGGAAGGTTTTAATACGTTTGTAAACTGGGGAAATGGGATTGTCTGGGGGAATGACTCCTGGTTAATCATGGATAATCCCTGGTATGGTCTATTGATTTTTGTACTGATTGGAGTTGGTATCTTCTTTACGATAGCAACCCGTTTTGTACAGTTCCGTCAATTCGGTCATATGTGGAACTTGCTCCGTAGTTCCGGACAGGGTCGCAAAGATGGGGGTATCAGCTCTTTTGAAGCACTGATGACCTCGCTTGCCGCCCGTGTTGGTACTGGTAACTTAGCCGGTGTCGCCATTGCCGTTTATATTGGTGGTCCTGGCGCGGTGTTCTGGATGTGGATTACCGCAATTTTAGGGATGGCGACCAGCTTTATTGAGTCAACCTTGGCTCAAGCATATAAAGTGCCTCATAACGATAACGTCTATCGCGGCGGCCCAGCTTATTATATCGAAAAAGGCTTAGGTCAGCGCTGGATGGCGATATTTTTCTCGTTGTGTCTATTGGTCGCCTTTGGTCTTGCGTTCAATGGGGTACAAGCTAATACTATCGCTCAAGCTACCCACCAAGCCTTTGGTGCGCCTACTTGGTTAACCGGCTTAGTTTTAGTGGTTTTAGTAGCCCCTGTGGTCTTTGGTGGTCTGCGCTCTGTAGCCCGAGTAGCAGGTAAAGTGGTCCCAGTAATGGCGATTTTATACGTAATACTGGCGTTATTTATTATCATTACTAACTTCTCTGAGTTCCCAGCAGCGATTGTATTAATTGTGAAATCTGCCTTTGGTTTAGAGCAAGCGGCCGGTGGTGTATTGGGCTATGGTATCGCTCAAGCGATGATTAATGGTATCAAGCGCGGTCTATTTTCGAACGAAGCGGGTATGGGTTCTGCGCCTAACGCTGCGGCGACAGCTAAGAGTCACCCTGACCACCCTGCAGTGCAAGGCTTTATGCAAATGCTGGGTGTATTCATTGATACCCTAGTAATTTGTACCGCGACTGCTTCTATCATTATTTTATCAGGAGTGGTTAGCGATCCAAATGTGGAGCAAGAAGGCATTCAATTGACTCAGTTGGCCTTATCTGAGTATGTGGGTGATATGGGGATTTACTTTATTGCCGTGGCCATCTTCTTCTTCGCTTTCACTTCAATCATTGCCAACTACAGCTATGGAGAGTCAAACTTAGAGTTTATCTCAGGTGAAAAAAGTGCCAAAGTAGCGATTATGATTTTCCGTTTCTTAGTATTGGGCATGGTATTTGTGGGTTCAGTTGCAAGCTTACCTGCCATCTGGAACTTTGCTGACTTATCTATGGGTTTAATGGCACTGACCAACTTGGTGGCCATTGTTATTTTGTCTCCAGTGGCGCTGCGTGTGTTACGAGACTATGAGCGTCAAATCAAAGAAGGCAAAACACCTGAGCAAATTACGTTTGATCCCGATCAATTCGTAAAATTAAAAAATGAAGCGAACCGTGATGCTTGGAAAGACTAGTTAATGTTAAAAACAATCCTTTAGATAATAAAAAACCCAGTCATTTGACTGGGTTTTTCTTTTAATATCAATAACTTATGTATTACATGTTAGGGTAGTTTGGACCACCGCCACCTTCTGGGGTTACCCAAGTAATGTTCTGTGAAGGGTCTTTAATATCACAGGTCTTACAATGCACACAGTTTTGCGCGTTGATAACGAACTTAGCGCCTTCTGCATCTTTCACAATTTCATACACGCCAGCTGGACAATAACGCTGTGCAGGCTCGGCATAAATAGGTAAGTTCACAGTTACCGGTATTGTAGGATCGGTAAGCTTTAAGTGAGTAGGCTGATCTTCTGCATGGTTGGTGTTAGAGATAAATACTGAAGACAGCTTATCAAAGGTTAACTTACCATCTGGCTTCGGATAATCAGGCTTATAAGAAGTACTGGCCTTATCTAGACTATCATAGTCAGGCGTCGTGTCACGTACAGTCAGTGGCATTTTACCTTTAAGTAAGTTGTGCTCGAGAAAGGTAAAAGCGCCGCCCATGAATTGGCCCATACGGTGCATGACTGGCGAGAAGTTACGCGCTGACTGATTGTCTTCAAATAACCAAGACTCTTTATAACGCTTGCTATAGCTTTCAACTTCATCAT
>Ga0208302_100315_pt1 | contig 12371 bp, 4 predicted proteins | sample 29_taG_FD_184103 | JGI IMG/M metagenome (GOLD analysis project Ga0208302, IMG submission 184103) | Marine viral communities from Cariaco Basin, Caribbean Sea - 29_WHOI_OMZ (SPAdes) (version 2) | ecosystem: Environmental > Aquatic > Marine > Oceanic | place: Caribbean Sea: Cariaco Basin | collected... | reverse complement strand
AATACACGAAGCCCTTGGCTAAGCGAATATAGGTGATATCAGTACTCCATACTTGATTACAACGGCTAATCGGTACATGCCTAAGCAAATACGGGTAAACTTGATGCTCAGAGTTAGGCTTACTCGTGTTAGGATGCTGATAAATAGCGTCTAGCCCCATTTGCCGTAGTAAGCGCCTAACTCGCTTTTCTCCCACTTGATAGCCTAGTTGTCTCAAATACGCTGTCATGCGTTTAACCCCATAAAATGGGGTCTTGGTGTACTTTTCGTCAAGCAGGTTCATCAGGGTAATATCAAACCCCGATATCCTTCAACTCACCCAGGAAAAAGCTAGCATTATAATTAGCGTTATGTCTTGTATTTAGGGGTATTAGTTGATATAGATGATAAATAGCCGATTTTCAGATAAATTAAGTTGATATTTTTGTCCCTTAAAAATTAAAGGAAGCTACACCCATAAATTTGAGAAATCAAATGGGTGTAGCAAATCTCTATAAAGTTTGTAAAGCTATCATAATCGTGAATTGAGTTGGGGTTTTACTCGTACTATTTGGATGATGAAAAGGCGCTATCCAATCACATTTGATATCTGCTGACGAACATCTTGTCCATACTCATCTTTTTTTACAGCCATTAAAAACAGACACTTACCCTGACTGTTCTTCGCCCACAGCTCACCGACCATTCGCTTTTCAGCAGAGTCATCGTTAGTTTTATAGGCTTCACCTTTATACTCTATAACTAATATGCGCCCATCAACTAGCTCTACAATGAAGTCGGGATAGAAATTAGCATGAGCAAGTGGCAGACTAAATGAAGCCTCTTCTCTTCTGACTAAGTTACGAACCCAATGTTTTACCTCCTTTAACGATTCAATCACTACAGCACAGTCGAACTCTTCACCTGATGCTTTTAAGTCCTCTATTAATGGATAGTAGTGTTTTTTAAATTTGTGTCGTCCCGTATAGTAAGGCGGGCGGGCAGGATAGTTATCTGGCTTAAATTCATAACTATAATCATAAGTTGTCAGGACTTCAGCATCATTAGAAAATAAGGTCTGCTGGTAGCCTTTTGTGGAAGCGTCTTTTCGGTATGTTTTTATCAGTGCCTTAATTGCATTGGCTAAAGGGTACTTATTTCGTATCAGGGTAGTCAGAGTTAACTCTGGGGTCTGTAAAAGGTTATGAATAATCTTCGTTAAGAAGCTAATCATTTCGCTTTGAGGTACATCACTTTGACGGCACTCTTTATCTAGCCAGCCAATCAAGGTGTCTTGAGTGATATCAGTGTGAGCTAAATTAAGATCTAGCGTATCTTGCTGTTCAGCAAAGCTGTAATGCACCTTTTTACCATCTACATCAACGAGAAAGCTAGTAGTCTGCTCTGTTGGCTGATAGGCTAACTTTGCTGGATAGTCTAGCAAGCGCCAGCTATGGGCATCTAAAAACACCTCTTTTTCAGCTAACTCTAAATCACCTTGAATCATTACGCCAAGTCGAGGTAAAGGTGTAAACTTAATGCCATTCTCAGAAGGTGATAAGGATGCTTGGACACTTAGGTTATGACGAGTAATTGAGGTTGCAATATCTGACTTAGACTCAATCGCAACCTTAGTTATAGCCTCTTTTAGTGGCTCTGATACTTGACCTGTAACAGTAACGACCTTACGCCCCTCAACTTCGGAAACTTTAATATTACTGCGATCTTCTTCGGATAAGTCAGTCAAGTCAACAATGTCATTCACTTCAACCATCAAAGCAGGTGTATTCTTTTTAGGTTGACTCATATCAGGTAGGTCATTATCGTTAAACAAGTCGCCTTGGCCAGCGTCCTGCTGACGTAAAAATGTAGCAACTTCAAGTTCTTCGAAACCCATTTCGACTAACTTATCTGAAAGCCCTTTAGCTGCTTCAGCTAAGCTGTTTGTTGCCAAATGGGCATATGCTCTATTGAGGTCTACTATAACTCTTCGTTTGGCATATGGCATCCTCAAAACACGGCCTAACAGCTGTTCTGCATCTTTACTAGATGAAACCTGCTTTACTGAACAAAATACATATGCAAATGAGCAATCCCAACCTTCTTTTAGTGCCTCCATAGTAATGACATATTCAATTGGACAGCTAGGGTCGAATAAATCTATACCATCAAGCTCTCTTTGTTGACCCGTTGCGATAGCAATTTTTTCTTCACTAATATTCTGATTATTTATTAAAAAGTCTTTTAGAGTATCAACAGTTACCTTGCCGTTTTTATTCTCAGCTTGTAACAATACAATAGGGCGGATGTAGTCGACATCTTTTTGAGCTTTCAACGCCAATCTATCTCTCGTCAGTACAGCATCTCGAACAGCTTCCTGCCAGCCATTAATATGCTCTGTAAGAATGATAGGAAGCTTAATCATTTCTTCAGCCTTTAATTGAGCTGCTGAAACGTGATATAGGATATTACTGCCATTAGTCGTAGAGGTATTGGGAGTAGCTGTGAATTCTATGATAGCGGCAGGGTGAACTCTCTTTAAAGTGTCAAAAGTCAAAGAAGTTCTTGCGTTATGAGCTTCATCGATAATAACTAATGGGTTGTATAAAGCGAGTAAGTTAGCAAATGAGTATTTAACTTTCCCAATATCGTTAACGGTTAAGCCATTTTCAGAAACATCATCTTCACTAACCCGTTCAAGCTTATCGTAATAAGGATGTTGCGAGGTTATCTTGGCAAAGTGAGGCTCGAAATCTTCATGGTACTGATAGACTTTACGATCCGACGTTTTTGTTACTCGTAAGTTTGCTAGTGTTGAGACGATAATAATGGTTTTAGTACCGATATCTTGTGAGCGAATCTGATTTACATCAGCAATGTCGTACACACTGACTTGATTTGCAAAAGCTTTGTTTAAATGCTTGGCATAACTTGGATTACTCTTTAGCGCATCTACAGTTTGCTGTTGAATGGTCGAGGTAGGTACGAGCCATAAAACGATCGGATAGTCTTGTTCTAGATAGTCCGTAGCAGCAGTAGATATCGCATAAGCACCCAAGACTGTCTTACCGCCCCCTGTGGGTATGCGAATACATACATAAGGTGTATTCTCAAATGAGTAAGCACGGTAAGGTACTGATGTGAAATTATTATCCTGCAAAGTCTGCTCAAAAGATGACTCAATATCCCCACTCATACGGCAGCGCTGTAAGAAGTTACTCAGTGCGTCTAATGCGCCTTGTTGATAGCTTTTTAATTCAAACATCGATTATCTTCCTCTCACATCGTATGGTATTTGCTTAAATATAATATTTTCACTTTTCAGACGTGCTTCACCCATACGAGTGGTTTCACCATAGATAACTTTTTTACCATTTTTAGGGTCTTCAGGGTGAGGGGGTAGCATCGCCAATACCTTGGACGTGAGTACATTGCCACCATCAGGGCGTTTGTCACCTAATATACCGTTATAAAGTAAGTAGTAAGCGATGCCATTATATACACCTAGTAACGGTGACTTGGTCGTTTGTTCTAATGATTGATGAGTATCACCGTACCAGATATGAGAAGCTAATGCGGCAAAGCTGATACCTTCTTTTAATGAGCCATCTTCATTAAAGATAACTTCACCCAAGCGATAGTATTTAAAGCCACCGCCACCCTCCCAATTGACATCTTCAGAGATGCCACCTTGCTCGCCATCCACAACTTTTTTTAAGCGAGGCTGAGCGTGAGTTACGGCATGCTCGCCTAGCTCGATACCAATAAATCTACGATTTGTCTTTAAAGCTACTGCTGCAGTTGTTCCTGAACCTAAAAAGGAGTCCATAACAAGGTCGTCAGGTCTTGTTGCTAGATCTAATACTCGTTTCACTAGCCGCTCAGGTTTTGGGGTTGTAAATGCATCATTTTTATCAAATACCTTTACTTCTTCTCGTGCTTCGTGATTATGACCTGCTTCACTATGAAGCCAAATAGTCGAAGAAGGAGTACCGGTACTTTTAAGTTCACTCAGGAAGGTTTTTCTTGAAGGAGCAGAGTTACCCTTTACGCCAAACCAAATCTCGTCATTCTCATCCATTTGTCTCAGTTTTTCTTCTGGAAATCTTGGAGATGTCCCTGCTGGAGGAGTCCATTTATATCCATTCTTGAAAGTATATGAGAACGCAGCCTCTTTTTCTGAACCTTTTCTCTTAGCATATAAGGGAGTAGCTTTCCAAGGGCCCTTAGGGTGATTATCAGGGTTTTTATATCTTTTATTCATCGCCTCAGTTCTTTCTAAGGGATAAGGTCGCCATTGTTGTTTATTTTTAGCATAAATGAGCAAATGATCATGGCTATCTGACAACCATTTAGCATCGTTAGATATGGTGTACTTTTTCTGCCACACACTATTAGCAACAAAATTCTTTCTCCCAAAAATTTCATCGCACATGACTTTTAGATAATGAGCTTCGGAATCATCTAGGGTAATCCAAATTGACCCATCTTCAGATAATAGTTGATGCAATAGCTCAAGGCGAGGGTACATCATGGATAGCCATTTGCTATGCTCAAGGTTATCATCATAGTGCTCAAAAGCACTTTTAGTGTTATAAGGTGGGTCAATGAAAATGCATTTTATACGCCCTGCATGGGTAGGTATCAGTGCCTTTAATGCGTCAAGGTTATCACCTTGAATGAGCATATTATCCGTATCTTTCTCCCCATAAGATAATTCGGGCACTTCTTCTAGTAAACGGTACGGGCAGTCTTTAGCAGTAGTAATAGCTTGTTCTTTATTTAACCAGTTCAATATTGGCATGTTGCCTTGCTTCCTTTTTCTTGTAATTTCAACGAATGCAGTTTAATAATTATAGGTTTATAGCATATGGCTGGCTAGTATGTATTTATAACGAATATTGAGGTAGTTTAATCATATCTTATAAATTGGACTATTGGCTCGGATTATCCAGCATAACTTTATATTCGTTAATAATAGACTCTGCTGTATCAATTAAAGTAGTTAAATTTTTAATACGTTCTTCTATATTTTCAACTTTATCTTCCTTTATTGATTCGTCATTATAGAATCTGCTTAGATAGGACTCTGGAGCGTTGAAAATTTTAATAGACTCAATAAGTTCTACTATTTCATTATTCTTATCTTCAATATCGATTAGATATTTAAGGACACAATGAGCCAAAATTACTTTTGAAGCTTTATCGATAGCTAATAGTTTATTTTGCCATTCTGGATTACCAACCTCTAATGAATTATTGTAGGGATTAAAAAAAGTACTAATGGGTGTAACAGATGAAGTGCTTATCTTATCTAGAGCGTTAATAAGAATCTGATTTTTCTTAAATAAACTATCTTCATCCGCTAAATGATATCTTAATCGCCAAAATTCCAAGATTAACTCTTTAATTTCGAGCTGAATACTTTTTTTAGTATTTTCATCTGTGCAAGATTTTTCCTTATCAAAAAGCTCCGTTAAATAATGGAGCATCCATCTCTCTAAGGTATTGGTAGAGTTTTCCAGTCCATATTCCTCTATGAGAGTCTTACCTAATTGTTCCAATGACTTAGTATCCATGCAGATCGCCTTCTTTAGTGATTAAATAGACCTTTTTGCTATTAGGTATATATCCAAACTCGTCATAAAACTCTTTATCTTTTCCATATCTCGAATGAAGTCTATGTTCGCATGAAAATGACACTATTAAGTTCAGATCTAACACCTTAAGAAGGTTGATAAGAAAATGCTTAGAAATAAGCATTCTAGTACCTCCAGAATGTTCTTCATTACGAGAACGTAAACGACCCCAGTAAGACGTTCTAATAACTTCACTACCATGTTCATCACACCAAGTTTTACCAAGTGAGTCACAGGTTAGGTTCATAAGTTCAACGATACTGTTAGTAGGCTTTAGATTTCTATACTCAATAGATGCTGACCAAGGGTCTTTTTCAAAAATAGTATTATCAAACCATTCAGATTCTGATAGAAGTGGTATTAATTTAAATTCACCATTATAGATACTAAAATCATCATCTTGTTTTGGCAAACAGTAATCACTAGGGTCTATGTATGATTTCAGCGAACGTAATAAAGCAAAAGATGTCTTCGGAGCTACTAAGCTTGCACGCATATAGAAGCTTTTTTCTCTTCTATTAAACACTTCTGTCCAACTACCCCATATAGGTAGCCAATCATTATCAAAATTAAATTGTTCATCAAAATCGCTTGATGAGACACTGTACTCCCAACTTGGACTATTCTGTTCAATATTGTCATGCCATTCTGATGTTCGTTTAGGAGTGGGGTCTCTATAGTCTGATAGCCAAGCACCATCTAGTAAGGAAAAATCGTACTTTGATAGCCAAGAAGAAAAGGTGTTCCAGTCTTGTTGAACTAAAGGCCTTTTATTTAACAATATGTCTGTCGTAATCAATAATGAATGATAGTTTTTATAAAATTCTAAATCTTCTACTTCTGGTGCTGAGCCATGACTATGGTTTGTGGCCTGCCATTCGTAAATTGAAGATGAATATCTATTATCCTTTAACGGATCTATATTATTGAATAAGCGGTTTTTTACTAGGGATGTCTCATAGTAGGTATAATCTCCCTGTAAACCAAAATATTCACCAAGAGGCTCGATCCAGTAAGGCCCAAAATCAATACCAAATGAATCTACTTCAGACTTATCTATATCCTGATATTCATCTAAATTAACATCTTCCTTAGCTATAACTTCAAACCTTGAAACTCCAATCGACTCATACATTTCTAGTTCATCAGGTGTCAATTGAATAAGACCATGTCTATATAGGATTAAAAGAATTTTAGCTGAATATAGACGTATTAATATGTGAGGTTTCTGGGGGTTAGTATTAGACTTAAAGAAGTCAGTATAGGGTACTATTGCGCTGGCATGTTCGTTAGAGACTTTTAGAAAAGCTATGAGCAACCATTGAAGTGCAGTATAACTGTAGTGAATAAAACGGTTGTCTATAAAAGCTTTATTAGTCTCTATATCTATCTGGCTTACTAAAGCGTTTAATATAGATGTTTGTTGAAGTTCACCAAGCACTTTGACCGCATGAGTATTCTGCCAACGGGTATAAAGAAACGGTGATGCTAATCCTGAGATAAGATATCCTGCGTAGGCTTCTTCAATAGTATCTGGCGGCGTTAAGAAGGTACTCCATTCACCATCCGATATATCGTCCGATAAATCTTTTTCTAATAACGTTAAACCATATTGCAATATGTCTCTCGAATCTTCAGGCTCGATGATTTTACTGATCATACTCACCATATTAAATAGTTGATCACTATTTAACAGTTCAGCACTTTCTGAACGCCCTAATAAGACCTCTCTGAGCAGCTCACTTTCTGAAAGATTAGAAATTGAACTCATTAAGGCAATTAACTGTAAGTCACCGAAACGAAGACTTATAAAAAGTTCTAATGCATGCCTGCGACAGTATATTTTAAACTGTTCGGCAAAGCATTCTCTTACAGCATGACGTTGCTTCCATTTGTTAGGTATTGTTTTTAAGATAAAGCTAAGTGTGTATAATCCGATTTTTGGATCATTTAAAAGTGATGTTATATAGTCATAGATGAATGCATTGGATAGTCTTTTATGTAGCTCACTATAGTATTCTTCATCTAATGAACCATATTTTTTAGTACTCAAATATCTATCTTGGGCTGACTGATAATCGTATTTGCTATCTAGTTGATCATGGATAAAAATTTCATCCCAGTCTATATTCTCGACTGTGGAACTAAAATCATCATTGGAATTACTTGGCTTTAATTCATCAGGCTCGTAAGTTTCGAAAAACCGTTGTATTTCTGCTATCTCCAGCCCACAATCATCGTATAGCTTTTTAAGTAACGCTCTATTGCTTTCAGATGGATTAGGTATAATCTGATATTGGTAAACTATAAGAACCACAGCTCTTTGAAAATTACTGTCTAACGTATCGAATTGAATACTTTCTAGTATCTCTTTTAAATAAGAGCCTGTTTCAAAGCAAAGTATGGAAATAAGTGCTAAAGGTGAGATAAGTTTGTGTTGTAATAGCTTTTTTCCAATTGTATTGATGACTAGTTCGGATTCTCCAAATTGTCTATCACGCCATCTACTCGCGATAGCTAAAGCTGAATTAGGATGTATATCAGCTAGTGATTTAACCGTTGCATCCCAGTTAAAATGATCTTCATATATATATTTATAAGTAAGTTCAGCACAACGAGCAAATCTATAAGCTAATTCGGGTTGTTCACTATAAACGAGTCCATTTGTATTTGAGGCATGATAAATTAAAGCCTCCCAGCGAGAAAAGTTTTCGTCGCCAATATTGCTACTGACTTCGATAGCTTTAATAAAATATGATTCAGCCTGCTTGGGATCCAACGGTAATATAGCTCTTGTAACTTGTACAGTATCATCAAGTATTTCATTAGCATTAACTTCAGATGTAATTGCTCTGTTGAAACTCTGCTGACTAAACTCGTAAGCGAAGTCTTCTAGTTCAGAATGTTGACAGCATATTTTTGTAAACTCATTAAGGGTTCTAGGAAGTAATCTAATTTCTCTAACATTAAAATATTCAAATAAATATTGGATCAACTGCTTTATGTTCTGTTTGTTAGCAATAATAATTTTAAACCATGCCCAAGCAATATCTTCTACCATACTACGATTAAAGCGATATTCATCTACTTTAGGTAGGTTTAAATCATTTAAAACGATATTAAGCGACTCTTCAATATTTGAAATTGTTGATGTAGATACCAGGCTATCGGCTAGTAAATTATACCAAGGAATTAATTTTTCAATATTATATTTAATTTCATTAAAATCAGATGAACTATTAGATTGTTTGATTTTTGCTTCAGTGTCTTCGTTAATAATGTCATCTATTGTTAAATCGCTACCTTGCCACTTAGCTGATAATGCATAGGCAAGCATATATATTGATTTTTCATAGTGACCACGAGTATCTTCAAGTTCATAAGGGAGTCTAGTTGGCATATAACGAGATAATACATCTGAGGCAGTTATGTTATTACAGACTCCAGACCTATAACAGGCAAGTAGATAGTTCGTTATGATATGCAAACTTATAGGTTTAATGCTATCTTTTAATTTAATTAAAACACCGTTGCGACTTATAATCTTGAAAGATCTTGATAAATACTGCTTAGGAATACCATAGTTTTGTTTTACGGCTTCGTTCACTATACCTAATGTGAAATAAATGTTATTGCTGGCATGTTCTAACATAGACTTTAAATCTGATAGTCTATTATGTACTAGAAATTCTTGGGCTACGTAAGTTGCCACAATATAGGTTAAAGACTTTGGCTTCCATCTATTTAGCCAAGCTAAGCTTTTTTCAGGACCATGTATATTAAAATGAGCAATAAATAGTCTTGAAATATCTTTTTCGTCAAATCCTCTCTGATATCTTTCATCTACGGGTTGTTTAAGCCAACTATGAAGCCAGTCTTCAGCTACTCTAAGTTTACTTCTAGCCTCACTTAATAAATTTGGCTTATATGAGAGCAGCTGTGCTTCGCAAGCAAATTTCGCACCTTCCCATTTATCTTCTAAAGTAAAAATATTATTCGCTATTAATTCTTGTAACTGGTTATCATCAAAAAAAACTGTGGCTAAGTCCAAATTATCTGCTATTAAAGCATTTTGTCTGGTTTGAGCTGCACTTTCACCTCCAGCCATTAATGACAGTTTAGAAACATCAACTAATCTATTAAGCTTAATGCCTGCTTTGATTGCAAATTGAAGCCGTTGTACTTCAATTTGCCTTCTTTCTAGTGAGGAAGTTTCAGGGAGGAGTTTAGAGTTTAAGACAGCATCAAAAAGATCTTCATATTCTTCAGCCTCAAGCATTAGCTGTGGTAAAACTGAGGCGACATAATATGAGTCGCTAACCAAAGATTTGAGTGTAGTGATATAAGCTCTAAGTTGTAGACTGTCTTTAGGGTGATAATTGTTTCTAAACCAAGTTTCTGTTGGCTCATCAATAAATTGGATATAATCATCCAGTAACCGTATAGGGTGTCCACCAATATCAGCGATAAAACTTCTGATTTGTTCCTCAGGAACCTCTGATATTTTCGCGAGTACCTGGACAGGTAGTAAAGGTCTAAGAATCGCAATTGACTCACATAGCTTGTCTATTTTGGTGCTCTCAATAAAGTTATTTTTTTTAATATTATCAATAGCCGCTTCCAGTAAGTCACTTATAGTATCTTCGATGCTTTTAGGGTTTGTACCGAAGAAGCGTAGAGTTTCTGGTAAATTTTGGCCTTTAGCCAATGCCATGTTTTGAATACGTGGATTTTGAGAGGTTAATCTGTGGAATTCTGATATATCTTCAGGCAATACTTGATCATAGTACTTTTCTAAATGCTGCTTAGTCTCTTCAAGAGTGAAGGGGTTTAAATTAAGAATTCTAACTGCTGAAGGTGCATCAAGTAACGTCAATCTGTAGGGTCTACAGAAACTAATTAACTTGACATTATCAGGAAAAGATTCTTTAATTAAGTCTTTAATAAAGGACCTTACTTCCCCAAATTCTTTAGCTGCCATTTGGGCATTATCGGCAGCATCAACGATAATTGAAATTATTGCATTAGGATTAACATGTTTAAGCTTTTTAGATGCTTGATCAACCCGTGATAAGAATGCTTTGATATAGTCAGAGTTTGTGGCTGAAGAAGTTGGGATTAATGGGTGACATAGCCCTCGCGCAGCTAGCTCATTAGCTATTTGAACCAAAGCTGTCCTGTGAGTATGTCTTAAAGTTGAGGTGTTTCTATAATCTCCGTCTCCGAAACAATCATAAACAATAGGGATTGAGTCTTTAGGAAGAAATTTATGGATATGAGAAGCGAAGATAGTTTTACCAACTCCACCTTCTGCTTGAACTATAAAAACATTCGCATCGTCCTCAACTATCTGGTTAGTAAGTTGTTGCTCTTGCTCACGTTGAATAGGGTTCTCAACTGTCTTAATTAAATTTTTCACTGGAAACAGAGCGTCTTCATTCGTATTGAGTGCTCTTAAAACGTCAATTTTGTTGATAGAGTTGCTATTTTGACTTTCGCTTAAAGCCTTTCTAGTGATTAGCTCTTTTAAATTAATAGGGGAGTGTGCGTCAGAACCAGCTAAATAAGTTGCTGTTTCTGAGGCAAGAATATTACGTTGTTCCCAGTAATCATCAATGGTGATATCAAAAGTTATTAAGTTACAAAAGTCAGAGAGATCGTTACCGTTTAAGTCTGTATATTGCTCAAGTTTATCTTGGTTGGTTTTATTAGTAGGATTACCTAAAGCTACTTGTTTGATACTTTCATGAAAGCCTTCATTGATAGGTCTGTTCGATACAAATATAAATTTGAGCTTAGCTTGTGCTGATTCTTTACCAACGACCCTAATAAGAGCTTTATAGCGTTCGCTAAAACCCTTTATAGTATTTCTTAGTTCACTTGGAGCAAAAGGCTTTTCCTTACTTTTCGTAGTATGTTTTAGTTGATAGTATTTGATTTCATCTGCTTTCTCAATACTTTCCCCACCATAGTATTCAGCAACATCAATAACGTACTCCCCATCTTTAACGTGCTGACCGTTCAACTCTGTAGGAGAAACACCTTCTATCGTTATTAGCTTTAGTTTAGATTTAGGCTGTAGCAAAAATAAAGCACGTCTAGACGCCCATAAATAATGAAATTGATCTCCATCACGGCTAGTTCTGACTAAATCAGTAGCTGGCATTAAATACTATTCCTTTAAGGCGCAAAATTTTTGAGTAGAAGCTAGATTAGCACAGGCTAATAATTTAGCAAACCCAGAGTTTCATCATGACACCTAGATAAAATGACAATAAACGTAAAAACGCGTAACTCATTGAGACTGATGGGCTACGCGTTTTTTTGTGCACGCTATAAAGCTGAGATGACTATAGAAAATATTGGTGGTGGTTCAAAAAGTAGGCTGGAAAAAAAACAGGCTGAGAAATTGATAAAATAGTGAAATGCAAATCACACTATACATCAAATGCCCAGCCTGTCTAAGTGCCAGTATAAAGAAAAATGGCTTCAAAAGCTATGGTAAACAAAACTATAAATGCAAAGACTGCAAACGGCAGTTTATTGGCGACCATGCCTTAACGTACCAAGGCTGTCACTCCCAAAAAGATAGCAAAATACGACATCTTATGGTTCGAGGCAGTGGCATAAAAGACATCGCTTGCGTTGAGAGAATCAGCAAAGGCAAAGTACTGGCCACCCTAAAAAAGTGTCACTACCAAATAACCCCCAAGCAAAGGCAATACGACTGTCTTGAAATTGATGAGCTTTGGA
>Ga0208302_100314_pt1 | contig 12377 bp, 12 predicted proteins | sample 29_taG_FD_184103 | JGI IMG/M metagenome (GOLD analysis project Ga0208302, IMG submission 184103) | Marine viral communities from Cariaco Basin, Caribbean Sea - 29_WHOI_OMZ (SPAdes) (version 2) | ecosystem: Environmental > Aquatic > Marine > Oceanic | place: Caribbean Sea: Cariaco Basin... | reverse complement strand
TCGCTGTTCGTAGTTTGGGTAAATTCTGTATTTATAGGCTTTAAGCATGGTTTGTCAGTCAACTTGAATATAGGTATAACTTAGCATTATTTGCATTTAGCATCAATTATCAGCAATAAACCTAAATCCTTAGAATAGGTCGCCCGTGCTTACATCTCCACCTAAATCAAAGATTATAGGTGGAGAATTACGCACGATAAGTTAAAACTTAAATAAAAGCTTAGGCTTTGACTTGCATGGTCACTTCAGGATTAACAAAGGTCTCACCAGACAGCAGTTTTTGATACATTTGTGGGTCACTCCACTCCTGCTTCACCTGCTCACTAAAATCGAAATCTTCTAGCTTCAATACACCCATATGCTCATTGGCAACATCTTCAGCAAAACACTGGGCATAGCCTGTCGCTGTTTCGTGAGCGATAACTGAGTAAACACTTACTCCTGCCTCGCCATTGGCCATCTTAGTTTGATCAAGAATACTTTGAGCCCAAAAGAAGATGACGCGTGAGAACTGCTCTGCAGAAGGCGAAACTGGCAAACTGATCCATCGCGCACTGAATTTTTTACACATTTCGATATATTCAGGATCATCTTTGTTCCAAAAACAGATAGCATGATCAAAACTATCGATAATGTCTTTAATAGAGGACTTTAATAACCCAAAGTCATAAACCATTTGACCATTGTCTAATCTGTCAGCTTGCAAAATGAGCTCAATTTGATAGCTATGCCCATGAATAGAGCGCTTGCATCTGTCTGAGCTACAGTTACGCACGATATGTGCATTTTCAAATTTAAAGAGCTTACGAATTCGCATGATTTTCTCTCGTTAATACTTTTATATTAATTCATTAATGGCGGTCATAGCCGATAGTTTAACACTATTGACCAAAAACAAAATGGATAACACTTTGAAGTGTTACCCATTGTTTAACGCCGTTTTATAGAATGTTACCTAGCGGCTATGCCTTGAAAAGCCTTAGGCCAATAATTTTACAATATCAGACTCAATAGACTCAGGCTTAGTGGTCGGTGCATAACGCTCAACCACTTCACCTTGGCGATTGACCAAAAACTTAGTGAAGTTCCACTTGATACCATCGGTCAAAAATCCACCTTCTTGCTTTTTCAACCAAGTATACAAAGGATGCTCATTATTGCCATTAACATCAATTTTTTCCATCATTAAAAAATCAACGCCATAGTTCTTTTGACAGAACGCTCCTATTTCGTCATTGCTGCCCGGATCTTGACTGCCAAATTGATTGCAAGGAAACCCAATAACCACCAACCCTTGATTTTTGTACTGTTGATGCAGCTTCTCTAAACCCTCAAACTGAGGGGTAAATCCGCACTTACTAGCGGTATTAACGATTAACAATACTTTGTCTTTAAAGTCACTAAAGTCAACATTATTGCCGCTTAAATCTTTGGCACTAAAATCATAAATGGTACTCATATTTGCTTCCTTGACTGAGATTGACTGGCTTGTTTTAATTGCTTATTTTGTTTTGGACATACTGAATTATTCACTTGCTTAAGCTACTTCTACTTAGGCTACTTTGACTCTAAATCTATGGATAAAGAGTTAATACAATATCTCATACCTGTCGTGTCTTTTGGGCCATCTGGAAAGACATGACCTAAGTGGCCACCACAATTACTACAAGTTACTTCCACTCTACGCATACCATGCGATGTATCTAAATGCTCCTCTACCGCAGAGTCTGCAATAGTCGCATCAAAACTTGGCCAACCACAGCCTGCATCAAACTTATTATTTGAACCAAACAGTTTAGCACCACACCCTTTACAACGGTAAACGCCCTGCTCACTCATATCGTTATGAATGCCTGTGAAAGGACGTTCGGTGCCTTTCTGACGTAACACATAATACTCTTCATCCGTCAGACGTTGACGCCAATCTGAATCAGTTAATTGGGCAATTTCTTCTTTTGTCAGTTGTGAGTCTTGCATAAATATTCCTTATTTAATTTGTTATAACCTATCTAATTACTTAATTTGATTACTTATCACTAGCGGCTAAATTAAAATCTGCATTTACTTTAATTTAACTCGCTATTTTAATTTAACCAACGTTTTACCTCTTCTGCGACCTATAGTATTTATCATTCTCTAAGCTTAATACTAGTAAGACTGTGTTAGTGATTTACGGTCTCTAGGTTATTTAATGAGGATAAAATTTATTTCTTCAATCAATCTACACTTAAATTGACGTAATATTTACAGTGTAATATTCAAGATTTGACCCTACATTCGCCTTATTTGTCTTGGTATTTAGGGTACTTAGGTTTATTGCACCTTTAGTTACATTATTATAAAAATAAAATTAGGCAACGTTATATTGACAGCTCTATCTACTACAAGTCTTTGTTTTCATTGTATTTCCTGTCTTTCAAAACGCCTTGAACCTAACCAAATATATTAAACCCAACTTGCAATGTAAGTATATCTTGCATTGCAACTATTGTAAAAACATTCGCATTGCAATAATATCTTGCATTAGCTGGTTGATTTATTTTATTGACCATAGCCCTTATTAAAAAACGAGAATTACCACCAAGAGAATAATAGCTATGAATGAGCAATCAGACTATAAAGCTCAAGGCGAGCGGCTCAGTAAGCTGCGTAAAGCCAAAGGCCTGACTGCAGAACAGTTGGCCACAGCAATGACCAACGCTGGCTCGAAAGTCAGTCGCGGTGCCATCTCTAATTGGGAACGTGGCATAAACGGTATCGTATCTTCAAAGCTGCCAGCCCTTGCAAACATCTTAGGCTGCTCCGAGGGATACTTATTGCGCGGTGAGTTAATAGAGCCTGATTCTAATAACTCTTCACAATCTCAAGCTTTAACCCTGCAAGCTCAGACCGCTACTAATACAATCCCTACCGGTTCAACTTCTTCTAAGTCTTCTAATCAAAGTACGAGTAACAGTACCATGACCAATACAGCCCCTACCCCCAATCGCAAACCTTTAAAGAAATCTGACAAACTTCAAAACGTCTGCTATGACATTCGTGGTCCTTTATTAAAGACAGCAATGCAGATGGAAGCTCAAGGTCAAAGAATTTTAAAATTGAACGTGGGCAACCCTGCGCCGTTTAATTTAGACGCGCCGCATGAAATTTTGCAAGATGTGGCCTTAAACCTTCATAACGCCACCGGTTATTCTGATTCACAAGGTGTTTTCTCCGCCCGAAAAGCGGTATTGCAATACTATCAATCAAAGGGCCTACTGTCTGCGGTAGACGTTCGTGACGTGTATTTGGGTAATGGCGTGTCAGAACTTATTGTGATGACCATGCAAGCCTTAATGAATGATGGCGATGAGGTTCTTATACCTATGCCAGACTATCCGCTGTGGACGGCTGCGGCTAACTTAGCAGGCGGCAATGCGATACATTATCGCTGTGATGAAGACAACAACTGGCAGCCTGATATAGAAGATATTCGATCTAAGATTACTGACAAAACACGTGGTATCGTAGTTATTAACCCCAATAACCCCACAGGCGCTTTGTATTCTAACGAGGTATTGCTAGAGATTATTGAGTTAGCACGTGAGTACAATTTAGTGCTGATGGCCGATGAGATTTATGACCGTATTTTGTACGATGATGCCGTACATACCCCTATGTGTACTTTGGCTCAAGACGTCCTAATTTTGACTTACAATGGTTTATCAAAATCACACCGTATTGCGGGCTTCCGTGCAGGGTGGTTGATGCTATCAGGTAACAAAGATCATGCCAGCGACTTTATTGAGGGCTTGGACATGTTGGCCTCCATGCGATTGTGTGCCAACGTGCCTGCTCAGCACTCTATTCAGACCGCTATGGGCGGCTATCAAAGCATGCGAGACTTAACCTCTGAGTCTGGCCGTTTATACAAACAGCGCCAACTTGCGGTAGAGCGCTTAAATGCCATTCCCGGTATTTCTTGCACCATGCCACAGGGCGCGTTTTATTGTTTCCCTAAATTAGACCGCAGTATCTACCCTATCAAAGATGACATGCAGTTTATGATGGACCTACTAATTGAAGAAAAAGTTTTAATGGTTCAAGGTACAGGATTTAACTGGGATGCACCAGATCACTTCCGAGTGGTGTTTTTACCCAACCTATTAGACTTAGAAGATGCCATGGACCGACTAGACAGATTCTTTGCCAATAAGCGTAAAGAATACGGTACCGAGCATTTGGTCACTGCAAAGCAAGACAAAACGGCCTAGCGATTGATTCAAACCAAATCAGAAGCAAAGAAAAAACAAATAAAAAAGAGGCGCTATATATAGCGCCTCTTTTTATGCTTTTAATTTACTTCTAGAATGACTAAGTAAAACGCTATTCAGGTTTATAGTTATCACGTAGGCTGACAATCTGGTTAAACACTGGCTTGTCTGTAGTGTGCTCTTCTGCATCTGCTACAAAATAACCTTCACGTTCAAACTGGAAGCGACTGCCTGCTTCTGCATTAGCCAGTGAAGGCTCAACTACGGCATTCAGCACGGTTAATGAGTTCGGATTTAAGGCATCATGTAAGTCTGGTACAGCACTTGGGTTTTCTGCCGCAAATAAGTGCTCATACATACGTACCGTAGCAGGGACACCTTTGGTCGCAGATACCCAATGAATCACGCCTTTAACTTTACGGTCTTCAGGGTTTTTACCTAGGGTAGTTTTATCAATAGTGGCTTTTAATTCCACCACATTGCCCGCGTCATCTAGCACATGCTCGCTAACTGCCAATACATAGGTATTACGTAGACGAATCTCTGGCTTTTCAGGAGACAAGCGCTTATAGCCTTTAGGTGGCTCAAGTTCATAGTCACCTTGGTCAATATAGATGGTTTCAGTGAACGGGATTTCACGCTCACCCATATCAATATTAGGATGCTTAGGCTGGTTAATCCATAATGTTTTTTCAGCGTCATCCCAGCGTGCATTAACGCCCTCATCTTTTAAGCTTTCCCACTCGCTAAGCGCTTCCGCAAAGTTAGTAATGGTCACTTTTAATGGTTTAAGTACAGCCATTCCACGGGCCGTTGTGTTTTCAAGCGACTGACGGATACTAAACTCAAGAAGACGGAAATCAACCACGCTATCAGACTTGGTTACCCCAACGCGGTCACAAAAATCGCGTAAACCTTCAGGCGTATAACCACGGCGACGCATACCAGCGATGGTTGGCATACGGGGATCATCCCAGCCTGTCACGATGCCTTCATCAACCAGCTGCTTAAGCTTACGCTTACTGGTCATAGTATGGTCAACATTTAGACGGCTGAACTCATATTGATGTGGTGGGTATTTGATACCCCCTTCAACACCAACTTTCTCGACTGCCCAATCATAAAACGGGCGGTGATCTTCAAATTCTAGGGTACAAATTGAATGCGTAATCCCTTCAATGGCATCTGACAAAGGATGAGCAAAGTCATACATAGGGTAAATACACCACTTATCGCCCGTTTGGTGATGTGACTGATGCATTACTCGGTAAATAACAGGGTCACGCATGTTCATATTTGGGCTTGCCATATCGATTTTGGCACGCAATACCGCTTCGCCCTCAGCGTACTTACCGTTTTTCATGTCCTCAAAACGTTGCAAGTTCTCTTCTACGCTTGCATCGCGCTGTGGTGACGGCTTACCTGGCTCATTAAATGAACCGCGAGTCTCACGGATTTGTTCTGGATTTTGTAAATCAACGTAGGCATCGCCTTGCTTGATTAATTTAATGGCCCATTCATGCAGTTGGTCAAAATAGCCTGACGCATAGTAAGGCTCATCTGCCCACTCAAACCCTAACCATTTAACATCATTTTTGATGTTATCAATATAGTCCTGCTTTTCAGCGGTTGGGTTGGTATCGTCAAAACGTAGGTTGCAAATACCGCCAAATTCTTTGGCAACGCCGAAGTTTAGGCAAATAGATTTCACATGACCCAAATGCAAGTAGCCGTTTGGTTCTGGCGGAAATCGAGTGATAATTTTCTCGTATTTATTGTTGGCAACATCTTCACGGATGATATGACGAATAAAGTCATTCTTCTCATGTTCTTCTTTATTTACAGCATCGCTCATAAAACCTTACTCCTAACATTAAAAATTCTTATAAAAAAGGCGATTTAGCACTCATCAAAAGCCGATTAAAAATAACAAATGCTCTATTCTAACAAACCTAAGCATAATCACTCATCTATTTATACAATATATTTTGTAGCTCACCCTATACGGTTATCAAATTACCCTTAATCTCAAATGAAACACTTCTGAAATTAGCATTTATCTCAAACAAACAGGCTTGAGTTAAAAAAAAGCTGACATAAAAAAATAGGTCCATTTGAATTCCAAGCATCTATAAGGATGTTGTTTTAGGGAGATAGCTAAGCCCTGTAACAGCTAGACACATGACAATCTAAAAAAAAGAGGTTAGACTACCCCTTTAAATTTAAGAGTATTCATTCTATATAGAGTTAATACATCTTTTAAACAAGGGGTTTTCTGGCAAATCCAGAATTTAACTTAACAGAGTCTGCCTAAGGTGTGGTCTCTTTTTGTTTGCCCTGTCTTTTTACAAAACTATATTTAATATTGATTGGGTGTGTTTGGCCCACAGCCGAATAAAAGCCCTAAAGGACATCCTGTGAATGCACTTAAAACGTTAGGTTTTGGCACATTAATGATGCCTCTTTTTTTAATGGGCTGTACCAATACCAATGCAACCCAAACTAGCTATACTAATGCCAATACCAATGTTACCTCAAATACTAAGGAAACCAAGATGAGTGATATGCCAGTAGTTCAGTTAAACACCTCAATGGGTGAAATCGTTATCGAATTAAACGCTGAAAAAGCACCTAAAACCGTTGAAAACTTTGTGTCTTACGTTAAATCAGGTCACTATAACGGTACTGTATTCCATCGCGTTATCCCTGACTTCATGATTCAAGGCGGCGGTATGGACGCTGACATGAATGAAAAGAAAACCAACGCGCCTATCGAAAACGAAGCGGACAATGGTTTGAAGAATGAGGAAGGCACCATTGCTATGGCCCGTACTCAAGACCCACATTCAGCCACTAGCCAGTTCTTCATTAACGTTAAAAACAATGCTTTCTTAAACCATTCTGGCAAAAACATGCAAGGTTGGGGCTATACTGTTTTTGGTAAAGTAACCAGCGGTATGGACGTGGTTAAGAAAATTGAAGGCGTTCCTACTGGTCGTTATGGTATGCATGCTGATGTCCCTAAACAGCCTGTTATCATTGAATCTGCGGTTATGGTTTCAGAATAATTTAGTCCATCGGCTAATTATTTGTTGCTAACTATACTATGCTAATAAATGACACTGCTGTTACTGACTACAGCCATATGATAACCACTCGGCCTAATGATATACGCCGAGTGGTTATCAGTGATTTGCATTTATCAGCTGATGAGCCTGCCCTAGTGCAGGCTTTTTTAGCTTTGATTAATGATTTAATTGCGTTACCCCATTTAAAAGAGCTCTATATCCTAGGGGATTGGTTCGATGCTTGGGTCGGTGACGACAATTATTTGACCTTATCAAATATTGAGATGCGCAGACATTGGCTCACGCCCGTTATTCATCAACTGTCTCAGCTAACGTTAAGTGGCTGCCAAATAAAAGTGATGCACGGCAATCGCGATTTTTTAATCGGTCAAGATTTCTGTGATTTATTTAAAGGGACATTGATTCCCGAACCTTATCTATTGACCCTGGGTGACCAAATAATTCGTATGGAGCATGGCGATGCATTATGTACGGATGATAAATCTTATCAACGTTTTAGAATCATAATCCGCAATCCTATTACCCAGTATCTATTGCTAAAACGACCGCTGCAAAAACGGTTGGATCTCGCTCAAAAGATTCGTACCAAAAGTGCCCTCGATAAATCTAGTAAATCGATGTCGATTATGGATGTGAATCAAGCGGCCGTTATCAAAGCTTTAAAACCTGTCGATTGTCTATTGCATGGACATACTCACCGTCCTGCTAAACATCAAGTTGTTATTGATGCAAAGAATCATGTAACTAAGTCACGTTACGTCTTAGGAGACTGGCGACTGATCAGTCCCGATACCTCTTACGAGCAAGTCGAAGCCGTTATCGCTGTCACTACAGCCGAAATCAATAGCTTAGACCAAAATCAATCTGCCGAGAGAGAAAGCCTGCAGTTGGTCAAATTTGTGGTAAAAACTTAACCCCAACTTGACTCACCTACAGGCTTTGTAATGCTAATGAATCTTGTCTACTAATGCACTAATGTTACTCTAATGGCATTAATTTAATAGCATTAATCCAATAACTTAAAGAAATGCTGACGATAGTGTTTCAACTCTCGAATCGAGTCCCTAATATCATCCATTGCCAAATGGCTGCCCGTTTTTTCGACACCTTTTAGTATATCGGGACGCCAACGGTAGCAAAGCTCTTTGATGGAAGACACATCTAAATTACGGTAATGGAAGAAACGCTCTAATTGTGGCATCTGACGCGCTAAGAAGCGACGGTCTTGGCAAATTGAGTTACCACACATGGGAGACTTGCCCTCATCGACCCATTTATTCAAAAACTCGATGGTTTCCTTCTCAGCTTGCTCAAGCGTCACGGTACTGCGGCGCACTCTATCAATCAGACCTGATTGACCATGTTGTTTGGTATTCCAGTCGTCCATCCCATTTAATTTTTGATCTGAAACCTTAATAGCAAATACAGGACCTTCAGCCAGTATGTTCAGGTCTTCGTCAGTAACAATCGTAGCAATTTCGATGATGTCGTCATTCATGGTATCCAAACCAGTCATTTCTAAATCAATCCAGATAAGACCTTTTTTACCTTGATTTCTAATTCTAATTTTATTGGGATGATCACTCATAACGCTTCCTAAACTGATTTAAATTAATATAAATAAAATATAAGGGTTGAGTCACAGCGGCTACCTTTTACCTTTGTAATTTTGGTAATTAGCCTACGGCCATCTTTTGAGACACTCACATTTATTTAATAAAATGCTTTATCATAAAGAACTAGCCGACTTAAGCTATGACTATAATCTGACTATGTTAACAAATTTAACACCGTACACTTAAATTATTCGCGCAATATAGCACGTAAACTTAGCGTTTATTGTACCAACACTCAATAATCTATATCCTAGACAATCTATTTACTTCTGTAATTAATTACTTTCACCCTTGCTCCTTATTTCAGCAGATTCAAACACTATAGGTAATTCGAATTTATGGCTTTGATACGACAACGTAAGCTAACCAAGCAACAACTTAGACGAATCGATAAGCAACAAGCGCAGCAACAAGAGTCCCTTGATGGCAGCTTGATGGATGGCGTTGTTATGGCCCATTATGGCAAACAATTAGAAGTGCAAGTCACCTCTTTACCAGCGATTATTCCAAGTCCGCCTGTCGTCGCGGAAGGGGATCCTGAGCCATTCTGGCAAGCCATTGAATTGGGTGATATTTGGCGCTGTCACGTCCGTACCAACTTACCGATGCTCGCCACAGGCGATAAAGTACGCTGGGTAGCAGATCCAAATACGGGCTTTGGCCGCATTGAATCAGTTCAGCCAAGGACCTCTTTGGTATCACGCCCTGATCGCTATCATAAGCTTAAGCCTGTGGCTGCCAACGTTGATATTCTAGCCATTGTATTCGCGCCACTACCGGCCGCAGCGCCCAATTTGATTGACCGCTATTTGGTAGTTTGCCATCATGCCGATGTCACCCCTTTACTGGTATTAAATAAAGCCGACTTATTGTCTATTGAAGATTATGCATTCACCAAAGAACTGCTCACTCAATATCAAAGTCTTGGCTATGAGGCCGTATTAACCTCCGCCCCTTGTCCCGAAAATATTCTTTTGAACCCTGTAGATGATGCACAAGCTAAAGCGTCAGATGACGTAATGGCGGACACAGCAGAGACAAAAGAAGCATCGGTACAACCAACTGTTGAATTAGGATTGACTGACTTACAGCAGAAGATAAAAGATAAATTGGTTATTTTTGCTGGTCAATCAGGGGTAGGCAAAAGCACCCTCGTGAATGCCTTGTTACCTAACTCTGATCAAAGCGTTAACATTATTTCTACCAACTCTAAATTGGGACAGCACACCACGACCACTAGCCGGTTACTACCGTTTGATCCACAGGATTTGACTCAAGGTGGGATTGTAGACACTCCTGGTATTCGAGAGTACGGTATTTGGCACTTGACCCCTGATGATATTATTGCCGGTTTTGTAGAGCTATCACCTTTGGCCGGTCAATGCCAATTTAGAGACTGCAAACATACCCATAACAGTAAAGGTTGTGCTTTGTGGCAAGCAGTGGCAGAAGGCAAGGTTATGCAGCGACGTGTTGAAAGCTTAGTCACCTTGCAAGCAGAAGCAGACACCCCCACTTACTAGTCATTGACTTCAATAAGCGACGATAGAGACTGCTAAATGTTAAGTTAGCAATTCTCTATCGTCGCTAATGCATTCTAAGTCTTATCACGTTATAATAATTGCCATAAAAATTTTACTGGAGAAGTGTTTTGTCACTAGATCGCTGGCTTGAATTCATGGGTCACCACCCTGTGTTATTTGGTATATTGGCTGTCCTTATCTTTTTATTCTTTACTGTGGAAAGTCAACGCAGTGGTAAAAAGATTTCACCCAATACCCTAGGTACCTTAGTTAACTCTGAAAATGCGCAGATTATTGATATCCGTGCCAAAAAGAAGTTTGAGACTGGGTATATCCAAGGTAGCCGTAATATCCCGTTTACTCAATTAAAAGACCGTTTAGAAGAGATTCGTGCTATCGAAGCGCCGGTAGTTGTGGTGTGCGATATGGGTGTCCAAGCAGGCGCAGCGGTTCAAATGATTGGTAAACCAAATGTATATCGTCTTGAAGGCGGTATTGGTGGTTGGCAAGCGGCGGGCATGCCTCTTGTGGGCGGGACTTCTAAAGCAGCTAAGACTGTCAATGGTAAAGCCAAAGTTAAATAGCTTTTTTTATATACGCTATATAAGCAATTTTATAAAATAAAAACTTTATTAAATTCCTTAATGAGCGATTTTAGGGCTTAATTAATACCAGATAGAGGTTGTAATTGTCATTATTGTACCCACTTAAAGCTATAAGATAACGTACATTAAGTAATATATTCGGTACAAAATGCCAGACAAACCCTTAACTATAAGTGGCCACCTATTTGGTACAATTATACTGGTAGACCCTATAAATCATCATTAAATAAAAAGGATTATTCATGACTGCTCCTGTTACTGTATATACCACCCCTATCTGCCCTTACTGCTCAAGCGCAAAACAACTTTTGAAATCAAAAGGCATTGAATATCAAGAGATTGGTATGCATGACATTAGTTCTGATGAACGTATGGAATTAATGAAAAAGACCAATAACTACAGAACGGTTCCCCAAATATTCATTGGCGAGACCTTCGTCGGTGGCTATGATCAATTGAACGCTTTGAATGAAAGCGGTAAGCTTGATGAAATGCTTAATGGCTAATGTTAATTGGTTGCAAAACATAAATTAAGCACTACCCTTTTGTTTTTATGGAACTTAAAAATACTAACACCACTAATTAATAACTAATTAAGGAAAATTTTCATGGCTGAACAACAGGCACAACCACAACTAGCTCTAGAACGTATTTATGTTAAAGACATGTCACTTGAAGTGGCGGGTGCTGAAGTATTTACGAAAGAGTGGCAACCAGAGCTAGATATTAATCTTGCTACCAATGCTGAGCCATTAGACGAAGATCATTTCCAAGTAGTATTAACCGTTACTGTTAATGCTCAAAACGCAGGAGCTCCTGCTTTTATCGCTGAAGTACATCAGGCGGGTATTTTCTTAATTAAAGACATCCCAGAAGAGCAAATTGGTCAAATCTTAGGTGCTTACTGCCCTAATATTTTATTCCCATATGCTCGTGAAGTGATCAGCGATATCGTAACCCGTGGTAGTTTCCCACAGCTATTGTTAGCACCAGTTAACTTCGATCAAGCGTATGTTCAAAGCCAACAGCAAATGGCTGATGGTGAAGGCAACGCTTAATCTTAAGCGTATATAATCGTTAGTTAACTTAATCTGCTATTCAGATTTAGTTAATTAAGGATACGACTTAGCTAGATGCTAAAAAAGCTATTTAAGCCATTGTGTCGTAAGCATCCGACCATCCCATCTTTTTTTCTATTAAAAAATGCGAGATAGTGTCCACGAACAAATAATCGTGGACACTAACATGACAACACAATCTCCTAATACACCCAAACGAAGAACTTACAGCG
>Ga0208302_100312_pt1 | contig 12461 bp, 8 predicted proteins | sample 29_taG_FD_184103 | JGI IMG/M metagenome (GOLD analysis project Ga0208302, IMG submission 184103) | Marine viral communities from Cariaco Basin, Caribbean Sea - 29_WHOI_OMZ (SPAdes) (version 2) | ecosystem: Environmental > Aquatic > Marine > Oceanic | place: Caribbean Sea: Cariaco Basin | collected... | reverse complement strand
CCGTTCGCCGTGCTCGTGAATCAGATACCCCAGTAGTATTCTGGTTAGACCCATACCGTCCTCACGAAAACGAGCTTATCAAGAAAGTTAAAACTTACTTGAAAGATCATGACACTGAAGGTTTACGTATCGAAATCATGTCGCAAGTTCGTGCAATGCGTTATACCTTGGAGCGTGTGGCTCGTGGTCTTGATACTATTTCTGCGACAGGTAACATCCTACGCGACTACCTAACTGACTTATTCCCAATTTTAGAGCTTGGTACCAGTGCCAAGATGTTGTCAGTAGTGCCTTTAATGAAGGGCGGCGGTTTATTTGAAACTGGTGCGGGTGGTTCAGCGCCTAAGCATGTTCAACAGCTTCTTGAAGAAAACCATCTACGTTGGGATTCACTGGGTGAATTCTTAGCGCTAACTGCGTCTTTAGAGCACTTAGCCTCTACTCAAGACAATGCCAAAGCAAAAGTATTGGCAGAAACTTTAGATAAAGCGACTGAGAAGTTGCTTGATAACGATAAGTCACCATCACGCTCTACTGGTGAATTAGACAACCGTGGTAGCCATTTCTATCTGGCCATGTACTGGGCACAAGAGTTAGCCGCTCAAGACGAAGATGCTGAGTTAAAAGCACAATTTGCACCAGTGGCTGAAAATCTAGCCAAAAATGAAGAAGCTATCGTTAAAGAAATGAACGAGGTTCAAGGCAAGCCAGTAGATATCAAAGGCTACTACTTCGCTGATGATAGTTTGGCTAAGAGCGTTATGCGCCCAAGTCAAACATTTAACCAAGTCATCGACTCTATCTAATCAGTCGGTTTGACATCGTTAAGTGTGGCTAAGTTAGGTGGCAGGTAAGCCTAACTTAGTTGGCTAAATGCTATTAATTCTAATGTCTTTATAGAATTTTAAAATATCCTAAAAATCGAAAATACCCTGAGAGACGGCTCTTGGGGTATTTTTTTGACCTTATTTTGATACCCTAATGTATACATCTGACCTAAGACTTTTTTATTACTCTTTCTCGAAGCTTTCTTATCTTAGTTTTATTCGAATCCTTAAATACTCATTCAAACCTCTAAAGAATCTTTTTCAAACCTATAATGATTTAATCCTAGCGTAAGCTTAAACCTTATAGTAACTAGGGTTAGCCCTTATAAAAACATAATAATAAGTTGTGGATACGATTTCTAAACTGACGTTATCACCCACCCTTTAGTATCATTCAACTTAAGCGCTATTAAGCTAAGCTAATCCTTACCACATGTAATAGTCGCATGTAATAGTACAGTTAACAGTTTAGTGCTTTAAAAACTTACCGTCTTATCTAAAGTTTTTTTACTTTCTCATATAAAAATAAAAAAGGATTGAATATAACCATGTCAAAAATTATATATACCAAAACTGATGAAGCCCCTGCACTGGCCACCTACTCATTGCTCCCTATTGTTGAAGCCTTCACTAAGAGTGCTGACATCAATGTCGAAGTCAGTGACATCTCCTTAGCCAGTCGTATTTTGGCGGTTTTCCCAGAATACTTAACTGAGCAGCAACGTGTTTCTGATGCCCTTGCCGAATTGGGTGAGTTAGTGGTTGAACCTGAAGCGAATATTATTAAATTGCCCAATATCAGTGCCTCTATTCCGCAGTTAAAAGCAGCGATTAAAGAACTCCAAGACAAAGGCTATGCAATTCCCGACTTTCCAGATAGCCCACAAAACGATGAAGAGCATGGCATTCGAGCGCGTTATGACACTATCAAAGGCAGTGCGGTAAACCCTGTATTACGTGAAGGGAACTCTGACAGACGTGCGCCGAAAGCGGTGAAAGCTTATGCCAGAGCCAATCCTCATTCTATGAAACCTTGGCGTGCTGACTCTAAGACCCACGTGGCCACCATGAGCCATTGTGATTTTGTTGACGACGAAAAATCAATCACCATAGACAAGCCAACACAGTATCGCGTCGTTTATACCGACGACAAGGGCAAAGAAACTGAGCTTAAACCGCCTGCCCCTTTACTTGAGGGTGAGTTGATTGATACCTCTATTTTATGTTTTGACGTATTGACCGAATTTTTGGAAGAGCAAGTACAAGATGCCAAAGACAAAGAGGTGTTGTTTTCAATCCATCTAAAAGCAACGATGATGAAAGTCTCCGACCCTATTATTTTCGGTGAAGCGGTCCGTGTCTATTTCAAAGATTTATTTGTCAAATATGGGCCGCTTTTTAATGAGATTGGGGTCAACGTTAATAATGGCTTTGCACAACTGCTGTCTAAGATTCAACAGCTGCCAGAAGCAAAACGCCAAGAAATCGAAGCTGATATTCAGAAGATTTATGCCAAAAACCCACCACTAGCAATGGTTAATTCAGACAAAGGCATTACCAACTTACATGTGCCTAGTGATGTGATTGTCGATGCGTCGATGCCGGCTATGATTCGGGATGGTGGTCAAATGTGGGGGCCCGATGGACAGTTGCATGATACCAAAGCAGTTATTCCTGATAGTAGCTATGCCGCCCTTTATGAGGAGACCATCGAGTTTTGTAAGCAGCATGGTGCTTTTGATCCAACGACTATGGGCACAGTACCCAACATTGGACTTATGGCCCAAAAAGCGGAAGAATACGGCTCTCATGACACCACTTTCCAACTACCTGGTAAAGGTAAAGTTCAGGTCATTGATGAAGCCGGCAATGTGCTAACCGAACATGCGGTTAAAAAAGATGACATTTGGCGTATGAACCGTGTCAAAGATGCCCCAGTACAGGACTGGGTAAAACTTGCTGTGACACGTGCACGCGCCAGTGGCATGCCAGCCGTATTTTGGTTAGACAAAAACCGCGCTCACCATGCCGCTTTAATTGAGAAAGTAGAGCATTACCTGAAAGATCATGATACTCAAGGGCTAGACATCCGAATCATGTCTATTAAAGAGGCCACTCGTTTTACCCTTGAGCGATTAAAAGCGGGACAAGATACTATTTCAGTGACGGGTAACGTATTGCGTGATTATTTGACTGATTTATTTCCAATTTTAGAGCTGGGTACCAGTGCCAAAATGCTGTCTATCGTTCCGCTAATGAATGGTGGTGGATTATTTGAAACAGGTGCAGGCGGTTCCGCACCGAAGCATGTGCAGCAACTTGTCGAAGAAAACCATTTACGTTGGGATTCAGTGGGTGAATTTTTGGCTTTGGCCGAGTCTTTAGAACATGAAGCCAAGAACAACCCTAAAGCTCAGATATTGGCAGACAGCTTAAGTGATGCCACCGAGAAGCTATTGCTTAATAAGAAGTCGCCTTCTCGCAAAGTGGGTGAGCTTGATAACCGTGGTAGTCATTTTTACTTAGCTTTATACTGGGCTGAGGCACTGGCCAATCAAGACAAAGACCTTGAGCTTAAACAAAGATTTACGCCCCTTGCCAAAACGCTTGCTGAGCATGAGGACACTATTGTCAAAGAGCTAAATGAGGTACAAGGCAAGTCTGTTGACCTAAAAGGCTATTACCTACCTGATGACACAGCAGTAACGCAGGTCATGCGCCCGAGTAGTACCTTTAATGAGGCGCTTGCTTCTCTATAAGCCCTCTGTCAGGGTCAGGCTGGCTTTATAAAATATAGCCAGTTAGGTTGGCCCTTTGTGAAAGCATCCCAGAGCAACACGCTTTGGGGTGCTTTTTATTTGATAGTCTATAAGCATGCTAAAATAAAGTTGTTTTTTAAACTATTTGTTTTTATAAGTACTATTTTTATAAGTACTATTTCTACAACTGCGATTACTGATAGCTATCCTTTTTTATAACCACCATTTTGTTAATAGTAGACTCTTTATGCCCTCTGTTATCTTATTTAATAAACCTTACGGTGTACAAAGCCAGTTTAGTGATGATGCCAATAATAAATTTGCCCCTTTATCGCAGTTCTTTACTGATAAATCTTTGCGTGTGGCAGGTCGTCTCGATGCCACCAGTGAAGGCTTATTGCTTTTGACCTCAGATGGTAGGGTTAACAAAGCCATCACTCATCCACCCAAAGCCAATGCAGGCCGTAAGCAAGGTAAGACTTATTTGGTACAAGTGGAAGGTGAGCCAACGGCAGAGCAATTAGAGCAGCTATGCCAAGGTGTGGTGCTCAAAGATGGTAAGACCCTACCCGCAGAAGTGAAACACTTGACTGAAAAAGAGTTACCCATGCCGCTTTGGCAGCGTGACCCACCGATACGTGAGCGTAAAAACGTCCCTGACTCATGGTTAATGATGACCATTTATGAGGGTAAAAACCGACAAGTACGACGGATGACTGCCCATGTTGGTCTACCTTGCCTGCGTCTAATTCGTTGGTCAGTGGCCGGCTTTGAGCTAGGTGATTTGGGCGTTGGTGAATTTGTCCGAGTCCATTTAAATGCTAAGCGTTTACAACAGTTAGGGGTTCAATAAAACCTCTATAACTCTTCCTTTAACAGGACAAAGGCAACCAAAGTGAACTTAAAAGAGTACTTCGACTGGGCGTTAGTAGAACAGCTAATCGATAGAGCCTTGGCCATCGATGTCTCATTTGAGGTTAAAAAGTTTAAAGATGCGGTGCCTACACACTTATTATCACTTGAAATGAAAGACCGAGTAAAAGCAATCGCATCAGCGCTCTACCTCTCGATTGATAAGCCCTATCCTGAAGCTCTAAAGCTAATTTTGGCTATGTTAGATAAGAGCGAAAATTTTAAAACACTTACTGGGTTTCCAGCATGGGTTATTGCTGATATCGTAGAAAGATATGGTTTAGCGTATCCTGAATTATCGTTGCAGGCCCTACATAAGATTACCCAGCACTTTACAGGCGAATTTGCCATTCGCCCTTACTTACAACATCACCGTCAGCTTACGCTTAGCGTATTAGATAAATGGAGCAATGATCCATCAGTTGATGTCCGTCGATTAGCAAGTGAGGGCATTAGACCCAGACTGCCTTGGGGTAAGAAAGTTGACTGGCTAATCGATGATCCGTCAGACATCATCCGACTACTCGAGAAACTCTATGATGATGAAAGTGAGTATGTGAGGCGTTCGGTGGCAAATAATCTCAATGATATTAGTAAAGATCATCCCGATAAAGTCATTCTCTGCCTTAAAGCTTGGCAAGCAAAACAAGGTGCCTCAGACCATCTCGACTGGATCATCCGCCATAGCTGTAGAAGCTTGATTAAGCAGTCTCATGTGGGGGCCTTACAGTTACAAGGCTACTCGCCTACGCCGCAAATTAAGGTTAAACAATTTGATATTCAGCCCAATAAAATCAATTTGGGCCAAAAGTTTGAAGTGAGTTTAATTGTAGAGAGTCAGGCTAAGTCTGATCAAGCGCTACTGATAGATTTAGAGCTGTTATCCCCTGGTCTCAATGGTAAAAGTCGACGACGTGTACTTAAGTGGTGTCGACGCGAGATAACCACTGGCTCAACTCTATCTATTGCAAAGAAATGGTCTATCAAAGACACAACCATACGCAAAGAACGAGTAGGTACGTACTACATTAACTTGATAATTAATGGTCAAAAGCTCAGTCATGCTAGTTTTGAGGTTGTATAAAAGTGTTAAGCTTTAGTCTTTCAATAGTTAATAATTAAATTAAACCCGCCAATAAAGCCGCTTATTCGCTGCAAGTTGCCTGTAAGCTATATATTCATTAGCAAGGAATGGTTGCATGCAACATATCACAGCTCTAGTATTTGATGAGTTCGAGACGTTAGATCTTTTTGGGCCGGTTGAAATGCTTGGTAGCTTGAAGGACAACTACTCATTTCAGTTTTGCTCCATGGACGGTGGACTCATTAATAGTGTTCATGGGGTACCATTAGCGACATTAGCTGTAGCAGACTTGCCAAATCCTACTGATATTTTACTAATAGTTGGTGGCTTCGGTACTCGTCAATTAATCGAGGACAGTCAGTTTTTAGATACTCTACGACAATTGGCCAATGAGGCTGAGTGGGTTCTATCGGTTTGCACCGGTAGTGCTCTATTGGCAAAAGCGGGGTTGTTAGATGACAAACAAGCGACCTCAAATAAGATCGCTTGGGAGTGGGCCACTTCACAATCTGATAAGGTTAATTGGATTAAAAAAGCACGCTGGGTGGTTGATGGTAAATATTACACCTCAGCAGGCGTTAGTGCCGGTATGGATATGGCACTAGGCTTTATTTCTGATAGACAGGGCAATGACGCGGCTGTTCAGGTAGCCAAGCAGGCTGAGTATCGCTGGGCATCAAATAGGGATTGTGATTAGACAGTTAGTTTAATCTTTTACTTTTAGACTTTTATTCTGTCTTGCTGTGCGCCTCTTCCCAAAGCACCTTAACTGGGTTTTGGCGGCGTTCATAGTGAGTGACAAATATCACTGAAGCAATAATCAGTGCTGACCCGACCCATAGCATGCCAGGCGGTACCCAACCAAATACGATAAAGCCAGCCAATACATTTAGCGGCAGCTTAATGTGATCAAATGGCTGCACAAATGAGGCATCTGCCACCGAATAGGCTTTGGCAATAGCCCACTGTGCAAAGGCGGTTAGTGCCCCAATGAGAGCCAGCAATCCCCAGACATGCCAGTCACTGGGTAAAGAAAATTTAGGCAGGCCAAATATCATGTTAAACGGCAGCATTAACACCAATAGATAAAAAACAATCGTGGTTGGGGTATCACGGCTAACCGTAAACTTGGTCATTAACGACGCAATGGCCCAAAAAAACGCAGCGGCTACAGGGATTAAGCTTGCCCACATAAACGTATCAGACCAAGGCTGTAGCACCAACATTGCCCCAACAAATCCAGTTAAAGTTGCCATCCATCGTACTGGACTCACCGACTCACGTAAGATCAGTCCTGAACCTAGAGTCGCAAATAAAGGCGATACCATCAGCAGCGCAATACCTTGCCAGATAGGGACCGGATACGCCAGCGCCCACGTCCAAAGCTGGATACCAATAACCGATACCCCCACTCGTATCACATGTAACAAGCGAAAGTCGGAGGTCATCGCCGACCGAATCGAACCGGTACGCATCAATGGTAAAAACAACAACAGTGCAATGCCGTACTGAAGCAGCACCGCCGCACTTGAGCTTACCCCGTAATTCATACCTAAATATTGTAAGGTGGTGTTGATAATGGCAAACATAAATCCTGCTGCCACCATCCAAAATGCGCCTTGTACAGGCTGATGAGTCGTCATACTGTCCTTCTATAAAATAAAAAACAGCACCTTATGCGAACATAAAGATGCTGTTCCTGCCTTGAACTATGTGAGATGCTACCTGTATTGGGACAGTAGTCTATTTTTAAATAGTCAATCGCCTTATCTGTCTTATAAAGAACCCTATCTGCATAGTTTGGCCCCTCTATTTCACAAAATTTTGGCTCAACCAACTAAGCCCTACTGTCGACGTTTATTTTTTTGATAACCCAGTTAGCATTATAGCTATAACCCTAAAATCTATAGATTTATTTGCCTACTCTAATCTGATAACCTCATCAGCCATTAGCTAATTTGATTTATATCTTAGGGAAAGAAGTTGTTGAGACGTGGATGAAGAAAATGATTGGCTAGAATTTATAAAAATGCCAAACATTTATAAACTAAACTTTGAAGAAGGCTATTGTGATGATATCAGCAAGTTTTCTGAAACTGTAAGCGAACCTATCAAACATACTCAACTAACAATAAGTATGTATTAAAAGGTTATATTCAGAACCTATAATTTGTATTACCTAATAAATAGAATAAATAATATCTTTAATAGTAACCTTATTCCTAAAAATTTTTAAGGATTCCTATGAAAGTTTCTGATAAAAATTTCTTACGGTTTACAATTTTTCTTTACAATTTTTTTATTATTGTTGTCTTATTAATCAGTGGCATTTCAATCTACGATTATATGGTTGGTAATGCTAAATTAGGTGTAAATTCGACAATACTGCTTCTAGGCATAATACTGGTCATGTTTCTCAATAAAGCCGTTAATAAACTTAAGAATGACATGAAAGATTAGAATGTTTTTTTAATGAAGTTTAGGCTAATAATAACTTATGGCTAATGAAAGAGTTTATAAAGCCTCTAATTGCTTGGTATAAATAAACACAAGTACTATTAGAGACCTTATTCAAAATATTAAAGGAAAATCAAAGTTTAATTTGAGCACTTAGAATAGTTTATAAGCTATTTCACAAAACTTGGGCTCAACCAAATTTCATGCCCAGACTCGTTTAAGCTGAGACTTACCTTATCTAAGCTTGGATTGGCGCTAATACCAGAGTGTGTTTTATTGGCCACATCAAATATCATGAGCTCATCACGGCGGAAAGCATGGCAAGTTACCGACTCGAGATTTGACTCAGCTACACTTTGCAGTTGTTTTTTGGTCGCCTTAACGCCATCAATCGCCACAATCACATCTTTGGCAGAGAGGCCCGCTTCAGAAGCCACGCTGTCACGTAGCACCTTATTAACCATAAGCCCTTCTGAATTTTCACTAACTGCAATGCCCCATGGTAGCGTATTGTCTTTATTATCTCCGTTCAGACTAATGCCATTGGCCTGTAGCAGCTCCTTAATAGGTAACTCCTCTACCCCATCTACATACTTGGCTTTGAAGTCTTGCCACACCTGCTTATCGATGAACTGACTGATAACCGCTTCTAAGTTATTGTTGTCCATACCGACACGAATACGATTGCCTGCCTCACCCTGCTCTTTGGCCAGTTGGTAGAAAGCTTTAACCACATCAAATAGGCGGTATTTACCCTCGCTATGTGCCATTAAGGTTAGGTCTAAACATAAGGCAACCAGTGCCCCTTTATTGTAGTAGCTAATCCCTGCGTTACCGGTATTTTCATCGGCGCGGTACAACTTAATCCAAGCGTCATAGCTCGACTCAGCGACGCTTTGTAGGGCACGACCATGTGTCTGGGTATAGCGGTTAATTTGGCTTTGCAGTAGCTTCATATAGCTTTTTTGACTGACCACACCTGAGGCTTGAAGCATAAAGTCATCAATATAAGACGTGAAGCCCTCAAATACCCAGAGTAAGGGGGTATAAGCCTCGCGGCGCAAGTCCACATTCAGCATGACGTCAGGACGCACTGTTTTCACCCACCAAGAGTGGAAGTACTCATGACTGCAAAGGCCTAAGAATCTTTGGTAGCTCTCGCTAGGCTCTTGTTTTTCTTGAGCAGTTGGCAAGTCACTACGGGGGGTCACCAAACTGGTTGAGTTGATGTGCTCAAGCCCGCCATAATCATTACCGCTAGCATAGGTCATAAAGGTATAGCCATCATAATCATCTGAGTCAAATGGCGCATCGCCTAGCCAATTTAGATAAGTTTGGCAAATCTGCTGTACATCCTGCTGTAGTCTGCCCATATTGGCACTGTGCTTACCTGAAATATAAAAACGGTGAGCAATTGTGTGGTGACTGTCATCGTGTACGATGAAATCAAAGGCGTCTTGTGGCGCAATCTCAAATGGGTAATCGATTAACTCGAGATAGTTTTCAGCCTGCATGTGGTAGTGGTGCGCGCTGTCACTGTGCAAATAAGTCGATTTAAGACCACAGGCGATTTTCACTTTTCTATCGCTTTGCTTGTCAGTCTGATTAAGCTCATAAAATGCTTGAGGCACGCTTAAAGTAACTTTAACCGGTATATCCTCTAGTCCCTCTATTGCCAACGCAAGCGACGTGAAGTTGCCATATAGACGGGTCTGATCTACGTAAGCGGTACGTACTGACAAATCATAGCAGTACACCTCATAGTCAACCTGTACGCTCTCCCCTGCCTTAACCTCAGTAAGCTGCCATTCATTTTTACTTAGTTTAGCGGCTCTATGACTATGTGACTGTATGCGGACTTCACTTCCCAATTGGTTTTGTAACTGGTTATGAAACTGGTTTTGCGATTTGGCCTGATAATGAACTGCCGTGATGTTACGTGAGAATTCACGCATCAAATAACTGCCTGGAATCCAAGCCGGCAACCACAATACCGGTGCATCTTGGGCGGCGGTAAATGTCAAAGTAACATCGACCAAGTGTTGTCTAAAGCGGCTAAAATCTAAGTGATACTCAACGGCTGATAAGCTCGCATTAGGATTGTTTTTTTGAGGGTTGTTTTCTAAAGATATATTGTCATCTGTGTGCTGGAAAGTGCTCATAATTATTACTGATATCCATGTTAATGAAGGTTTTTTTAATCGATCGTCTTTAATGGAAACTGTCGCTTAAACCAACAATCTGCCTAAATCTAGTGTGGTTCAAAGTGCGCTGTAAAATACTATTCAAGATAGAGCGTTACCCACTGTATTTTTATTTTTTAACGGTTTTTAAATATATTACCGCTATAATTTACGCTTAGATAGGTTTTAGATTAGGCACTAAGAGCAAAACTTCAACCTTCAGCATTCGGATTATTCTCATGCTTTATACTTATTTAAACCTATTATCTATAATAGTAGGCTAAAAAGAGGGCCTTTAAAGATTACTTCTTTAAGACGGAAATAGAAATTTTTTGGCATTTATACCTTCCATGTACTTCTCAAAATAATTTTATTATTTGTAAAAAACTTAGCAATTTAACAATTAATTTGAGAAGATGACTTGAAACTTTTGTCTATCATCGCAATCTATTAGACAAGGCAATTTGAAGAGGTGTGGCATAAGTCACTTTTAACAGCTGTTGTTAACTGTAATTTTGGCCATTATAAGCACCCTACCTTATTGTATTACTGACCATATAGCACGCCTATATTTATTTGAGGAAATTTTATGACAACAATCGCAAAAGATACTGCCGTACGCTTCAACTATATTCTGAAAGACGAAAATGGTAACGTTATCGACCAATCACAAGGCGAGCCATTGGCTTACTTGCATGGTCACAACAACATCATTCCAGGTCTTGAAAGAGAGCTTGAAGGCAAATCTGCTGGCGATTCACTAACTGCGGTTATCGAACCAGCTGACGCTTATGGTGAATACCAAGAGCAAGCCGTACAACAAGTACCTCGTTCTAATTTCCAAGGCGTTGACAATATCCAACCAGGCATGCAGTTCCAGTCTGAAGCGGAAGGTCAAGTAATGCTAGTTACCGTTACTGACGTTAACGATGATACCGTTACTGTTGATGCAAACCATCCTCTAGCGGGCAAAAAACTAAGCTTTGACGTAGAAATCGTTGAAGTACGTGCTGCTACTGAAGACGAATTAAACCATGGTCACATCCATGGCACTGGTGGCGTACAACACTAATAGCTAATCATTAGCTAAAGCTTTGAGTCTGAGGATTAGATTTTCTATAAATTTAGGGCTGACTTAAAGTCAGTCCATCTCTCAGAACCAAAAAGAGCCGTTCATTAATAATGAACGGCTCTTTTTTATGATGTTTTTTTATACTGCTATTTTATGAGCCTTTTAAAGACAGACGACTAAGCTAAAGCTATTTTAACTACTTTGTTTCATGACTCTTATTTTCTATCGTCTTAGTCAGTTCCTTGGGCAGGTTTTTATCGCTGTTGGAACTTTTTTCTTCCTTATAAATACATCGGTCTGGAAAAAAGACAGTAAAGGTTGAGCCTTTATTTTCTTCAGATTGAATAGTTAGTTTGGCACCATGCTGATAAAGCACATGCTTGACGATAGCCAATCCTAGGCCTGTGCCCCCTGTACTTCTACTGCGCCCACTATCTACTCGATAAAAGCGTTCTGTCAGACGATCGATATGCTCACTGGCAATGCCTATCCCATTGTCCTGAACTGAAAAAGAGCACCCTCCCTTTACCTCTTGCCAATTGATTTTAATCTCACCGCCTTTGGGGGTGTATTTAATGGCATTGGTAACTAAGTTAAGCAGGGCACTATTAAGATATACCTCCGAGCCATACACATCTAACTGTGAATCGATATGTAAATCAATAAGATGCCCAAAGTCTTTATTATAAGCCTGAGCATCATCAAAGATACTGGTCATAAGCTTAGGCATATCAACACGTTCCGTACGAATAGACTCTTCATTTTCGAGACGGGACAATAGCAGCAAATCATTGATAATACGATTCATGCGCTCCGTTTGCTGAGTCATTAGATTAAACCCACGTCGCCATTTGGGGTCCAAATCGGGTTGGTCTGAAAAAGTCTCAATATAGCCCATGATTACGGTTAACGGGGTGCGTAGCTCGTGTGAGACATTACCCACGAAGTCTTTACGCATCTGCTCAAGATGCTGTAGACGCGTCACATCATAAATAATAAGCAGCTTTTCGGTGCCGAAGTGGGTTACTTCACATTGTAAAAATCGCTCATAATCTCGCCAAGAACGCAGTCGCAGTCCCTCGTTGGGCGAAATCGCATTGATATAATAGTTCTGAAACTCTGGAACATCGATAAGGTCAAGAATACTTCGTCCCTGATCTTCAGAGC
>Ga0208302_100306_pt1 | contig 12555 bp, 11 predicted proteins | sample 29_taG_FD_184103 | JGI IMG/M metagenome (GOLD analysis project Ga0208302, IMG submission 184103) | Marine viral communities from Cariaco Basin, Caribbean Sea - 29_WHOI_OMZ (SPAdes) (version 2) | ecosystem: Environmental > Aquatic > Marine > Oceanic | place: Caribbean Sea: Cariaco Basin... | reverse complement strand
TTGTTAATGCTCCTGGTACAGGTGTGGCCGATGATAAAAGCCTATATCCGTTCGTTCCAGATATGATCGAGTTTTATTTGGGAGAAAAACCTATATTACCCAATGTACAAACTTATCAGTGCCGCAAACCTGATGAACTTGAATATGTCTTAGAAAATCTAGATAAGTTAGTGGTCAAGGAAACCCAAGGTTCGGGTGGCTATGGCATGCTTATTGGGCCTACTTCGACAGAACAAGAAATTGAAGATTACCGAGTGCGTTTACTTGATAATCCTGCAGGGTTTATCGCCCAGCCTACCATTTCACTATCAACCAATCCCACCACAGTCAATGGCGGTATTGCGCCAAGGCATATTGATTTACGTCCATTTATCTTAAGTCATGGTGACGGTTCGGTTGATATTGTTCCTGGTGGACTTACTCGAGTCGCTATGAAAGAAGGCTCATTGGTGGTCAACTCCTCACAAGGTGGCGGTATAAAAGACACTTGGGTCATCGATTTAACTCAAGAACAACTTGATGACAGCGATGTCTCGAAATCTAATAGTGATGCCTATAGTGACAATGGTTTTGCAGGTTCAGCGGCAATGCGCCATGCGTCATACCTTAATGTCACCTCTTATCCTGTTGAAGTTGGCTACGACAATACACCTGATGCCCCTATCATTTTATTGCTATCTAGAGCCAACCATTTGGTTTGGTTGGGTCGATATAGTGAAAGACTGCACTATTATGATGCAATAATGAAGAAAATTGTTCGTAATGAATTGAATTTTAGTCAGATACATCAGCTTATTAATCGCTTGGGAATAGGCGCAAATGTGGTAATTGCCGATGAGTCCAATCCTGAACTGTACAAATTAGCGGTATTACGAGATTTAGAGAGCAATCAGATTCCTGAGGTTATTGAAGCTATTGAAACCAATGTGCAGGAAGTGAAAGGCATTATTGGAAAAGACACGGCTGAACTATATAACTTAATCAAACGTTTGGCCAGTGCGGGTACATATCGAGCAGCCACTTTACAGCTACAAGCTTGTAATGCGGCTATGGAACAAGAGAATCAAACGGTGACTTATTTTTGGGAATTGGGTCGTTATTTTGAAGCTTTAGAACGTACTATTTTGCTGGATCAAGATTTCTCTGAGATAAGCGTCCAATTTAAGGCCTGCGTCAACGACCTTCCTCAAAATACGCGCTGGCGTGAACTTATTCGTTTAACCAATCAGCTGATTAAATCTAAGAATTTTGATGATTATTTGCTGTTGAGTGAAGAATTCAATGCCTTATTACAGCAAGGAGTATAAGTGATGAAACTTAGTATTGATCATCAAACTAACTATTATTACAAAGAGTTCGCCCAGCGTAGTGTGCAATATATTCGAATGTCGCCAATGGCTCTACCACATCAAATCGTGCATACCTGGTCAGTGATGCTACCCAAACTCGCTACCTTACAAAAGGATGGTTTTGGCAACACTTGGTTTACGCTGAGTCGCAATGAAAAACACGATAATTTGCAAATACAGGCTTCCGGTATTGTCGAAATTAATACCGATACTCAATATGTTGAAGACAGTGGAGAAATTCCCTATCTACTATTTACAGTACAGACTCCCCTTACCTATTGCTCGACAAGTATGCGGGACTTCGCTGCGCCTTATTTAGAAACAGTAACGCTCGAGAATTTACGAGGCTTAGCAAGTGCACTCATTACTCAAATGCCCTATACCACAAATGTGACTCACGTAGGTACTACGGCCGAAGAAAGCTTTGAGATGAAGGCGGGCGTGTGCCAAGATCATACCCATGTATTTTTGGGGTGCTTGCGTGATAAAAAGATTCCAGCACGTTATGTCTCTGGTTATCTGTATGATGCCGATCAAAACCATATGTCGAGTCACGCTTGGGCAGAAGCTTATCTAGATGGGTATTGGTATACCTTTGATATCTCTAACCAACTATTCCAGCCTAGTCATCATGTTTATGTCGCTATTGGACGAGATTATTTAGATGCAGCACCGGTACGCGGTGTGCGTATTGGTGGTGGTTATGAAAGCCTATACAGCCAAGTCATGGTAAACCGTATCGACTGATGATTTATCAACCATTTTTTATGATTAGTGATTTTAAAATTTTATCAACCCCCTCAATATTTATTAATCATTAAAAATAAATGTAATGATTAATAAACTTTTTAATGACAGGAATTATATGACTTATTGCGCCGCTTTACGCCTTAAAGAAGGCATGATTTTTGCGAGTGACACCCGAACAAATGCAGGCGTTGATCACATCTCCACTTTTCGAAAAATCTACACCTATGGTGTTGAAGGTGAACGATTTATCGTTTTGCAAACTGCGGGGAATTTGGCCACTTCTCAAGCAGTATTTACCCAATTACAAAATGATATTAATCAAAATCAAGAGCCCAATCTACATACAGTTACCACTTTATTTGATGCGGCTCAATTGGTAGGACGCTACATGCGTGAGATTACCAGTAATGCACAAGCTGTCGCCAATGAACCCAACAATGCCAACTTCACTAGCTCTTTTATGCTTGGTGGCCAAATAAAGAACCAGCCTACTGAATTGTATATGATTTATCCCGAGGGTAACTGTATACGGGCTACTACAGATACGCCATTTTTCCAGTTGGGTGAAAGCAAATATGGAAAACCCATCTTAGATCGTTCTGTAATTTATGACGCTGATTTATACCACTCTGCGCAGGCATTGATGTTATCTTTTGATTCTACGATACGCTCTAATTTATCAGTCGGCATGCCCATTGACATGATTATTTATGAAAATGACAGTCTAAAAATTCCTGAAATTCGACGTATTGATGAACACGATACTTACTTTAGTGATCTTAGTGCTCAATGGTCAAATGCGTTACGCCAAGCCTTATTAGACTTGCCAAATTACCCAGAAGGTTATTGGCAACGCTAACTCAGTAATAATTAATATTCGACATTTCTTACGGTCTTAACTGACAAATCATTTTGTTATAAAGCATTGAAAAAGAGTCAAAACCATTTTACGGTTTTGACTCTTTTTTGGTTATATTTTTCTAGCAATATTTATTTGATATCATCACATTTATAATAGCTCACAAGTCTTTTTGATTGACTCGCTTCATCAGCTCCTCAGCACTCTCTACTCTTTCAGAGTATCTATCAACCAAATAATCAGACTGATCCCGAGTCAGTAGTGTGAATCGCACCAATTCTTCCATCACATCAACGATGCGTAAATAAAATCCAGAAGGCTTCATACGTTTGGTTATATTACCCTGCTTATCTTCTACGTCCTCAAATTCTAAGAACGCTTTAGGGACTGAAGATTGATTTGGGATAGTGATCATCCGCATCCAACGACCTAATATCCTAAGCTGATTAACGGTATTAAAAGATTGCGAGCCGCCACAAACTTGCATTACTGCTAGAGTCTTGCCTTGGGTCGGACGTACTGCCCCGAGTGATAATGGTATCCAATCTATTTGTGCTTTCATGATACCGGTCATCGATCCATGACGCTCAGGAGAACACCAGACCATACCCTCACTCCACTGCACTAAGTCACGCAGTTCAATTACTTTGGGATGAGTAGTGTCTTCGGTATCCGGCAAAGGCAACCCTGTAGGATTAAAAATTTTAACCTCTGCACCCATTGCCGTTAATAGGCGAGCACACTCCTCTACTACCAATCGGCTATAGGATACTTCCCGTAAGGAGCCGTACAGCAATACGAATTTTGGTTTATGAGTCGATAGCTGCTGCTTAAAGTCTGTGATAGAAGGAATTTTGAATTGTTCTGGGTTGATATTTGGTAGATTTTTGCCTAGTGATTGACTTTCTGAGTCTTCTATTAAGTTGTTTAAACCTGGTTTTTTTGAATTTTTCATCTGAGTTATTTTCTTGTTAGTTGGTTATTTTGATGATGAATGTGGAAAGGTATTATAGGTAATATTGCTTTTATTTGCTTAGGCTATTTTGTATTGTACTAGCTGATATAGTAAGTAACGGCTAGGCCTTTATCCAACGGCTATCAAATTTATCAGATACCTATAAGCCTAAAAACAACACGCTATTTAACCAAGTCTAACAGCGCCTGTTTACGCTCTGACTCGGGCAAATTAGCAATCTCTAATAACTGTACGACGCGCTGTTCAATGGTAGCAATGGCGTGTTCAAAATTGGCTTTGGTTTGTTGCTCATCCCCGGTATCTTTTGAGGGATCGGCCAGTCCCCAATGCAACTTGGTTAAGCTTGGTAACGTTCCGAGCCATACAGGACATGCCTCCCCTGCCGCATTATCACAGACTGTGATTAGTACATCAGGCTCAAAGTCGCCCATATAATCGCTATCATCCCAAGCGTTACTGCTCAGCCCTTGTGTCGTATACCCCGCTTCATCTAGATAGCGTAGGGTTAAAGGGTGAACCTCACCTGAGGGCGTACTGCCTGCACTCTTAGCGATAAGTTTGGGTTTAGCTTTTTGTGCTCCCTGCTCTACTTGCTGTTGGTCTTTTATAGCATATTGATTGGTAATGGCTTCGGATAGCACACTTCGGCAACGATTGTGGGTGCAGATATATAAAATTTTTAAAGGAGTCATAAGGGTGTTCCGTTATAAGGGTTTCGTTTGCTTAGGCTATTTTATTATGTCTTTAACTTAATACTTCTTGATATCTGTTGCTTACTAGACCTGAATGCTAATTATCGCCACTTGCTGATTATAAGTAGACGATTACAACCATCTGATTAGCTGACCATTGGTAGCCACAGTACCAACGCGGTTAGTGTTGCTAGCAAGACAGGTACAGTTAGGATAATACCGACCTTGAAGTAATACCCCCAAGTGATGACTACGTCTTTACTTGCCAGCACATGCAACCATAATAAAGTGGCCAATGAGCCAATGGGGGTAATTTTTGGCCCTAAATCTGAGCCAATCACATTGGCATATACCATCGCTTGGGTAATGGTGTCGGGCTGAGTGGTATCGGCTATCGCCAAAGACTGAATCAACACGGTCGGCATGTTATTCATAATTGAGGACAAGCCTGCCGACATAAAGCCGGTCCCTATCGTCGCCGTCCATAGTCCTTGTTGACCTAAAACATCCAAAGCTTGTGTTAAATAATCGGTCAATCCTTCATTTTTAAGCCCATAGACTACTAAGTACATACCCAATGAAAACACCACCACTTGCCAGGGCGCACCTTTAAGTACTGTAGGCACTGATAGCTTCTTATTCACTAGTGCAGTGATAACCAACGTCGCCGCCCCTACTCCCGCTATCACGCTAATAGGCATACCCATAGGCTCTAATACAAAGAAACCTAACAATAATGCTGCCAATACTAGCCAGCCCATGTAAAAGGTAGTGTTGTCTTTGATAGCGGTGGCAGGCTCAGGCAAGCTGTCCACATCATATGATTTAGGGATATCACGGCGATAAAATAAATACAGTACCACTAGAGAGCTGAATACTGAGACTAGGTTCACCGGTAGCATTACTTGCGCATAGCGATCAAAAGAGATATTAAAGAAGTCTGCTGATACGATATTGACTAAGTTTGAGACGACCAGTGGCAAACTGGCGGTATCGGCAATAAACCCTGCGGCCATAATAAACGCCAACGTAGTCGCCGCAGAGACTCTCATCTTCAATAGCATCGCTATCACAATAGGCGTCAGAATAAGCGCTGCCCCATCATTGGCAAACAGTGCTGAGACGACTGCACCTAGCAGCACTATTAGGGCGAACAGAGTATTGGCATTACCGCCAGCAAAGCGGGCCACGTGCAAGGCTATCCACTCAAAGAAACCCGCTTGATCAAGAAGTAAGCTAATTATAATAATGGCAATAAACGCAAAAGTGGCATTCCACACAATGTCCCATACCACGGGAATATCATCCAGGCTAATCACACCAGCGATAAGCGCCAATACTGCACCCAAAGTAGCACTAACCCCTATCCCTAACCCACGCGGCTGCCATATAACCAGTATCAAAGTGACAATAAATATAAAAGCAGCAAGGAACATAGGACCTCTCTATGGTGTTAAGGGTTAATAAAACACACAAAAAAGTGTGAGAATAGGGATAATGGTAGGCGAATTACGACAAGTATAGTATATTCGCTTAACCGAATATATGTTTTTTTAATTATAGTTTTAACTTAAGAGGTCGCATATGCAGCCCGTTACCTTCTTTAAAGCATTATCAGATCCTACCCGTCTTAAGCTTATCGTAGAGATTAAGCAGCACGACGCTATCTGTGTCTGCGACTTAATAGAAAAGCTAGATCAGCCACAACCCACTATATCGCGTCATTTGAGCCACCTACGTAAAGCAGGATTAGTAACCTCTGAGCGTAGAGGGACTTGGATGTGGTACGCCCTTTCGCCGCAATTACCCGACTGGTGTCTGGATACCATTGGTAGTATTAAAGTTGACTCCGTGTAAGCACAACTTAAAGCCTATTGATAATTAAGTTTATAAAAATTATATTGGTTGTATATTGAATTTACATCGACTGGCTTTACAGTGGCTAATGATAATAAACGTCTGACTATAATAAAAAAGGACTTTGATATGACCCCCTCTATGAGCAATGACACGAAGAGCAACACCTCAAATACTGACATTAAGAATACTCATACTACTGATACTACTCACACCGCTGAGTCTAGCGTAATTACTGATGGTACTATTCTGGCCTGTATAGATGGCTCTAGTGTGACAGAGTCAGTATGTGATTATGCAGCGTGGTATGCCAATGAATTAAACTTGCCACTTAGCCTGCTTCATGTCATCGATGTTCCTAAGTCCTATCGTCATGATCTAAGTGGCTCTATCGGTATGGACAGTCGCAGCAGCTTACTTAAAGAGTTGACCTCGCTAGATGAGCAGACCGCACGTGTTGCCAATAAGCATGGCGAGGCGTTATTGCAAGATGCTAAGGCACATATTCTAAGAACGTTGCCACAGGCAAATGTTTATAGCTATCTACGCCGTAGCAAACTGCTACCAGCCATCAATCATTATGCAGACAACACCCGAATGATTGTCATAGGCCGACGCGGCAAGGACCATCAAAATGACCACGTCAATATTGGCAGTCAGATTGAAAATGTAGTCCGCGCTGTCAATCGTCCTATCATGGTGTGTTCCGATGGCTTTATCACCCCTGAGTCGTTTATGATTGCATTTGATGGTAGTGAGACCGCCAAACGAGCAGTGCAAATCATCTGTGACAACGAGATTGCCAAAAACTTAGTTGGTCATATCGTCATGGTAGACAATAAAGACACCGCCAATGAGACTGAACTTTATAAAGCCCATAAGAAAATGAGTGATGAGGGCTTTAATATCACCGCTCATCTTATTGACAGCAAAAAAATAGGCGGTGGCGATGTGGTTTCTGCCTTAACCAGTTTCCGTAATGACCACAACATCAGTATGTTTGTGATTGGGGCTTATGGCCATTCTAAATGGCGCCGTTTCTTCGTGGGCAGTACCACTACCAAGCTTCTAACCAAGACCACTGCCCCAGTGATCTTATTGCGTTAAATGACTGCATTAAACGATTGTGCTAAACGGCTACTTTAATTGAACCCTTTATGCCTCTTATAAAAAAAACCTGAGAACACGCTATCGTATTCTCAGGTTTTTTTTATATAGAAGTAGGATTTATTAAACTAAGCCTTAATTGATTCAAGCTTGTCTAGATAGGTAGTTACAGTTACACCAAGTCTAGGAAGTCAGCAACGAACTCGTTTGATGGGTTGGCTATAAGCTCCTCTGGGCTACCAATCTGCTCAACCGAGCCATGATTCATAACCACAATTTCATCTGACACATCACGCGCTTCTTCTTGATCGTGGGTAACCATAATACTGGTGACCCCAAGCTCATGGTGAATATTCTTCAGCCAAGTACGTAACTCTTTACGAACCTTGGCATCAAGTGCGCCGAATGGCTCATCTAATAGCAATAGTTTAGGCTCTACCGCTAATGCTCTTGCTAAAGCAATACGTTGACGCTGACCGCCGGAAAGCTGATGCGGATAAGCATTGGCCAATGTCGGCAATTGTACTAGCTCTAATAAATAATCGACCCGCTTCTTAATATCGGTATTGCTAGGACGACGGTCCTTTGGCAATAGCTTTAGACCAAAAGCAATATTTTCAGCGATGGTCTTATGACGAAACAACGCATAGTGCTGAAACATAAAGCCAATCTGGCGTTTCTGAACAGGGGTATCAGTGACATCTACGCCATCAAATAAGATACGGCCTCTATCTGCATACTCAAGACCGGCAATAATGCGCAGTAATGTGGTCTTACCACAGCCTGACGGACCCAGTAGTGTCGTTAACTTACCGGTCGGTACTTTTAACGAAATATCTTCTAGGGCGACAAAATTACCAAAGCTTTTATGGACGTTCTGGATATCTATGCTCATGGTTATACTCTTATAATTTTTAATATGGGGCTATTCTTTTAAATAGGGCTATTCATTCTTCATGCCCTATCTATTAAGGCAGTTTGCTTTACTAGTCAGTAAAGATTAGTCAGTAGAGTTTGACGTTGCCGAAACCGTCTGCTTGCTATTGGGAGTGACCACCAGTTTCGGTGCAGCAATGGCATCACGGTTGATACCTTTTTCATATTTTCTGGTCTGCATCTTGGTCATAATCTGCTGTACTAACAAGGTCAATAATGCCAATCCGGCCAGTAAGCTGGATAAGGCAAAGGCAGCGGTAAAGTTATACTCGTTATAAGCAATCTCTACCAATAATGGCATGGTATTGGTCTCACCGCGAATGTGACCGGAAACCACACTCACTGCTCCGAATTCACCCATGGCACGAGCATTGGTTAAGATAATGCCGTATAGCAGTGCCCATTTAATATTAGGTAGGGTCACATGCCAGAACACCTGCCAACCTGACGCACCTAAGGTTAATGCTGCCTGCTCTTCACTATCACCTTGCGACTGCATCAGTGGAATCAGCTCACGGGCAATAAACGGAAAGGTCACAAATAAGGTGGCCAACACGATACCTGGTACCGCAAAGATAACTTGAATACCCATAGATTCAAGCCAGCCGCCAAAGCTTGAATTAAGTCCAAATAGCAACACAAACATCAGACCAGCGACCACAGGCGATACCGAAAATGGTAAATCGAGCAAAGTAGTTACTAACTGCTTACCCTTAAATTGATAACGGGTCACTAACCAAGCAATCGCCAAACCCATCACGATATTGATAGGCAATACAATGGCAGCGGTCAATAGCGTCAGCTTAATCGCTTGCAGCGCTTCAGGCTCGACCAATGCTGCCAAATACAACTCCCAACCCCCTTTGAACGCTTCATAGAATACCGCCATCAGTGGAATGACCAACATCACAATCATAAACACCGTCGCGACACCAATAAATAAAGCACGCACCCAAGGCGCATCGCGAGTCGCGGCATTGTCTTGATAGTTGTAGCCATTAGAGATTTGCATAACACAGTCCTAGTATTCTAATTGTTGCTTAGGTGGCCATTGCCAAGGTATAACGATTTAGAGGTAGTAGTTAATATTTAGTACTCAATAAAGCTAAAGGGTATCAAATAGCGTTTATTTGGCACCCACACGCCGCGACAAACGCCACTGTAATAGGTTAATCGCTAGCAAGATAACAAAGGAGATCATCAGCATGAATAACGCCACCGCTGACGCCCCTTGAATATCAAATTGCTCAAGTTTACTGATAATAATCAGCGGTAAAATCTCTGACTGCATGGGGATATTACCGGCGATAAAGATGACCGATCCGTATTCTCCAGTTGCCCGAGCGAACATCATGCCAGCACCCATTAATAGTGCTGGAAACAACTCTGGCAGTATCACGGTGCGAAAGGTAGTCAGACGACTGGCGCCCAATACCGCGGCAGCTTCTTCATATTCTACCGACAGCTCTTCTAATACCGGCTGTACCGCACGCACAATAAACGGAAAACTGACCACCACTAAAGCCAACCAAATACCAATCGGGGTAAACGCCACTTGTATGCCAATCTTGTCAAAAAACTGACCAATCAAACCATTGGGGGCATATAACGTGGCCAATGAGATACCTGTCACCGCAGTAGGCAAGGCAAAAGGTAAATCCACTAGCGCATTAATTAACGACTTACCGAAGAACTCATAGCGCACCAAGACCCACGCTACCAAGGTGCCAAATATCATATTGGTCAACATCGCATAAAATGACATCTTTAATGACAAAATAATCGCTGCTTTGACCTGTGGCTGACTGATGGCCTCAATAAAGCCTGTCCAGCCCATTTGGGTGGTGGTATAGGCCATCATCGCAAATGGCAGGATCACCAATAGCGATAAGCTTAATACCGTAATGCCCATAGAGAGACCAAATCCTGGTAATACATTACGTTGACGCAGCTTGGTCAGCCAAGAGCGTTTGCGTATAGGAGTCGCTGTCAATGGGGCTTGCTGGGTCATGGAGGTCTCACTACATTTATTTAAGTTTGCTACTTATAAAGCCAAATAATCAGACTTTTAGTAATGGTCATCATGCTAACAGGGCTTAGTTATTAAGTTTAATGATGAATAAGGCTATCGTAGTGAATAAAAGGAATATAGCCGATTGGCATCAAATATCGTGCTTACTTATCCCTAATCTTAGCGAAACAGTTGTAATAAAAAGACCCTGTCGGCTTTTAGTCAAAGCACTAACAGGGTCTTAAATTCAGTAAACTAAAAGCCTAGTTAGACAGACAGTAAGCCAACCAGTTATTTAACTAATTACTGAGTTTTGGTTTGAGCCAGCTGATCAAAAACACCGCCCTCTTTAAAGTATTTGGTCATTACCTCATCCCAAGTGCCAAACACGTCATTAGCACGGAAGGTCTCAATGGCCGGAAGCTTATCAGTGTTGGCGGCCAAGATTTTAGGATTGGTAGGACGCATATACAGATCAGCGGCTAACTGCTGGGCTTCATCACTCCACAGGTAATTCAGATACTCAGTGGCCGCCTCAGTGGTGCCTTTTTTATCGGTCACTGCTTTGACCACTGCTACCGGAGTTTCAGACTGAATGGTATAGCTTGGATAGACAATCTGTACCTGACCTTTACCGAATTTGGTCGCTGATAAATTGGCTTCGTTTTCAAACGTAATCAGTACATCACCGATATTACGTTGCATAAACGTGGTAGTGGCTGCACGGCCGCCGTTTTCATAGACCTTAACGTTGCCCAAAAGCTGCTTCATAAAGTCTTGGGTCTTGGCCTCATCATTATTGAACTGATGTAAACCATAGCCATAGGCGCCTAAAAAGCTATAACGACCACTGCCTGATGCTTTGGGGTTGGCGATAACGATCTCTACCCCAGGTTTGGCCAAATCGCTCCAATCTTTAATCTGCTTGGGGTTGCCTTCACGTACCAAAAACACAGTGGTACTGGTAAATGGCACCGCATTATTGGTAAAGGCTTTATCCCAGTCATTCGCCACTAAGCCTTTCTTCTGCAACAGTTCAATATCAGAGCCTTGGTTCATGGTGACCACATCAGCTTGAAGGCCATTTGCCACAGATAATGCTTGTTTGCTTGAGCCACCATGTGACTGACTGATGCTGATATTGCTACCCGGATGCTGCGCCTTATAATGCTTCACAAACAGTGGATTGTAGTCTTTATAAAAGTCACGTGAGATGTCATAAGAGACGTTTAACAGCTGTACATCTTTGTTATCAATGGTGGTAACGCTGCCATCGCTGTTGGTCACGGTGCTTTGCTGCTTTTGATTGCCACAAGCGGTCAGCCCCAGCGTTAATGTGCTCAAGGTAACGATAGTGGCCCACTGCTTTAGCGACACTGACACGGGGTATGCATTAGAAGATATGGTATTGGCCATGATTTGTTTTTCCTATGTGGTCTTAAGTCTGCGGTTATAAGTATTGTGATTCACAGACAGCTGTAAAATCATAAAGCCAATGCTAACAGTCGTCCTTTATTATATTTAGTGATTAATAAATCTATCTTAATGAGTAATAGGAATATAGAAATTGTTTAACTCTGCCTGAACCACTAGCGCTATTTCCGTCTTTAAAACGGGCAAAAAGGTTAATAGTTAAACATCATAAGGGTTTAATAAGTAGCAGAATTTAAACAAAAAAAAGCAGTGGCCCAAGGCAAGTTATCTTAAGAAAGACAACCGCTTGAGCGCACTGCAAGGTATTAGCCAACACTTTTAGTTAGGTGTTAAGTAATTACAAGATATTGGCCAATCTAGTACAAAAGGGTGTTAAATAGCTAAGGTCTGTCGTTATTTAGGAGCATTTACCGCTAGTTGGTCAAACACACCACCGTCACTGAAAAATTTGTCCATGATCTCATCCCAGGTACCAAACACATCATTTGGACGGAAGGTATCAACTGGCGGTAGCTTGTCGCTATTGGCATCCAATACTGACTTCACACTAGGACGTAAGTATAGATCTGCTGCTAGCTGCTGCG
>Ga0208302_100304_pt1 | contig 12575 bp, 12 predicted proteins | sample 29_taG_FD_184103 | JGI IMG/M metagenome (GOLD analysis project Ga0208302, IMG submission 184103) | Marine viral communities from Cariaco Basin, Caribbean Sea - 29_WHOI_OMZ (SPAdes) (version 2) | ecosystem: Environmental > Aquatic > Marine > Oceanic | place: Caribbean Sea: Cariaco Basin... | reverse complement strand
CCTCGGCCGATTACGCACTATGCAGTATGTGTATTGGTGTAGGCCAAGGTATAGCGACACTGCTAAAACGCATTTAGGAACTCAACATGGCGACAATATCAGAGCAAGGTATTCACTACCAGTTCATAGAATCTAAGCACAAACCCGTTGTAGTGCTCGCTCACCCGTTGGGTATGAATATGCGTGTTTGGGACTACTTAGTACCAGACTTAATGGTGAACTTCAGCATTTTGCGTTATGACCTGCCTGGACATGGTGACAGTGTAGCGTTCCCCGCAAACACGAAAAGCCTTGGTGAATCACGGTTAGTTGACGACTTATTAGCCCTGTGTAACTCGCTAGGTATAGATAAGTTTCATTTCGTGGGTACCTCAATTGGCGGAATGTTGGGTCAACAGCTGTTAATTTCCCACCCAGAACGCTTACTAAGTACAGTGTTAACCAATACTGGTATGAAAATAGGTACCACTGAAGCATGGCTGGAGCGTCAGAAAAATGTAACCCAGCAAGGGCTTGAAGCCCTCGCAGCTAGCTTAGTTCCAAGGTGGTTTAGCCCAGTGAGTACCAAACGTTTCCCCACGTTACTGTTACAATGGGAAGGTTTGCTAGCGAACGTTGATGATCACTCTTACGGATTATTGTGTGCGTGGCTTGGCGACAGAGACACACATACACAGCTTAAACCTAATGGCGCACCTATTTTGCTTATTGCAGGTGAAGATGATGTCGCTACACCCACCACATCATTGCAAGCATTGGGAGAAAACCTAAGTGCACCTGTGACTGAATTAAAACAAACTGGGCATGTGCCCTCGGTTGAAGCAAGTCGCGAGTTCACGTCATTGATAAGAGAACACTTAGAAATGATTAAATAACTTGTTATTAATACTAAAATCGCTTTAGTAGTAAACAACACGGGAGGATATTCTTTATCAAAGACAAGTGAAAGTTCAAAATAAAGGCATGTTACCTTGCGTAAACTAATTATAGGTCGATGTATACGTACCTATTCACCCCGCATGTTGAGTTTTTTACTTAATTTAAAAAGCAAATGAATATGACTTAAAACCTTAGCTAAGGTACCAAGCTATTGAAATAATTTTAAAAAGGTCGCGAGCACTTTTCGTTCGAACTCGGTTGAATTGAGTTTAACTAAAATCGCTTTGATGCAACATTACTCCGTTTTCGACTATTTCCTATATTGGACACTTTAGACGTCAAAAACACTATGGAGAAGTTATGCAAAGAACTTGCAAAGCTAATTTTTAACCCTTTAAACACTTGATATAAATAAACTAAACTAGACACATTTTTTTCAAAATCCGTTGCTAGCGATAGCGTGGCGGTTCAAGTCCGCCCACTGGTACCATCTCTTCTTTTAGAAGTAGATACTGAAACCGACCTTCGAGTCGGTTTCTTTGTGTCTGTAAAGAGCCTTTCTTCAGTAATTAATTCAATAATCAAATCTTATCTTAAGTCTCGCAAGACCAATTACTTTTATTTATGCCAGCTAAGCTCTCTGCATCTTCATAAGTTGCCGGTCCTTATGCGCAGTCACCACTCACTAACTTATTGACTAATATCGACTAAAACAGGGGTTATTGATACACTGAAGAAAATTTAGATAGCTCGCTGGGAAATACATGAAAGACTATATGAATCAACTCGATCAAGAGACTAGGAAGGTAGATTTCGATTCGTTTGATATTTCTGTTAAAGAGTTGATCTCTATGGCGAATGAATCAATTATCAACATTGCCCCTGAATATCAAAGACAATTTCGTTGGCCCGAGGAAAACCAGTCTAAATTAATAGAATCTGTTTTATTGGGAATACCTATCCCTAATCTGTTTATGGCTGCAAATAGAGATGGTTCTTGGGAGTTAATTGATGGTGTACAAAGGCTTAACTCATTGATTCATTTTTGCGGAACCTCAGAGCAAATAGAAAATTTTGGGCTGGATAAGCCCCTTAGACTAAAGGGGCTAGATATCCTTTCTGAGTTTAATGGAGCAATATTTGATGATCTGCCTCATTCACTTCGTTTGAAGTTCAGTTTACGTCCACTCAAGGTGACGACATTAAGTGATAAGAGCGATCTGAAAGTACGATTCGATCTCTTTGAAAGATTAAATACTGGTGGGATCAAACTAACCCCTCAAGAAATTCGAGCTTGTGTATTTAGGGGGCAATTTAATGATTTTATTGTTGAACTTGCGAAGAATGATGATTTTAACGATGTTGTTAATGTGTCATCAGCTAAAGCAAAAGATGGCACTAGGGAAGAGCTTGTTTTGAAGTTTTTAGCTTACAAAACTAAACGTGATGACTTTAAGCACAGTGTTGAGACGTTTCTAAATGACTTTATGGCTGAATCGTCTGTACATTTTAATTACAAGAAGTATCGAGAGTTGTTTGAAAAAACATTCGAATCACTAAGAGTTGCCTTACCTGACGGAATTAAGCGTGGTAATAAAGGAAGTACACCACAAGTACTTTTTGAAGCAGTTTCTGTTGGAGCTGCCGATGCAATTGAGGAAGGAGTTGATATTAGTAACTCAGATGTAGCTAACTGGATTGACGATGAAGAATTGCGCCGTTTGACGACTGGAGCCACAAACTCAGGACCTCGATTACGAGAAAGAATTGAATATTGTCGAGTTAGGTTTGTAGGCAATGTTTAATGATATCGAATCTGGTGTTATGTCTCGCTTGAGGCAACTAGACTCAATATTAGAATATTTGTCAGATGAGACACTTACGGAAGACACTAAAAATTCAGACTTCTATCGTGCTCAGAAAGGATTTGTGTTTGTTGCAATGTATGCAGTACTTGAGTTTGCAATTACGCAATCAGTTACACGGACATTAGAAATTATTGAGCGAGAGAAGGCACCAGCTAATCACTTCAAAAGCTCGGTATTGTGCTCACTTTTCGATTCTCACTTTAAGGCACTTCGAGATTGCGGAACCTCCAAAGTATGGGAAAACCGTCATAAACTTGTTCATGCAGTAACGAGTGATGCCGAAGTGACTAATGTTGACAGTTCTGTTTTTCCTTCAGGTGGGTCAATGAATATTTCCATCAAACAATTAAATAACGTATGGACATTTTTTGATTTAGATAACTCACCATTGCCTGAAGGTTTGCAAAACTTTGTACTAACTGAAGTGAAGGAACAACGTAACGCGATAGCTCATGGTCGGGAAACTGCGATTACTATAGGCCGCAGGTATAACGTTTCGCAGTTAAGTAATAAAGCAAGCAGCATAAAGCTTTTGTGTCTTCACATTACTTCTTCATTCGCCTCTTATTGCGCAGACAAACAGTATTTCATTGCTGGTCGTGTTGCATAAAAATTAATAGCCAGTTCTGCCAATACCGAACATATATTGAGGCGACTTTGCCATTATCAGTAGTTACTCTTGGATGGCTTATGCTTGGGTTCTAGTGACTCAATTATGTCCAAAGATCTGTTGGAGCAAACCCCACTTTATGTTCATATTCGAATAATGCCTTCTGTTTTTTGGTGACCTCTTACCTACAAAGTGAATCGTACACTTTTGCAAGTCAAGCAACGCCTAATGGGCCAAACATTAACTTCCTATTAAGACTAACCCGATAAACATCCTTTTAATGTTATGATAGCTGTTTACATGCTTACAGTCGGTTGCGAGCCTTTCTACATAAACTTTTTGAAAGCAGTGATTATATCTTTCTCTAGCAAAACCATTTCGTCAATCAACTCTTCATCCGTAAACGCTGAAAACGTTGGGTCTCTCCGAACATCAATAAGAGGCTTTACTCTCGAAACAAAACGTCTAAACGCCTCTGCACCGTCAATATCGGAGGTGTAAGCGAGGCAGGTATCGGCGACAATAGCTTTTACTTCATTAGCGAATGAATATTCCATATCAAAAACCTATTTACGATAACAGTACGAATAAACCTAACTGACTTTTATCAGAGAAGTAACTGGACTAGCGCACGGTTGTTCTAATTTTTGTAATAACATTTCCGTAATGTTTCGTGGGCTAATTACCTGTGCAAGCTTTCTGCATTCTATTGATGACTCTTTTCTCGCTAGGAATAAGTAGAAGACCATATTTGTCGATGACGTCCATAAACCGCTCTATGTACTCGCATCGGTAAGCATGATTTGGTGGTAACCACTCATCTAAGCCTTTGGCCCCCTTCTGTCGATTGAGTGACGCTTTCACCAACAAGAGGTTTTCAGAATCATTTGCAAATGCTTGCCGTTTATCTCGGGGCCATATGTCACCGCCATGACCATGCGCAAACTTGAGCGGAACAATGTGGTCAAGGTCAAGCGCGGAAGAATCTGTAAATATGTCACCTGAATACGGGTCATACCACTCACCAACGGCGACTTGGCAGCCTTTATTGGTTTTAAACTCGACAGGAATGTTAGATGCTGATATCAACATTTCATGACGTGTATTCTGGCAGTCGCTGTCATCATCAATCCAATGCGGCCAATCTGCCCTGTCATATTCAGATGTAAAGGCTCTACCTTCGTTTAACGCCTCTTTTTCAGCCTGCTGATATGCCGATTTTGCTTTGGGTAATCGACCACCGCTTTCAAGACAATCTTCAATAGTACTAAAGGCTTCGAAATTCTTAGTTCGACTATAAGATGCGCTCGACGTGTCATGACATATACCAGAATTACTCTTTTTTACTTGGGCATTAGCATCACTGGGAAATGTGCATGCAAATATAAACAAACTCAGTAGGATGAGTATCGGTGTGTTGCGATTCATGATTGCCTTGTTCTTGTTTCTTTTACACTTACCCTATATTGCCAAGGTTATTGGTTATTATCACCTTTAAACGAGTTCCTTATTTTTCCGATATTGGTAATACCTGAACGAGACAAGCTGGTAGGATTGAAGAAACGTCCTTCTTTGTACTTTACGAGTCTCGCGACAACAGGCGCAGCAATTAATAGGAACATCGTTGCAAATGCCCTTGCGCTGCGTCGCGATTCTGCGTTTTTTCCTGGAGGTGAAAGTAACCACCATATCGCCAACATCGTAAGCGTGCCCCAAAACACTTTCGTCACAAACACAACAGGAAACATTCCTCTAACACCCGATTTCCATGTGTACTGAAGGACTCCCAACAAACATGCTAAAACCGCGATGCCGGACAATATAAAATACAGGTCTACAGAAAAATTGAAAATCATCCAGACGAAGCCAATTGCAGCTGGTGAGGCAATCATGCCAAAACACAATGCTAGGTCATCGAAGTTGTAAAATACCGTTGTATTTTGCCTGAACCCACTTATGGTTCCCCAAAGAACAATGACCAACATTACGATGATAATAGCGTCATACTGCTCAGAGCTGATTGATTTTAGTCCTGTTTCATCTTTGATTGTTTCCGCTTTATCTTGTACCGCTTCTGGCAGCGTTTGTTGGTTTTGATTTGTTTGCGCAATAACGTTTGGCGACAAAAAACACAACATAATTACAGAGACAATTACGTAAGCTAATCGACACCTCATAGCTGAATTTCCTTATTTTTTAGTACTGCTTTAATATCTTCAACCTGAATCGTAGTTAATGCCAACTCGGTGTTTGCGTTTTCAGAAATGATACGATTTGATTGATGAATTATGGCTCGCTCGAACAGATTTCTCGCAAGGCGACCGTTCGCGAAGTTCTTTTTCTTTCTACTGATGGCGATGTTGTAAACTTTAGTTAGGAACTGTCTTGCATTATCATCAAGCACATACCCGCTCTGTTTGCAGATAAGGTCAGAGATAGATAAAAGCTCGTTAGCGTTATAGTCAGGGAAGTCGATAAAGCGGTTAAAACGCGATGCAAGCCCCGGGTTTACTTGAAGCATCGCATTCATTTCTTTTTGGTAACCAGCCATAATAACTACCAAATCGTCACGACGGTCTTCCATGAGTTTAAGTAATGTCGCTATGGCTTCCTCGCCATACTGGTCTCGGTCGTCTTTTACTAACGCATAAGCTTCATCTATGAATAGTACGCCTCCAGTTGCCTCATCTACTATATCAGTTACCTTGATACCTGTTTGCCCCACAAACCCCGCGACTAGTCCCGAACGGTCAGTTTCTACCATGTGACCTTTGGACAACACACCTAATGTGCCTAAGATACTAGCAATCTGACGAGCGATGGTCGTTTTACCTGTGCCCGGATTCCCTGTTAATACCATGTGAAGGCTTATAGATAACTCAGGTAAATCATGTTCACGCCTGATTTTTTGTACCTTAACAAGGTTAATAAGGCTTTTGATTTCTTTTTTAACCGCGCCTAAACCGATAAAAGCATCTAACTCCTCCATAAGAGTTTCAAGTGCCTTATGGCTGGCTTTTACATCTTCAACCTTGGCCCATTCTTCAGGGTTTTCCACATCTCGTCTTGCACAAGGGCGGTTATCTTTTAAATAGCCTTCATAACCCAACTTTCCCTGTTCATCATAAACTTTCCCCTTCCCATGCAGTTTATTATCTACCCAAGTTCCTTCACTGAACTTGATTCCGTTTGGAAAATAAGCGGTGCCTTCGCCTTCAAAATCACCCTCCGCAAATTCACCAACATAAAGTAAGTGCCCTTCTTCTGCGAACAAAACGCCCTTACCGTGAAACTGCTGCGTGACTGGGTGCACCGTGCCGACGTATTCAATGTTGCCATTGTCGTAGAAAAACTGAACGCGTTCTAAGTCACTCATAATGCGCTACTCTACTCCTAACAGCTCGCTAAGACATTGGTCTAGTTCAAATAAACCCTGTTTGACTTCGTAATGGTCCTGCTCTAGGTCGTCGGTAAGCTCTATCACCTTCTCGATGACAATGATGCTTTTATATGCATGCGCATGAACGTCGATCTCATACTGTGATGCCACCGCTTCCATCTCGCTACAAATGTCGTTTAACGCACGGTGTGCCTTTCGTCTTCCACTGGCGTACTGCATCATGATGTTGTCACCATCCTCGACAGTAATTTCACAAACAAGTGACATCGTATCTGGATAATCGTAGATTCTTGCAGTATCCGAAATCGCGAATAAAAATGCCGCGTTTGAGTAATTTGTTGTTTTTGCTTTTGACACGATTTTAAATCGTGTCGTATCACCGTCTCGTTTGATTTTGCTCTGGGACAGTGTTGGTATAGTTAGGAAGTTGAATGTATCTTGGGTTATATCGTCAAGTAGCGCACCAAAATATGAAGAAATAGCATTTTTCCTATCTTCGTCCGTACCTGCTCGTGAGCTCGAATATGAAGAATCATCATCATCTACCGAGGTTAATTGAAGTCCTTGTGCGATGCACTTAACTTTGTGCATTTCAGCGTCGTCAAAATCTCCACTTCCATCCTCATCAACAACATTGGCTAACAGCGTTAAAAAGGCTTCTGGCTGTTTGTTATCGGCTTCAGCGCGTTCTATTAGTCGAATGAATTCTGTAAGATGCGGATCTTCTTCGTGGTTATCCCAATCTAGTGAGTCAAGCAACAAAAAATCTAGACTCTCGGTGCGATATATAAGTGAAAAGAGTGGCTCGTAAGCAATCTGAAAGCACGTAAATCCGAATAAAAGTAACTGGTTGTGCTCGTCTCCATCTAAATCAAGCTTGTCTTCAGACATATCGAGATTGTGTGAAATGCTCATCAAAGACAACACATTAATTAATCGCTTAATACTTCTGGGGTTGGTGCCTATACTGGTAATAAGTAGATTCGCGCATGTCGTTAATCCTTCATCCGACATACCATTTCCGTAGTTTGAACGTTCTAATAGGCGAGTGAGGTACGTTTTGATGTGTGCACCGTATGTCACAGTTGGCATTTGAAAAGGAAGTTGAATAATCTTATCAAAAAAACTTCGCCCTTCGGCATCTACTTCATCGGTGCCAAATTTAGCACTTACGCCCTTTTTAACTACACTTATATCAAGTGCCAACACGAACACACATTTGGGAATATCGACAAATAACTTAAGTGTTTCAAGTAACTCAATAGCACTTTCAGGGCGAATACGATCTAAATCATCAATAAAGATAACGATGCGGTTAAGCCCTTCATCCACGCATATTTTCTCAACATACATCGTCAAGTCACGCTTTAGGTTCGATAGTGCATCAGACAATGCCAAGGTACTGGTATTTCCCACACCACCTTGTTTCCGTGCTTCGTCGTAAACCTCCGTAGCAATACCACCAGTTGCGGCATAGGCAACTCCGCGACCTGCGGCAAATAGAAAGGGCTTAAGGGTATTTAATGAGCCTTGAACCTTCTTCAGCATGTCAGAACTTTTTTCATCCAGCCGCTGTTTAAGCTGTCGCGTTAAGCTTTCCAAGAAGATGAGCGGCAACAATGAACTATTCGACGAGAATTGCGAATACTGCCATGTATTGAACCAGAATGAGCCGACCTTCACTGTTTCGTCAGTGGAAAGCGTCGATTCAATTAAACGCATCATACTTGTTTTACCTGTACCCCAGTCGCCTTGAATAGCGATTGTCATGGGCGTACCGCATTGCACGATGAACTGGCTGAGTGCTAGCGCATAGCGTGTGAGACCTAACATTTCATCCTTAAAGTCACTGCCTTCACCTAGCGGGATATCTTGTACAGCGTGGGGGATAGTGTGCATGAGCATCGTCCTCTGATGAACCGAGAATGTTGCGTTCGAGCGCAATTCTTGCGTCAAACAATTCACACACAAACTTAACACAATATCTGAAAATCAGATATCTAAAATTCAGATATAGAGTGACTGTCCGCCACTTAATGAGACGCGGATATGTCAAAAACACTGTATACACGCGAACACGATATTTTGTTGAAAGTTATCAGAGCGACCAGAGCAAAATCAGGGCTTACACAAGCTCAATGTTCGGCTGCGCTTGGTCGCCCACAATCCTTCATAAGCGATGTCGAGCGCGGAGTAAGAAGACTAGATATTATTCAGCTAAGAGAACTGTGTCATGTCCTCAATGTTTCACTGCCGACTTTCGTAAAACTTTTAGAAGAAGAAATACGGAGAGGCTAGCTTGACCATGCTTTGTTATATAAAAAGCAAACTGCTGTGTTGAAGCAATTCGCAATAGCAACTTTTAAGAGTTGTTAACACTGACCTATTTTTGGTTGTTATCGCTACGAGTGTTTTATTGTCTGGGGATATTAAAAGCAACTAATTTGGTCTGATACCATAGTTAGAGTCGCGGGTTTGGTCAACGCATCGGATTCAAAATCCCCCTCAAGGTGTGCCGGTTCAAGTCCGGCCTCTGGTACCATCCATTTATCCTTTACACACAATAAGCCGACCTTCGAGTTAATGCCGATCAGTTAAGAATTTAATGATCGGTTGACCGATCTTTTCAAGGCTTCAAAATCCGGTATCAGGTAACTGATATCGGATTTTTTTATGGACGTTTCTCAAGCTTTAGACATCATCAATACTGTTAAGCAGCCACAAGCTAAAGCGCTGTCTGACCTCATTCCATTAGAGTTGATTGAACAAGCTTATCAGATGTCTGATACAGTTACCTTGCGCAAACGTAAGTTGTCGCTTGAATCACTGGTATGGTTACTTGTAGGCATGGCGCTGTACAATGACAAGTCGATATCTGATGTTGTAAACCAGCTCGATATTGTTGATCGCGAGGGTAAGCCTTTTGTGGCGAAAAGTGCGTTAACGCAGCGTCGTAAAACCTTGGGGGAAAGTGGTGCAAAGGCGGTGTATCAGCACATGACGGCGCACTGGCTCAGGCAGGCAAACTTACCTCAGTGGAATGGGCTGACGCTGTTAGGCGTTGATGGTGTCGTCTGGCGTACCGAAGATACGCCGGAAAATGCCGACGCGTTTTCACGCCAAAAGGATTCTCTTTACCCGCAAGTAAGAAAAATGCCGCTCACCTTAAGTGAACGGCATTACCCCTTGCAATCGCTCTAATTCCTTCACTGCTCGCGTCACTGCCTGAGGAGAAATTCCCAGACGGTTAGCCGCTTCTTTAAAGCTGCTAGACTCAGCAGCAGTACAAAATATCCGGAGCATTTCCAATCTGTTAAGCATCACAGTCACATTCTGGTTTGATATGAATACGCTAATATTATTCCAAATTATGGAATTGTGAAATTAAAACGTTTCCATTTATTGGTTTTTAAAAGTAAGGGATAATTTGCACATTATTTAGACAGAGTCATTCATTCAACTGAAGTGAGGATATTAACTATGAGTAGTGTTTTAGCAAACAACATCAGTGGTAAGGTCGTTGTCATCACTGGTGGTAGCAGCGGTTTGGGCGAGACCACGGCAAGACATCTAGCCAGTCTTGGCGCATCTGTTGTTTTAGGTGCCCGACGCATCGACAAGCTTGAAGCTATTGCTGCTGACATACGCACAGCGGGCGGAAAAGTTGCGGTTCAAGCGACAGATGTGACTTGCCAGGACGAAGTGAAGGCCCTTGTAAATCTTGCACAAGAGCGCTTCGGTAAAGTTGATGTGGTTATCAATAATGCAGGGTTAATGGCGATTGCACCGTTAGCTGAGACTCGAGTTGACGAGTGGGATCGCATGATTGACATCAACGTTAAAGGTCTACTGTATGGAGTAGCCGCAGCGCTTCCGATTTTTCAGGCTCAGGGAACAGGCCACTTTATCAATATTTCGTCCGTAGCGGGTGTCAAAGTATTCAGTCCCGGCGGCACGGTTTATAGCGGAACCAAATTTGCTGTTCGCGCTATTGCCGAAGGCTTACGTCATGAAGTTGGGGGTAAAATTCGTTCAACAATCATTTCACCAGGTGCAGTCGAATCTGAATTAAAACATGGAAGTTCAGATACTCAGGGTGCAGCCTTTGTAAAAGATTTTTATCAGCAAAATGAAATTCCATCTGAATCTGTTGCTCGTGCTATCGCATACGCAATTGAGCAGCCTGCGGATGTGGATATCAACGAAATTGTTCTGCGCCCAACTGTTCAAGAATTTTAATTCGTTTAATAAAAGATCTATTAACCAGCGGGTGATTTAACCACCCGCTGAATATTCAGTATGTGAGGTTATTGATGACAGCGTTAAACAGACAAATGCGTGCTTTGGTATTAGATAGCTATGAAGAGGGTACAGTATTCCGGGATGCCCTGATTAACTTACCCTCTCCATCAGCAGGTCAGGTGCAAGTAAAAATATTTGCAAGTGGAGTCAATCCTATTGATTACAAGATCCGCCAAGGTATCGCTCCTTATGCCATGCCGGAATTACCCGCAGTACTTGGCACCGATTTAGCTGGAGAAATTGTTGCTATCGGCGACGGCGTCACCGACTTTGCAGTAGGCGATGCCGTTTATGGTCTGACTGGCGGGGTGCGAGGATTGCAAGGATCATTGGCTGAATATGCCAACGTAGATGCTGAATTACTTGCTCTCAAACCGAAAAATTTGTCCATGCGTGAAGCTGCGGCTTTACCTCTGGTTGCACTTACCGCTTGGGAAGGTTTGGTTGACAAGGCGAATGTTAAAGCGGACCAGAAAGTTCTTATCCAAGGTGGAGCTGGCGGAGTTGGACATGTAGCTGTGCAAATTGCTAAGGCCTTAGGAGCCGACGTTTATGCCACTGCATCGACTGGAAAACAACAACGGCTCAAGGCGCTTGGTGCCACGCCAATTGATTATCACACTGCAAGCCCTGCTGAGTACGTGGACGCATACACCCAAGACAAAGGATTCGATATCATTTACGACACTGTCGGTGGCTCTGTACTCGATGCCTCATTAGATATCATTGCACATTATGGACATATTTTAAGCTGTGCTGCATTCAGCTCACATAACCTGGCACCGTCGTCATTACGCTCTGCAACATTGTCAGCGATTTTTGTGTTACATCCACAGCTCAGCGGAGAGGGGCGCAAACATCATGGTGACATTCTGCGGCAAATTACGGCTCTTGTTGAAGCTGGACAAATTAAGCCACTACTCGACCCGTTACGCTTTTCCCTAGACACGGCAATGGATGCACATAATGCCGTAGAGTTGGGATCCATGGGTAAAGTCGTTATTGATGTAATTGCTTAAAAAGTCATTGTTGAGGATGCATATGAGCTCAAGAAAACTAATTCGAACTGTTCGTTTCTATGAATTGGGTGGCCCCGAGGTATTAACTATTGACTCGCTGGCGAGTCCAAGTTTGCAGGCCACTAATGTACGTATTGCGGTCAAAGCTGTTGGGCTCAATCGTGCTGATGCCATGTTTAGGCGAGGCCGCTATATAGAAAAGGCTGACTTCCCTTCGCGAATCGGCTATGAAGCATCCGGGATAGTCATTGAAGTCGGGGAAGAGGTAAATCATTTACGCCTTGGGGACGAGGTTTGTATTGTCCCTCAGATGGGGCTTTCTCAGAACGGCTGCTACGCAGAAGAGGTTGTCGTACCAAATGAATATGTGGCACTCAAACCAGCAGGGCTAACCTTTGCTGAAGGCGCAGCAGCTTGGATGCAGTACCTGACAGCTTATGGCGCTTTGGTCGAAATTGCTAACGTGCAAAAAGGCGATGCAGTACTGATAACCGCCG
>Ga0208302_100303_pt1 | contig 12597 bp, 8 predicted proteins | sample 29_taG_FD_184103 | JGI IMG/M metagenome (GOLD analysis project Ga0208302, IMG submission 184103) | Marine viral communities from Cariaco Basin, Caribbean Sea - 29_WHOI_OMZ (SPAdes) (version 2) | ecosystem: Environmental > Aquatic > Marine > Oceanic | place: Caribbean Sea: Cariaco Basin | collected... | reverse complement strand
TCTGTACACTTGATTAAGCAGATTCAATCAGACATCTTTAACCAAAGAACTTAATCTAACAAAAAGGCCCAACACCTAAGTGTTGGGCCTTTTTAATGGTTAAAAAATGACTTACTGGCTATAGAGTCTTAGGGTAAACTTTTACGCCTCTACCCACTCGCCATTGCGCCAGTAAAGACCCCAGCGCGTTGCCTTACCAGTTTTAATATTCTCTGACCCAATATACTGCTCTTTTTGCTTACGTGACCAACGCAGAATGGTAGGGTTACCTTCTGGATCTTCATCAGGAGCTTTGAATAAGTATTGAAACTTCTCATCCATCCGGTCTTTAATAGCACGCAGTTCAGCCAACTTCGGTGGTCTTGTCTCACGCACTTTAGGGAATTTAGAGGCCGCTAAGAATAGACCTGCCGCCCCTTCCCGTAAGATAAAATGGTCCTCATGCTTGGTCGACTTAAGCTCTGGCAGATCGATAGGATCCATACGCGGTGGCGCAGGTTCCCCATTTTTAAGCACTTTACGAGTATTATCACATTTGTTACAGGCAAAATATGGCCCAAAACGTCCGGTCTTCAGCTCCATTTGGCCATCACATTTATTACAGTCGATGGTCGGTGCATCAGAGCCTGGCACTTCAAACTTACCTTCTTCTAGAAGATAGCCATCACAATCTGGGTTATTCCCGCAAATATGTAATTTCAAACCGCCATCGACAATATAGCCATCCATTGCAGTGCTACATTTTGGACAGCGTTTCTTCTCCATCAACTCTTTGACTTCAGCGGTCTCATCAATCTCACTGTCATCTAAGTTAGCGAAGGCCTCAACAGGCATTAAGTTTTTGGTACCTTTACAGCGCTCTTTGGGCGGTAAGTTATAACCGGTACAGCCTAAGAATACCCCAGTTGAGCCATTACGTAGCTGCATCGGTCTGTCACATAGGTCACAGTGCACATCTGGCACATCTGTCGGATCATTGGGACGCATACCGTCTTTTTCTTTGGCATGTTCAAGCTTGTTTTTGAAGTCGCCATAGAAGTCATCGAGTACTGCTTTCCAATCTTGATCACCTTGCGCAACGTGGTCCAACTCATCTTCAAGACCTGCAGTAAAGGTATAATCCATCAATTCTGGGAAACTTTCAGTCAGACGATCGGTAACAATGTCACCCATCTTTTCTGCATACAAGCGTTTGTTTTCCAGTCTCACATAACCACGATCTTGAATAGTAGAAATAATAGACGCGTAGGTGGATGGACGGCCAATGCCTTTTTTCTCAAGCTCTTTTACCAAGCTAGCTTCGGTATAACGTGCCGGCGGCTTAGTAAAATGCTGGCTAGGGTCAAGCTTAATTAAATTCAGCTCATCGCCTTTTTTAACATCGGGCAATAACGTGTCGTCTGTTTTTGCTGGTGGCATAACTTTGGTATAGCCATCAAAGGTCATAGTGCGACCACGGGCTTTTAATTCTACGTTATCTGCTTCAACCAGCAAGTTAACCGACTTATATTTGGCAGGTAACATCTGACAAGCCACAAACTGACGCCAAATTAGCTCGTATAAACGAATGGCATCACGCTCGACACCTTTTAACTGCGTTGATTTTAGGTTGGCATTGGTCGGACGAATGGCTTCGTGGGCTTCTTGTGCGTTTTGCTTACTGCCATAGAAGTTAGGCTTTTCAGGTAAGTATTGTTTGCCATAGCTGTCTTCGATAAAGCCTCGAACTCCGGCCAACGCATCAACAGATAGGAAGGTAGAGTCGGTACGCATATAAGTAATATGACCGGCTTCATACAGACGCTGAGCCAACATCATGGTTTTCTTCACTGGGAAACCCAAGCGAGTACTGGCTGCTTGCTGTAAGGTCGAGGTAATAAATGGCGCACTCGGCTTAGACTGTGTTGGTTTTTCTTCACGCTCTTTAACCACATACTTAGCAGGCTTTAGAACCTCTAAAACCGCGTCGGTTTGCTCTTTATTACCTAGCTTTAAAGTCTTACCATCTTGCTTAACCGCTTCTAGACGGATCGGCGTATCTTGGGCCACGTTGGCATTGTCATTGCCCTTCATGGTGGTATCGGCATAAATTTGCCAATACTCTTCAGGAATAAAGGCGCGAATTTCACGTTCACGCTCTACCACCAAACGGGTCGCTACCGACTGTACTCGGCCTGCTGACAAACCACGGGCAATTTTTTGCCATAATAAAGGTGAGACCATGAAGCCCACGACTCGGTCCAAAAAGCGGCGTGCTTGTTGGGCATTTACGCGGTCAATATCTAATTTGCCAGGTTCTTTAAAAGCGTTTTGAATGGCGGTTTTGGTAATCTCGTTAAACACCACACGCTGATATTTGCTGTCATCACCGCCGATTACCTCGCGTAAGTGCCAAGCAATCGCCTCTCCCTCTCTATCCAAATCCGTTGCCAGATAAATCTTATCGGCATCTTTGGCCAGAGACTTTAGCTCTTTAATAACTTTGGTTTTGCTAGGCAAGACTTCATACACCGCCTTCCAGCCATGTTCTGGGTCAATTCCCATTCTGCGTACCAATGCCTGCTGTGCTTTATCTTCTTTTGATAATCCTTCGTCAGCGCTGGTTGCTTTTTTCTTGGTACCGCTACTGGTCGGTAAATCACGGACATGACCAATACTTGAGCGCACAATAAAGTCATCGCCCAAATACTTATTGATGGTTTTTGCTTTTGCAGGGGACTCCACAATAACCAGTGACTTACCTTTGGCACTGGCTGAAGAGGTCGATGCTGTTTTTTTACCGGTGGTTTTAGCCATTGATATCACAATCCTAATTAAGCTTTTTTATAAATTATATTTTTTATATATGAGGGTTAAGCATGCACTTTACTATTAAAAGACCGTTAATGCTTAAAATTGCATTGACGTTACACTGCTAACAGTTGCGCTGTCAACAGTGTTTTTCAAGAGCGAGGCATAAGTATTGTACAAATTTAGATGGTTTGGGCCTTTATTTTAGGCTTTTGCGGCTAACTTTTGAGCCCAAGTCTCCATGGTTGACTTCAGTGCCAATAAGTCAGGCTCTATTTGTGCCATGTCAAAATTTGGGTTTGTTTTGGGCTGCACATAGCCGATGTCATGCCAAAATACCACCAAACTATTGGCTTTGGTATAGACCCCTTTTACTAAGGGTATTATCGGGGCTGGCAGTGCTATCAATTCAGAATCCAAAGTACTCCCTAATGCCTGTTTAGGCATTGACCCTAGTCCTTCTAGAGAGGCAGATTTGACACTATTTTGGTTGGAGTGAGGGTGGTTGTCGAGTCTTAATTTGCCGTCGATTGCTTGATAGTGTGTCTCAGGAAATTTCATATCATTCACGATAATGGCATATTGTCCAATCATCCCTTTACCAAACTCATTGTCACGCCCTCGAATCCATTCTGGACACTCAATGAGCTTAGGATTAAGCTCTAATCTTCTGGCGGTCATACGTAATTTATCGAGACGCACATCAATGGCACTAGGCTTCAGTGCCATAATTGAACCTAATACAAACAATACAATAGCAATGGCTATCCAGGTACCCATAGTTTCCCCGTAATTTTGACACGCTGTCAGTAATGACAAAGACCGTCAGTGATATAAATAGGGCGCTAGTTTATTCGTTTTTTGCTTTTATTCATACCATGTTGAGCTATCATCTGCTTTTTTTGATGATTTATTGCCTTGATTGTTGCTTTGCTTACTGCTTTGACTGATATTTGGATTACCGCTTAAATTATGGGTATTGGCCAGTTTTTCTAATGTTGCAGGTATGTGGCTGTCCGATAATATCTCTTCGTACTTGCCGGCCACTTTGGGCATTAAAGCATCCATAACTGGCTGCCACTGAGCTTGAACATCACGATAACGTTTTTGATTAAAGTCGAAAACACTAAGACCTTGCTCCGCCAATTGAGGATATAAGCTTCTTTCGCTTAACCAAGCAAGAGGTTGTTGACCTATTTCAACGAAGAAATTTTGTAGTGTTTGGTTGGTACTGGTCTGTGGACGAATGCGATTGGCCAACAAATGAATATCCACTTTACCTTTACGGATACGCTTCATGTCTTGAATGGACGTTAAAAATTGTTTGGTACTGTCCGCATCAAATATCGAGGGTAAAACCGGAATCAATATTGCTTTAGCCTCACTAATTAAAGACTGAGCACGATCCGCAGTTAACGAGCCGGGGGCATCAATAATTAGCCAGTCTTTTTTACCTAATTTTTTGGCAGCTTTCTTAGGAAGCTCGCCAATATCTTCTTCATCACGCCAATCAACAGCATAAATTTTTGCGGCGGTCTCGGGGCGCTGCTCTAACCAACGTAAGCTAGATTTTTGGGGATCAGCGTCAGCCAAAGCGACTGTTTGCCCTTGATTTGCCAAAGCGGCGGCAAGCGTAATTGCTACTGATGTCTTACCGCAGCCTCCCTTTTGATTTGCCACTAATACTGTGTTCATAGTTACTGCCCATTATTATCGTTTATTGTCATTTAAAAATTTATAAATCCTTTCTATACTACTTATATATACGTGATTTAACTTAAATTCAATATTTGCCTATTAACTTTATGCAGTAAATCAGTCACTATAATAGCAGAACTAGCGTATTGTATAAGCAGATAACGTGACGCTCTCTTAATTAGATTTATTAAACCTAGCTCTACTACCGTTTAACTTATAAAGCGACTGTCAATCTAGGTGTCAATTCTTAGGAGCAAAAAATGACCTTAATACGTATGACTTTAATAGGTAGTGGCTTAACTTTGGCTTTGAGTCTGCTCTCAGGATGTGCCACCACACCTTCCCTATCCCCTGAACAATGTCAGGCCGGCAACTGGCAACAAATTGGTTATGCAGACGGCATGGTAGGTCGATCTGGTGCTTACTTCGCCAAACACCTTGAAAACTGTACACCGATACCAGGCAGTGCTCCTAACCGTATGTTGTGGGAGGAAGGCCGTCAGGAGGGACTAAAGGAATTTTGTACTGAGCTTAATGCTTATAAGCTTGGCCGAGAAGGTTATGGCTGGCAACCTGTCTGTCCTCTAGACGGTATCGAAAAATTAGAAGAGGCTTACAATCAGGGGCGTTATTACTATCTTCGCCAGCGCGATATGGAGTACTTAAGCACCCCTTACCCTTGGGGTTATGGACCTTATGGCTACGGTCCCTACTCTTATGGTCGTCAAGACCCTTTCTGGCGACCACGAGTGTGGTAAGATTTCATGCCAACTAACTCGCATCGCTATGTTGAAAATGCTATCAAAAAAGACCTTCTGACAATAAGCCGGAAGGTCTTTTTTATTTATATAGGCTGCCACCCTTTATCTTTTACGTCTAGAATTTTGGCTCAGTAAATTAATCAAAGTCGATGCCTTGGCAAACCACCCCTACTCTGTTTCATCTAAATTTAAGTTTCTATCGATACGGTATACCGAATAAGCCCCTAAGCACATTAAGATGGTCATGGTCGCCCCCAATTTTAATACGGGATTGACCGGGAACATATTTAAGAAAACGCCACCAAATATACCCACACAAAACATAAGTGAGCCTTGCAAAGCACTGGCCATACCTGCACGGTGTTTTTGAAAAGCCAAAGCAATCGCTGTGGCATTGGGTTGGGTCAATCCTAGACCAGCAATACAAAAGAAAATACAGATTAAAACTAGAGGCAACCAAGCCTCTGCGCCATACAAGACACCCAAAATTAATAACCCTATCGCAGCAATGGCCTGCATTGTCGCCCCAAATCTTAATAATGAAACCAGACGAAAGCGATTGGTTAAAAACTGATTTACTTGGGTCAGGCCTATAAACCCAGCGGCATTAATACCGAAAACAATACTGAATTGACTCTCTGTGAGCCCATAACCATCCATTAATAGCTCTGGGGCAGCACTAATATAAACAAACATCGCCCCCATCAAAAGCCCGGCACCAATGGCCGGATAACCAAAACTTGGGTCCTTTAACAAACTCACGTATTGGCTAAAGATGGTATTCAACGGCTGAGTATTACGATTTTCATCGGTCAGAGTCTCTTTAAAAAAGAACTTGGTCAGCAGTAGGTTTAAAACCCCAAATCCGGCTAAAAACCAGAAAATAGCATGCCAATCAAAGAAATGTAGAAAAGCGGCACCCATTGAAGGGGCTAAGATTGGTGCCAGTCCCATGACCAAAACCATAATAGAGAAAGCTTTGGCCATCTGTCTAGGCGGTAAAGTATCTCGAATCGCCGCTCGAGTCACTACCGCACCCACACAAGCCCCTAATGCTTGCAAAGTACGGGCAGCAAATAAAACATATTCACTGTCTGTGGTAGCACAGATAAGTGAGGCTATGACATATAGGGTCATCCCAAAATAAAGCGGTTTGACCCGACCCACACGGTCGCTCAGTGGGCCATAAATAAGTTGACCAAACACCAATCCCACAAAATAAGCAGGTACCGAGTTTGAAATCCGTGCCGTACTGACGCCGAAGTCTTCAGCCATGGTAGGTAACGCGGGCAGATACATATCTATCGACAATGGACCTATGGCGACAATTAGCCCGAGCATCATAATCCAAGCTACGGGCATCTCTTGCTTATTATGAGAAGTCGTTTGTTTGTTTGACATAAAATAAATAAGGCCTTACGAATATTAAAAGCCAGTCTCTCGACAAGCAAACTGAAGTTAACCAAATTGGCGCTTTAGAAACTGCACACTGTTGTCCTTGGCTTTTTTGATGGCCAATTTACGGTTTTTGCCGCCTGCCATTAGCTTAAGCTGCCACATTTTCTCTTGATATAAAGCGCCGCAACCTTGCTGGGTCATACGGTTAATAACACGTTTACTGGCCAATACAGCATCTGGGGAGCGGGTGGTTATTTCTTCAGCCAGTGCTTGTGCTCGTTGGTATGGCTCATCATCCACGTGCGTCACTAAATGCAATTGTTGCGCCTCATCTGCTGAAATCAGACGGGCCGTCATGGTCAACTCTTTTAAAGTATCCACTGGCAGCAAATGCAAAGCGGATTGGGTCAACCCCATATCTGGTACCAATCCCCATTTGGCTTCCATAATAGAGAACTGACATTCTGCCGCGCTGATACGGAAGTCGCACCCTAATGCCAACTGCATGCCTGCCCCAATACAATAGCCATGAGTAACACTGATAACAGGCATTGGTACTTCACGCCATATTAAACATACCTTTTGGAAAATGCTTTGAGTCGGTTTTACTAATTCATACATGGCCATTGTGGCATTTTTTGGGTCATTTAAATCCCCCAAATCAATGCCTGCGCAAAAAGTATCACCTGCCCCATTGAGGATGACAACACGAGTCTGACGGTCTTTTTTCAGCCCTTTAGCCAGATGAATAAGCTCCTTCATCATCTCAAAGCTCATCGCATTTTTCTTTTCAGGACGATTTAAAGTCACTGTCAAAATGTCATTGGCTTCGGTTAACGTAATGGTCTGATAGGTGCGACTTAAATAGTTGTTGCGTGAATAACTGTTGCTTGAATCGGTTTTATTTAACATTTTATTGAATACTGATGACATAACGGCTCTCTTTTGGCTTAAGTTGTACTATTGGTTTTAATTGTAATATTGGCTTAAACTGCATCTCTGATTATAACGGTGTTCATAAACTGTTGACATAACGGCTCTCTTTTGGCTTAAGTTGTACTATTGGTTTTAATTGTAATATTGGCTTAAACTGCATCTCTGATTATAACGGTGTTCATAAACTGTACTGATGATCTTCACTTGGAATTTGCTTGTATTTAAAGCTATAAAAACGATATAGGTTAGGCCTATCATAACTTTCATAGGCTTAAATCATTTTCCAAGTCATATCATTTTCACTTAACGGCTTATCTTCGCTCTGCTGCATTTGATGGGTAATATAAGCTTCCAAATCTAACGACTGTAATACCTTCAAGCTTGTGACCAGTGTGCTGTAATACTCCTCCAACATACTAAACTGTGAAGGCGTGGTGTGCTGTACGTTAAGCAGACATTTGTCTTCAAGGTCCTGGCTGGCTTGGCGAATTTGTGGCACACCAGAATAGCGACTTGCCCCCAAAATTCGATGGGCGATTTGTGCCAACTGCTCTCGATCTCTATCATCCCAAGCTTTTTGAAGATCAATCAACTCATTCTCTACTGAGTCTTGCATCATCAGCAACAACTGTTTTGCCAAGTCTGCTTTGTTTGCTGAGCGCATTAAGGCATCTCGCCAATCCACAACCGGCAGCTCGCCACCTTCTGTATTAAGCACCGTTCCTTCAGCAGGTTGTTCGTTGACTGCCGTATTTGAAGGTAAGCTTTTAAGCGTTTGTTTCAGAGTACTCGCGGGAGTTTCACCACCCCGGCCCAACCAGCGCTGTAGTATCTGCAATAACTGAGGTCGGCTAATGGGTTTACCGACATAATCATCGATACCCGCTGCAATTAGCTTGTCTTTGCCATCAGCTAAGCCATGAGCAGTTAACGCGATAATTGGTAAACGTTTGTGATAATTCGGATGTTGCTTTTGCGCATCTTCTTCTAATTGACGTATTTTCTTAGCTGCCTCGTCACCTGACATCCTTGGCATTTGAACATCCATAAACACCAAGTCAATCTTAGCATTTTTACCCTTTTTCACATTCTTAGCAGCGTCTACGTCTTGGTCTATAGAGACGTCCGATGGTTCATAAGTATCGTACATAATCTGCTTACTGATGATATCGACGGCATCATAACCACTGTTTGCGGTGATCACTTTGATACCCAACTCACTTAATAACGCATCAAGTACCAACAAATTGGGCAGATGATCATCTACTGCTAATACGGTCACCCCTTGCCAAGTCGGTGGTGCAACTAAAGTAGAAACATGGGTGGTTCTGGTGTCTAGCATGCGATAGAGTTGACGTTTGTCGAAAGGTTGATACAGTCCCATCGCTTTATAACGCTCAAGTAACGTCGCATCTAACGACACTTGATAACCATAAATCGCTAATTTACCCTGATAATGTAGTCGAATCTGTTTTAATAGTGCGGCTTTGTCCTCTCTCGTTTCACTCTCACCACCATCGATTATGACCCAATCCCAGCGGTTGCCTCCCTCTTTAAGTTTCTCTAGCGCCCCTGCCAGAGAACGGGCAATGGTCACATTCATATTTAATGGACGCGTGGCAGCCATAAACACTTGTATGCTTGGGCCATGATTTATCCAAACCAACATCTCAAATGGCTTGTCGTCTGCGGTAGATTGGCCAAAAGGTCGTAGGACAGGCAGCTTAATTTGATCTTCGTTTTCTAAATCTTCATGTGTGGCACCAAACTCTATATCATCAGGTACATCGACCTCCACATGAGCAGGCACGCTAAACCAAAAGGTTGCCCCGGTGCGTACTGGACTTTTATTGGCTGTGGGCTGTAGGCCTGAATCTGCCACGACCACTTGCCCCTCTGCACCGGCATTGTCATTGTTATAAAAGCCGATATTACCCCCCATCAGTCTGGTTAATTGCTTGGAAATAACCAAGCCCAAACCCGTACCCCCATATTGACGTGTAATCGAAGGGTCACCTTGACTAAAACTTTTGAACAGATAGCTTTTTGCTTGTTCAGACAAGCCATGACCGGTATCTTGAATGGCAATGTGAATCATACTGCCAGATGGTTGACTGCTTTGGTCCTCAACTTTGATACTGTCTTGCTCTGACGGCATATCAATGACGGTAACATCTTCTACCTCATCAATGCCTACCCGAATCACCACCTCACCAACATCGGTAAACTTAATGGCATTACCCACCAAATTGGTCAGCACCTGTTTCACCCGTAGTGCATCACCGATAATGGTATTGGGCACATCGTTGTAGTACATCACTGCCATACGTAGCCCCTTTTCTGCCGCCAAAGGGGACAACATATCCATCACATCGTAGATTGCTGAGTATAAGCTAAACTCATGTTTATCCAACACCAGCTTGCCTGCCTCAATTTTTGAAAAGTCTAAAACATCATTCACCAATGCCAACAAATGAGCAGAGGATTTACGAATGGTCTGCACGTACAAGTCTTGCTCTGCTGTCAAATCGCCATGACGGGCCAACAAGTTAATAAACCCATCAATACTGTTCAAAGGCGTTCGTAACTCATGACTGATGTTTGCAAGAAAGGCCGACTTAGCTTGGCTACTCGATACCGCTTGGTCGCGAGCCTCACGAATAAAGATGTTTTGCATCTCCATCTCATCAAAGGCATCGCGTAAATCATCTTCGGTCTGATCCGAGTGGTCTTTTAGCTCTTGAAAGTCCCCATATAGACGTCTAAAAGTCTTGAGTAGATCTTGCTGTAACTGATTTAACTCCCCAGTCGACTCAATATTGACCGGCAAATACATATTTTCAGGGGTAATTTGCTGTAGGTAAAGTCTTAAGTTATAAATCGGTGCAATCCAGCGCTTGGCATAGGTATTCAAACTTAAAAGCAACATAAGCAGCGTGAACAGACCCGTAATCCCTAAACCCAGCCATACTTTTAACTGAGCTATGGTCAGCGGCTCATTGTCCATATCGACGAATAGCCAATACTGCCTGCCTTCATAATCTCCTAATAAATGACCGTAAGCAGTTCCCATATCAGTCGGTATGCTAGAGATAAATCCCTGTTGATCCACTGCCGTTCGGTCAAGTAAGGAATACTGTTTAAAATCAATCCAAGGCTCTGATTGTTGGTCACCAGAAGACGCCAATACCTTACCGTCTTGATCGATAATGGCCACACGCTGAATATGCTGATTGTTATTCATGGACGACAAGAGATAGCTGATACGCTTTTGTACGTCATCCAAGGACTGAAGATTTTTTTCAATCTGCTGACTTTCAATGACGCCATTTTTGCCCTTAAGCTCATCAGGCAATGACATATTGGTCACTTGCGTGGCAGCATCTTCAGATGCTTCTGTTTCATTATCTAGTTTTGACTTTGGCCTGCTCTGGCTATTATTGTCTGTTGTCTCTAAATTGACGCGGTTATTTTCTAGGCTTTGATTGTTTAAATCTAGATTTTGGTTTTTTAAGATAATAGGCAACAGTTGTTTGACCATAGGCTCATAGCGTATTAAAGCAGCAGTCGCTAAGGTATGTTGCTCAGACTTAATGGCTTTACTTGACTCTTTTTCTACCAAATAAGCGCCTACCGCTGCCAATACCACAATCGGTAAAAACACTAGCAAGATGAGCTGTGCATAAGCACTACTAAAATCAATTATTTTCTTTCGCATTAGGTCCAGACTTTATTCAGGGGCTATGAAGCCGTCATAGATTAGGGAAGCAATTTAGTAAATAACCTATTAAATAAATCGTTAAACAAACCATTAAATAAACTATAGGTCGAGTAAATCTTAGGTCAAGTAAACCATAACTTAAGACAAAGCAGAAGTTAGAATAAGTGTAACAGGTTTTCAACGTATTGCAGATAACCTGAAGAGACTCAAAATGTTATAATCTTTCGCACTTATAATCACACCATATTACCGATAACGTGTACTGAGGCCATCTATGTCAAATACGACTCAAACTCCCATTAACTTCTTCGAACAAGTCACTACCCTAGCAGATTGCGTCGGCAATACCCCTTTGGTGTCTTTGCAGCGTCTACCGCAGCTTGAAGGTATTGACACTCAAGTACAAGTATTGGCTAAGTTAGAAGGCAACAACCCTGCCAGCTCGGTCAAAGACCGCCCTGCTTTCAATATGATTCAACAAGCCGAAAACCGGGGACAAATTAAACCAGGGGATACCTTAATTGAGGCCACCAGCGGCAATACCGGTATTGCATTGGCGATGGTCGCTGCGATGCGTGGCTACAATATGATTTTGTTAATGCCAACCAATTCTACGCAAGAGCGTAAAGATGCGATGGCCGCTTATGGCGCAACTTTAATAGAAGTAGATGAAGGTATTGAAGCCGCACGCGATCAAGCGTTACAACTGCAAGCTGAAGGCAAAGGCATTGTATTAAATCAGTTCGCCAACCCAGACAACAGTGCAGCTCACTATGAGACGACCGGTCCAGAATTATGGCGTCAAACTGGGGGGCGTATCACTCATTTTATTAGTTCAATGGGCACGACAGGTACCATCTCTGGTACAGGCAAATACTTAAAAGAGCAAAACCCTAACATTCAAGTTATTGGCCTGCAGCCCGATGATGAGTCTTCTATCGCTGGTATCCGCCGCTGGCCTGAAGAATACAAACCTGAAATTTATGACCCTGAGGTTATTGATCGTACTATGGACATTAGCCAACATACGGCAGAGGTTTATATGCGTAAGCTAGCCCGTACTGAAGGTATCCTAGCTGGAGTTTCTTCTGGTGCCGCTGCTTGGGCAGCGATTGAAGTTGCTAAAGAGATTAAAGACACTCAACCTGATGCGGTTATAGCATTTATCGTTTGTGATCGTGGCGATAGATATTTATCCACTGGTTTATTTACCGCTGAATAAGCGAATTCAGACTAAATTGGCAGTTTGGAATGTGTGCAGAGCGTCTTTAATGAGTATTGAAAATGCTCTGC
>Ga0208302_100299_pt1 | contig 12686 bp, 13 predicted proteins | sample 29_taG_FD_184103 | JGI IMG/M metagenome (GOLD analysis project Ga0208302, IMG submission 184103) | Marine viral communities from Cariaco Basin, Caribbean Sea - 29_WHOI_OMZ (SPAdes) (version 2) | ecosystem: Environmental > Aquatic > Marine > Oceanic | place: Caribbean Sea: Cariaco Basin... | reverse complement strand
AAATTAAAAAAAATCAGGTATCATTATGCGTCTAACGTTAGGGCCCATAGCTCAGTTGGTTAGAGCAGAGGACTCATAATCCTTTGGTCGTAGGTTCAAGTCCTACTGGGCCCACCAAATTCAAACCCTTACAGGCATTGACTTGTAAGGGTTTTTTATTGCCTGCTGTTTTGTTCTATTTTCTATCGGTGTGAAAAAAGTAATCAAATAGTAATCGTTGTTGAGATATTTAAGGTAGATCAAACTAAATCGCAGACACAAAAAAACGCCCCGCCAAATTAATGACAGGGCTTAAGCAGCTAAATTTAGCTAAATACAGCTACCAACCTTCTTTTTTAGCTTTCGCATAAGCAGCCGCCAGTTTTTGATCGTACTTGTTGATGGCGTAATTAATGCCGTTGTAGCCTTTGGCAAATCCAGCCCAATCATGACGCTGCAGTTCATCAACTAAGTAATTTACCTTTATGTATCGGCACATGGCATCAAGCTGCTTTGCCTCGCTTTCATACATTGCATCGATAAATGCCTTTAGCGACGGATAACCTAGGCTTTCGTAGTTGAAGCCCATTATCTGCCCCAAACCCCACGAGGCTGACATATGCGCTGCTTCCCAGTGTAATGATTCAGCAATAGCCAGTTTTTCGTACTGTGGCCGCACGTTGTAGCCACCCGCTTTATCACTGCAAATATCAGGGAATAGTGCGTTAAGCTGGTCGCGCTTGGTAAAGTAATTCGCCTCGCCCAGATACTTCCACATTTTGTGACGTTCAAACAAGATGGTTGGTCTACCTTGGTCGTCAAATCCACTTGAGCGAGCTTCAATATCGATTACCGCTTTTAGTGTTGCAGGCTCTACGCCCAGACCTTTTGCTGCAATGATAATGTCAGCACGTCCTAATTTTGGCTTGTCTTTTGTGCAAACATTAGGCTTAGTTAAAACATCAACCGCCTTGCCTGTATTGGCAATGATACTCTTAACAGCTCGCAGCGAACCGCCGCCAAAGTCCCCATCAATCTTGCCGTGGTAAAACCCTGCATTTGCCAACGCTGTCTGCGCTTGTACTACATGACCGTAAGCCATTTTCACCTCCAAAAAAAACCACTCAAAAGAGTGGCTAAGTTATTTCGGCAACCATTTTTTAATCTTGCGCTTCAATCCATCAAAGAACATAACAATGGTCTCAACGATATTGTCTATGAGCGTCGATGTTAAAATATTGAGTAGCGACTTAAAAAACTTAGGTGCGCTTTGTTTGATTTCCTCAATTAAAAACTGGCAGACAAGGCCAATTCCAATCCCAATCCCTGCATGAATTAATACATATCGCATCTCTTTTGCTACCGCTAAATACTCAGATATAGCCCCAGCCAAGACCATTGAAATAATGGTAAATAGCAGCGCAATTCTAATGCCGTAGCGTGCCACTGGGTCCATTGCGAATGAACCCACAATACAGCCTAGTATGGCCGCCGTTATTTGTAGCAATGGCGGCTGCAAAAACATGGTTACAGTGTCCACTATTACTCCTCATTTGCCAGCTCATCGGACACCTTCTTTGCTTTGGCCATGCGCTTTGCTGATCCAAGCGTACACATGACAGCGTTGATGAAATAAATAGGTACAGCTGTCGATAATGGCGGATAATCACTTGAGAATAGCCCCACAAGTATCAAGTAAACCACCATCGACACAGCGAGCAATATTGCTGAGCGCCTGTCTGAGCGGACGGACTTGCTCATCAGTGCAATCCACTGACAAGCGCCTAGCGTGAACATACCGACCCACCACCAAATAGCAGTGGCAAAAGCAAAACCTCGGTATGGATATTCAAGGCTTATCTCAACCGAGCCAATGATAAAGATGATTGCAAACGACATCAGTGTAAGCGCATTGATGATCTCAATTGGTCGCACGCCGTCCGCAAATATCCAATCAACCATTTTGTTAAAGCAGCAAAACAACGTACTTATCAAGCCGCATTGATTATCAGGCATAACGCCCCCTCAAATTTTAGATAATAAAAAACCACTCAAAAGAGTGGTTATTGACCCGCAAGGGCTTTGCTTTCTTGCAATTCTTGTAAAAAAGCCAACATTTGAGACTTATTATTGGCATCAATCTCAACGGGCATTGTGCTACCGCCAAATTTTAAATCGACTTCGATTTTCTCAACTGACCTTGGCTGACTATCAAAGCGCCCATACTCTTGCGTCGTAATTCTTGCTGTTGCCGTTCTCGCGGCCTCGTAGCTATCACGCTGCCGCTCATTCTGACGTGCCTTTTCTGCAATCTCAGCTAGATACATTGATGCCGATTTAAAGCGATTGAGATCGGCGGGCGTCATTATCTGACCATCATCAAAGCCTTGTAGCTTGCCAAAGTTTAATGCGCCACCACTCGTACCCTGCTTGGCATATAGTTTACGCGCCTCCTCGATAGCTGCGACCTCAGACAGACCCTGCGACTTCAAAAAGTTTTCAACCGCTAAGCGTGTGCCAAACTGATTGCCCTCGACTGGCGCTTTTTCGGTGCCGTACACTCGCAAGTTTTTCAGCGTTTCGTCAGCATTTTTTACCGCTTGCGCTTCTTTGACCGCTTTAATTTTTGCTTGCAATTTATCATAAGCTGATGATGCCTCGTTTGCAGCGCGTACCATCGCATTGCCTGCACTGCCTGCACTCGATGATATGCCGTCGTATGCGGTGCGTATATTATTGACTGAGCGAGTAACACGGTCGTTAGACTCTTTTGCTTCGCTCATGCTCTTAAACGTCACGCGCCCTGTCTCATCAACTGCGATAGTTAAGCCGCGCTGCGCTGCCTCTGTTTTTAGCTGTGCTGTTACTACATCACCATTGGCTGCTACTGCTGCTTTAGCGTATTTTTTAAAACCGTCGATTAGCTGACCTGCTGTTGCCTCGCCATCTTTTTTAATGATGCCGTATGCCTGCGTGTACGCCTCAGCTTGCTTGGCTGCCTCTGCGCGTGTCGTCAGACCTAAAACCTTGTAGGCCTCATTGACCGAGTTTACACCGTCTGTCAGCGCGTCCAGTCGCTCATTAGCCAAATCAAGCCCTGCTGCTAAATCCTCACCTGTTAGCTGTCCTTGCTCGCCTAAATCCTCCCACATCAAGATAATATCTTGCAGCTCTGTGGTGTTTTTGGCTTGCTCGGTCATCTTAGTGAGCGCTGCTTTTAGCACATCGCCTGTCTGATAACCTGAGTCGGTGAGTACGTCAAAACTCTCTGACAGTTCGAGCACCGACGCTTTAGCATCCGCATAACCTTGCGTAATGCCAACGCCTAGCGTATCAGCCAGCTCTCGATATGTCTTATCAAGTGCTTTAGCGTTTTGCTCTGCGGCTGTCGATGCCTGTTCTTCGCTGCTCATTTTCTCAATGATCGCTTTGCCAGTCTCATCAATAGCGACTTTAAGACCGCGCTCTGCCGCTTCGACTTGTAGCGCCGCTAGTGCTGACTCGCCATACGCCGCTATTTGAGCCGTTGCCATTTCAGCAAACGCGCCCTCTTGCGCCTCTGCGGACGCATTAGCATCATTTTTCATTGAGTCGTAAGCATCGGTAGCAGCTTTTGCTGCCGCGCCCAGCCTGTCTTGAGCCGTCATCGCTGCATCATCAAGCGCGGCTTTTGCTGATGACTCAAAGCTCATTGCGGCATTGGTGGCGTTATCAAACGCTTTTGTCGCTTGATTATCCAAACGGTCTGCAAAATCGGTCAGTGATTGCGCCAGCTCGCCAAACGTGAGTTTAGACAGCCCGCGCATCATCATTGCAAGCCATATTGCAGTGACGCTTTGCACTAAATCGCCAGCGATAGCGATTGTTTTAAACCCATCATTGATAGCACCTAGTACGATACTCACGCCTTGCAATGTGCGCGTGATGATACCGACTTGCTCGGCCGCTTCGCCCGTTGTGTTGGTCAGCACACCTATCCAGTCGTTTATGCCCATGTACGTGTTGACAATACGCTCCCAGATAATGCCAAGCGTGGTCATAAGCTGGTTGAATATCTGATTGACTGCATCGACCGTAGCTGGATCAAGATTTTCTAAACTATCGCCTATCATGTCGATGGCCTCGGCCAGTTTTGACGACTGATTGACAGATTTATCCATCTCACCGATAAATAAAAATATCTTGTTTTTGGCTTCTTGTAGCGCGTTGCCAACCGTGTTTGGTAGCGTGCCAAACTCCTTGCCGATAGCTTCGCCTTGCGACTGTATTGCATTGATGACGACCTCGGATGTTAGCTTGCCTTCGCCCGCCAATTCTCGCAGCTCGCCACGAGTTACGCCCAAGCCATCTGCCATTGCCTGAGCTAAGCGCGGCGCTTGCTCCATGATACTGTTAAATTCTTCGCCGCGTACTACACCTGATTGCAAGCCTTGTATGAGCTGGGTAATAGCAGCATCAGCCGCGTCAGCGCTACCGCCTGATAGCTTGATTGCCTCGTTAATGGTTTTTGTAACACCTAGCACCTCAGATTGAGCAAGCCCCAGCGACTCAGCAGACTGCGTGATACGTGCAAACAATTCGCCCGTGTTTTCCACGCTACTAAATGTCTCATTGGCGATTTGCTTAACGCCATCAAAGCCTGTGATAAACGCCGCGCCCTCGCCTGTAGCGAGCTTAATACGCGCCTCAAGCGTTTTAAATGCGTCTGATGCCTCGATAATCTCAGCAGCACCAATACCAAGACCAGCCGCTGCAAGCATACCTTGCAAGCTACCCATGGCACTACGCACGCCATTGATGCCGCCAGTAAAGCGCTGCGAGCCTTGGTTTACTCTATCCTGAGTGTCATCAAGACCGTTTAGCTCAGCCTCGAGCCGTCTGATCTGCTCTTGTGTTGCCCGTGTAACGCGCTCAATCTCAGCAGCAGGACGGCCGCTGTTGTTAGTAAAATCGGTCAAGGCTCGGTTGAGCTGGTTAATCTCGCCGCGTATTGTTTCAGGTACTCGCACATTAGCCATGCGATAAATTGAGTTGCGCGCCCCATCTGCGGTATTAGACGCTCTGTTCATCGCGCCCGACAGCTCATTGGCTAAACTGACACTTGCGCTGCGAGCCTGATTTAACTCTTGCTCTAGTCTATCGACATTGGCCGCCGCTGCTTCAATATCAGCGGGGCTTGCGTTGGTCTGACTTAATCGTAGCGCCTCTGACCGCGCAACCTCTAATTGACGACCTAATCGCGTGACCTGCAAAGCCGATGCTTGCATAGCCGCCTCGACCTGCTCGCCCGACAAGTTAGCACCAGCACCCATCTGTCTGAGCTGGTCAGCCGTTGCGCGTATCTCAGCCGTCAGTCTGTCCGAGCTGACATTATTAAGACCTGCGAGCATAGTAGATGCGCGCTCGGTGTCAGTATTCATCTGCGCTACATTGCGCTGTACTGACTGCGCGTATTGCGTAAATCTGTCACGCGCTTGGTTGATGCCGTTATTAAATTGCTCATTGAGCACGCGTAGCTGTACGCTAAAATCTAAATCACTTGCCATACGGCGCACCTCAAATTGTGGGCATAAAAAAACCCTCACTATTTCTAGCAAGGGTATTTAATTAAGTTTGTTTAATTCACTACTCGTCAGTAAATTTCATTTTATCTTCGTCATAACCTCTCAGGTTAAACTCAGACTCTACTTCATCTGATAACCCCACAATAGGCAGATAAACAGTAGCTCTATTAGATTGCGCAGTTTTGTCAAATAGCTCAGCTGATAACCGCTCATTGATTGGGCTTAGCACTCCATCAACTCTTTGCTCAAAACTGTAAGCTGATATCCCACCATTAAACCTGATTCTAATGTCGCAGCTTGGCGTACATTTAACTTGCTCAGGCGCAAAAATAGTGAATCTTTTTGATATCGTATCATCAGCCATTTTTCGTTTTTCTAACTCAATCCATGAGCGCTGTTTAAGGTTTGGGTATTTTGGCACAGTATAGGTGTTGGTAGCATAAATACTGGCAGATAATGAAAAAACACCGTCCTCGTTACTAACACTGCGATACTTCCAGTCGCCTTTATCTGTAGGAAAGGTGCCACCCGCGCCGATCGTACCACCATTGCCATTACTTACTTGTGGCGGCAAACTATCATACCCACCGCCACACCCACTTAGCGCCAACACCAATCCCACAGCCAATAGCTTTTTCATAGTTAATACTCGATAAAGTTATATTTACTCAACTTTAACCAATTACCCATTGTTACGCTAGTCTTTCATAAACTCTTTCCAGCCTTTAGCATCTGCTTGCGCCACTCGCATAGCAATAGCCATATTCTTAACTTCTTGCTGCTTATCTTTAGCCAGTGCTTTAGATAAGCCCCACCATTCGCCGAAGACCATATCTAAGACGTCGGATTCTCTAAGTCCGATTTTGTAGAATGGTAGTAAGCTGTCGTACCAAGTAAGTGTAGCTGTGCCCCCAACTGTTTTAGGGGAATGAAAATCTGACGCATAAAAAAATCGCCACTATGGGCGACGACCTCCTGCATCACTTGTAGCATTTCTAACGGTTCAAGCTCTCTATAAAAGCTCGGCGGCTGGTCTGTCAGTGTTGATGCTAAGATGACTGTTTCATCGGTAAACGTACCGATAAGCGCCATTAATTCACTCTCTGGCATACCTTTTTTGGCTTTCACAATGCGCTCAAACTCAGCGACAAAAGGCGTAAAGGCGCGTGTCACCTCGTTCAGGTTTTTTACCTTGACGCGCTTGATAGTAATATCGGTATCAGCGACGCGGATTGTATTATCTGTTTTGTCTGTCATACGTCAATCTCCGTGTATGGTAAATCAGGCGCTTGGCCGACAATCTCACCATTTCTGATAAATACTTTTGATTGCAGCGCGTAGGCGGCATCAGATTGCACAATCGTATTGCCGCCGCCTTGCATAGTGACGGTATAGTTTGAGCCTGTACGGTCAATGACGGTTGCTAATTGCTTTGCGCCTTGCTCAGTGACGCCTTTAAATAACGCCCATAAGTTGCCGCTTGCCATTACACAATCTCCTTATCAAAATGACGCTCAACATCAATGCTTTGGTCAATCTCTAACGCTCGATTGCTCGATAGACGACCGGTGATTGTCGTACCTCTGACCATACCCACCCATTGTTCGCCGTCATTAACACCAATCAAAGTAGATGGTTTTAACACGCCTATATCAGCGATTAGTGGCATTGAGATACCGATGTTACCAATATCGCCCGTGTCGCTCAATATCGCCTCGCCACGACTGATAGCGGCGGCTGTGTCGGTCATCAAGTCACTTGTGACCATCGGCGGCTGATAACCTCCGCTTGTGCCTGTGCGCTTAATCAGGGCATGTATGCCGTTATCATTGTCACCGTACAAATTAACCCCATTGTAGGCAGGTTTATTGACACGGCCACGACTGCGGCTAGTGATTAACGACATCGGTAGCTCGATGCTCGGTGTCTGTGCCGCCCACTCCCAACTTGGCACCGGATATTGTGCCAGTACGTGGATAACATCCTCGCTCATATCAGCGTTGATAAAACCACCTGCGGCCTCTGCTATCCATTGCAAGCTATTGATAGGCGTGCGATTTGAGTAGCTGTAAGTATTAGCTGGCACATTCCAGCCGTTTACCCCTACTAATTGCCAGTTAAGCGTAAACCCTGACGGCACACCATTGCGGTTAAGCTCGGCCTCCGCTATCTGTCTTGCGCTCATAGCCGTATCGAACTTAAATCCGCGCTGTGTCGCGTATGGGTGCGCTAACAACATAGCGCGTGACTTGCCTTTGATCGTTAAGCTACTCTCGCCAAATTGGATAGAGTCCTCGCAACTATCTAAGATAAATCGCCATAGATTGCCGTTACACTCAAAGTCCACGCCTATGCGCTGCTCTCGTGCTGTATCGACTTTTGATAGCTCTGAGAGTGGCACAGTGGCGCTAAACGTCCAACAATAGCTATTGCTATCAATACCCACGCTAAAGCCCAAGAGCTTAATCTCACGCCCATCATCGGTGCGCGTTAATGACACGCTATTTGTCACAAATATAACTCCCTTGTTGTACGCCTCGCCTTTCTCGCCGATGAGCAGGCTGAGCCATGCGGTAGCGTCTAGCGTAGTGTTTGCACTGACTGCGATAGATGACGCCTTGCCAAACACTTTAGGCTGACATAATGTCACGTCGAGCGTCGGATTAACTGCCAGTGTCTTGCGCTTGCACGGTCTTGTTTCCATCGCGTCGGCATCGGCTGCTGATAGCTCCAGTACGCCACGAGGCATAGTTAGCGGCATTGCCAGACTGCTAGACGCACCCCTATCTGCAATGCGCCTGTGCATAGGCAACGCAAGCTCGTCATTATAGACATAGTGATGCAGCGCACCGTTACCACACTCCCAGTCGTCGATGACCTGCTTTTTGAGTATGACAGTCTGCGATAACGGCGGCGGCACATAGCGCAGCTTCGAGTATGGCAGTCGTGCTGTCTCAATGAGTGCGTCGTATCTAATCGCAGTAAGGAGATTGTACTCGCTAGACGTATCGAGCCTATCTGTCACCAGCTCAGCGTATTCAGCGCCCAGCACGCGCTCGATTTGACGCTTGAGCATCGCCTCAAAGCTGTACCAGTTGCTATGACTGACACGCTTTGCTGCCTCAGTTTTTAGCGTAGATTTATCGCTGATAAATCGTTGTGACTCATATAGCTGTTCGCTATCTGCACCAACCAATTTTGACGACTCAAACAATGGCGTTGCATCAGTATCGAGGCGCTTGTTTGCCTCAAATTGTGCCTGATTATCAGTGCCGGCCAGCTTTGATTGCTGCCAGTCCGTTGTCGTGCTGCTGACTAGCTGCTCGTTACTCTCAAACTGCCCGCCTCTATCGATGCCCTGCAATTTAGCGTCTTGCATATCGCTTGACACATCAGCGACCAAGCCCCTAAACACATTTGCGTCATAATCGACCGACGCGCTAGCAGTAGCATTTAGATCGCAATGAGCAATGACCGATACGCTGACCTCAACAACCCCCGATGTCATAGTTGCTGACGCGGTAGGCGTTATGTCTGCTACTGCTGTTATAGCAACCGATACGTCATCGCTGACTGGTGGTTCAACTGGCGGCACATAACCGCCTGTGGTCGTGCCTAGTTTGCGCGTCAAGCCAAGCGGTAATTCACTCGCTGGCGGCTGATTGCTGATACGCTCAGACAGTGGCAACGATAGCGCGTCAGACGTTACATACACCAGTGGCACATAAGTACCAAGCGACTGGCTGAGCGACATATAAAGCGCATTAGACGCTGGTTGCTCACTGATTTTACGCTCAAGCGGTAGCGGTAGTGCGTCCGCATAAACGTACTTGAGGCGTGGCAGGTCGCCCAGCTTGCGCTCAAGTGGCAAATCTAGCGCATTAGACAAACGCGATGCGCTAATGACACGCTCAAGCATTAGTTTTAATGAGCTTGCCATATATCCACCTTAATTAGTTTGCCATGACTGCCATAGCGCTTGTTGCTCAGCGATAGTTAAGTCGTCCGCTGGTGCCACATAGTCCCATACAAACGGCTCGTACTCTTTTTTAAAGTCACGCGCCATGACTAAGTAGCGCTTAGCAGGGTCAAGCCCCATAAAGAGATAGTGACCATTTGGTAGCGATGTAATGACCTGCTCAACTACCATCGTTGCCGCGTCTAGCAGCCATATCTTGCGTGATGCAGGTTTGCCCTGCACAGTTACAATACCGTCACCTGAGCCTGCTATGTACCCATTGTGCGAAAGAGCCAAGCTAAGACCAATCAATAACATTAGTAGCTCCAATTATCTTTTGCGATATATAAATTATCACTATTACGAGACGATGAACCAAAAACAATATAATCAGACACCATATCTGTATTAGCAGCGCTTATGATATCAAAATTATTGTGTGCAGCGCCGGACAAAGGCACCAGCAATCCTGTTACGACGCCTAAATCTTTTTGATGTACTACAACCGCAGGGCTAACAAAATCACTATCAGTTGATTTTGTACCGCCATCGGCAAGACTCATCATATCAACAGTAGCTACGCTACTATCAGATGCAGCTAGTAACTTGCCTTCAAGATACTTATTAGGCGCTTTATCAACACCTGCACTATCAGTATAATACCCAAAAGCGCCTGAAAAATAATTACTCGTACCCCCTGTATGCTTTAGATATACATCCCTTAGACCTACGCTATTAGATCCTAAATCACCAACGAAAAAATATGCGCCAGACATTGTGCTTTGGGACGCTGTCAGCGCTTGCTCACAAAAAAACCAAAATCCGCGCGGTGATGCTATTAAAATCCATTTACCGCTATTGTTTGTTGCAGCATATTTAAATGGAGTATTACACTGCAACTTTAAATCACCAGTATTAACATCAGTCATATTAATATAGACCTGCGCTGCCATTTCTGTGCCCGTGTCCGCTGATAACCGTAGGTAAAAATCAGTATGTGGTCCAAACTCAGGGCGCAGCACTTTAACCCCCGATGCCGTATCCTCAAACGGCATCGTCCAACCCGCGCCCTCTTTTGCGCCATAGCCAGTGTCCAGACACGCTTTAAAAATTGTAGCCATACAACCCGCAGTTTTATCAAGCGCGGGCGCCCCAGCATCATCCCAGCGGTAAACCTTAACTGGTACGCGCTCTGGTGTTAATAAACTCATAATTACCCCTATTTATTTAGTACAAACTCATACGGCCCATGACTAATCGGCTCGCAGCCGTCTGCAACGTAAGTAACGCCGACTATCATGTTGTGGTCGTACTCAAACGACCAATTACCCGCGCTATCCGGCACCCGCTTCGCAATACACTTGCCGTCTTTCCACCTAAATAGCGACACATAATCAATAGGTAGGCCGTCATAGCGTTTTGCCCTGCCTGTGATTGTTGCCATATCAGATGCCCATTGTTAGCGCTGTCAGCGTCACATAACCACCTTGATAGACTTGCGACTTATCAAGAGTGATCTCTGTTGCTACATCAAGCTCAGCGATTAGCGTGCCGTCTGCCGCCAGCACTTTTGCCGATGTCAGTACGCCCGATGCTATCGCTAGCACTTTGGGCGGTACTTTAAACGTCATGACAGCATTGGTTATCGACTCCTGCGCTGGATTGAGTAGCGCAATCTCAGCCGCTAAAGTCTCACCGATAAACAAAGAGAGCACCGAATTGGTGCCCTCGTTTAGCTTGTCAGCAATACCCTGCAAGGCGGCATTTTTTGCATCAACACTTAACTGCATTACTCACCTCGCTCACGGTCAATGTTGGCATGGTAGCCAATCGTAAAATCGTAATTGTCTTTACTACTGCCTTGATGCTGCTGGATAGCGTTACCGATCCAAACTGGATATTTAGCAGCGAGCGTATTAAATCGCACCACGTTATTAGCAGACCAGCCTGTGCCCCATGCTGCCTGTGGTATTGTAAAATATGGATAGCCAGTCATGGGATTGATTGGGCTTGTCGCGCTTAAAGTTGATCCTGTGCCAATCTCACCAACTGTTTCACCAATAATTCTAAACGATGTGGCACTGGTAAAGACCAGCGCCCAGCGCTCCTCAATCGCATCACGATTAGTTACGACAATCGGGTTATTGGTCACTTGTAGCTGTGCTGACGCTCTATCTCCGATAAGCGAGTCACTAAACACACCGCCCCACGACTTTTGACTAAACACATTTTGCGCCAATGCCTGCATATCGCCAGCTAATAACATCGAGCTAAAGACCGCTGCTGTTGAGTAGTCATGAGTAATCGGCGTTGATAGCGTCACACGACCTGATATATCCGTTTCAATAACTAGCGCAATATCCATAATGCGATATTTAGCCGTGAGTGGCGCGGTATAAAACGACATATCAAACATACCGTTGAGCGTTAGGGTGCCTGCGTCTAAATCAATATCGAGATATTCAAAACCAACCTTTTTACCTGTGCTATCGACTACATTTACGTCAGACAGTCGCTCAAACCCCAAGTCAAAGGTATCGTTAGGCGCATTGGTTGGAAGCTCCATTGTTTTTAGCTCGGTGATCGCAATACTGTCGCCTTTGCGGACAAAAGGCACACGACCATCGCTCGGCAAGCGCACTGGATCAAGACCGATAAGCTCTTTATCGAGTGGCAAGTAACTGTAAGCAATCGCGTTATAGCGGATAGAGTCCGGCTTAACATAGACTGGACGGTTGATAAATTGCGTGTTACCTGTCGCTGACTCAGTATAAATATTATTAATGTCATACCACGGCTCAGCGACTACATCAGGGTTGGCTGTCACGCCTAGCTTTTCATAAAAGTACAGCGCCACAACGCCTGCCTTAAAATCAACCTCGCCATGAGCAAACGCATGACCTGTAATAGCGCCCTGCTCGTCCGTCGATAGCGATATAGGCGTACCATCTGCTAGCTCGGCACTGATTTGCAATGACGCTTCTTTTAGTGGTGCCACTGGCGTTCTAAAAATCAGGTTAGCAAGCGGCACTGGATCATTTTCGCGTAGCATTGACTTGAGCGTAACGGTGTTTTGCTGCCCTGCTTGCCATGTTGTCAGTTCAATCACGCCTGACTCTAGGCTAATATCACCGACTACATTATCGCCATTTTTTACTCTACCGCTATCGTCGCGCAAACTATAG
>Ga0208302_100277_pt1 | contig 13662 bp, 13 predicted proteins | sample 29_taG_FD_184103 | JGI IMG/M metagenome (GOLD analysis project Ga0208302, IMG submission 184103) | Marine viral communities from Cariaco Basin, Caribbean Sea - 29_WHOI_OMZ (SPAdes) (version 2) | ecosystem: Environmental > Aquatic > Marine > Oceanic | place: Caribbean Sea: Cariaco Basin... | reverse complement strand
AAGACGAGCACCACGATCATTTGGTCTGTGATGTGTGCGGTAAAATTATTGAATTCCATAACGAGGTCATTGAGGAAGAGCAATTGAAAGTGGCTGCAGAGCACGGCTTTAGATTGTCTGGACACTCCTTAGTACTATATGGTCTGTGTGACAATGAAAAGTGTCAAGATTCAGCGAAAAAGCATTAATTTAAACTCTTTAACTGCTGAATAGAGTTTAATTCTCCGATTTTATCTTTTGAAAAAGACCCGTTTATAACGGGTCTTTTTTTAAGTTTTATTTTTAACCCTTGTAAGGTTGGATCCCCATAATCACAGTCAGTTAAGTAAGATATAAAGCAACCCGAATCAGAGACTATTCCACAAGTACAAGGTAATAGGCTTGCTGATGTCAACACCATAATCTTTTTTATATATCTATAGATTTATATAACTATAGCGTTTGTGGCTCAATAAGATTGCGGTCTATTAATTCATTTAATGAGTGTTCAAGGGTGCGCATACCCAAGCTACTGCCAGTCTGAATGACAGAATACATTTGGGCTAATTTATTTTGACGGATGAGATTGCGAATGGCGGGCGTGGCTATCATGATTTCATAGGCCGCCAAGCGACCCCCTTGTTTACGTTTTACCAAGACTTGTGAAATGACCGCCTTTAGAGATTCTGAAAGCATGGCTCTAACCATCTCCTTTTCGGCCGCAGGAAACACATCGATAATCCTATCTATGGTTTTGGTCGCTGAATTGGTATGCAAAGTGGCAAAAACCAAATGTCCTGTTTCAGCTGCTGTTAATGCCAAACGGATGCTGGTTAAATCTCTTAATTCACCAATAACGATAACATCGGGATCTTCTCTTAAAGCCGAACGTAACGCAGTGTCAAAATTTAAGGTATGTTGAGCCACTTCACGTTGATTGACAAGGCTTAGCTTTGAGTGATGCACAAATTCAATGGGATCTTCTATGGTGAGAATATGGGCTGGTCTAGTGCTATTAATAAAGTCAATCAACGCAGCAACGGTGGTGGATTTACCTGACCCAGTGGGACCAGTGACCAACACCAATCCTTGCTTAAAATTGGCGATGGTTTCAAAAGTAGAATGTAAGCTAGGCGAGGTGTTTTGTTTATTATCAAAGGTAGCCTCACCAAAATTTGATCCCCCTAACTCAAGCTGTTGTAAACTCGGTATAGAACAAGGAATGGCCCTAAACACGGCAGCTGTTCCTCGGCTTTGGGTATAGGCATTGACTCTAAACCGTCCAATATCGGGCATCGAAACCGCATAATCTATTTCTAACTGTTTTTGAAACTCATCGCACTGAGCGCGGTTCATAGTGCTGGCAATATAACGGTTAACGGCGGCATGCTCCATCACAGGCATGTCAATCTTAATAATATCGCCATCAATACGTAACAAAGCGGGCATACCGGAGGACAGATGTAAATCTGAGGCATTTTGCTGATTGGCGTAAGTGAGTAAAGCGTGAATACTGTCAAAGCGGTCTGTTTCCGTATCTGGCACTTAGGTCATCCTTTTTGGTTAAGCGACTGTTTTGTTAAACTGTTTACTACCTCTAAGCAAATCCCTTGAACACCTTTTTTGATTATAGGGGTTAAGCAAACCTTTGGTTTAAACTTTTGGTTCAGCTTTTATGACGCGTATAAAAATACGAGGCCGATAAAAGCACCAGTCCGATAAAAGCACGAAGTCATACAACCTCCAGACAGATAAAAAATAGCAAGGTAAAAGATTGCTAATAGAGAAGCAGGTCTAACAAGTGTTACCATTAGAGTATAACTAAAAAACTAGGCAACAAATCAATTAAAAGCAAAGAGGGCAAATCAATGGAACCGACACTGCTACAACGCTGGCAAGAAGTGACGCAACAAATTCAAAAAGCATGTACTGATTCAGCACGAGATTCGGTAACTTTATTGGCGGTATCTAAAACCAAACCGGCAGAGATGATTACTGAGTTAGCGCAAGCTGGCCAAGTGCACTTTGGTGAAAATTACTTACAAGAAGCCATGGAAAAAATGGCAGAAATTAAAGAACTAGCGGCAAGCATACCTGCTACAAAAGACATCGTTTGGCACTATATTGGCCACATTCAGCGTAATAAGACCCGGGATATTGCGGAGAATTTTGATTGGGTGCATACCGTAGAGCGCGATATTATTGCCAAGCGTCTTAATGAGCAGCGTCCACAAGCGTTAGGCAAATTAAACGTATTGGTTCAGGTCAATATCGACAATGAAGACAGTAAATCAGGCTGCCTATCTAGCGAGTTAGAATCTCTAATAACGACTATCAAAAGCTACGATAACCTCAATCTACGGGGACTAATGATTATCCCATCTAAAGAGGGCTCAGATGCCTTTGAGCGCACTAAAAAGCTGTTCAATGAGATACAGCAAGCGCATCCTGAGTTGACCCAGTGGGATACGCTGAGCATGGGTATGAGCGGCGATATGCAACAAGCCATTGCCCACGGCTCAACGATGGTCCGCGTGGGCAGTGCGATATTTGGGGCAAGAGATTGATATTTAAAGCTTGGGAACAATAGTGCAGCTTGATAAGACAAACTATTACCTGAGTAATAATTGCCCATAAAAAAGGAGCATCTATTATAGACGCTCCTTTTTTAATTCTATTTAAATGTAAGCTCTAACAAGTTAAAGGGGTTAAGGAGTTACTTGCTTTCAATGCTCCAGCCGTTCACTAAAGGATAGCGGCGTTCACGGCCAAAGGCTTTATGGCTTATCTTAGTGCCAATAGCGGCTTGACGGCGTTTGTATTCGCTTCTGTCGACCATACGGATGGTCTGACGTACCGTATCAGGGTCAAAACCTTTAGCAACGATTTCATTAAAGCCTAGGTCATTATCGATATAGTCTTTTAAGATAGCATCTAAAATATCGTAATCTGGTAAGCTATCTTGGTCTTTTTGATCTGGACGTAACTCTGCCGACGGTGGACGAGTAATCACCCGTTCTGGAATAACATCGGTGTCTTCTAAACGGTTACGGTAGTTGGCTAGGGCATAAACTTGAGTCTTATAGACATCTTTTAACACATCAAACCCACCGGCCATATCACCGTATAAAGTAGAGTAACCGACAGCCATTTCAGACTTGTTGCCTGTGGTGATAACCAGATGACCAAACTTATTAGACAATGCCATTAACACCATACCGCGGGCACGTGCTTGAATATTCTCTTCTGTGGTATCTGCTTTGGCCTTACTAAACAAAGGCGCTAAAGTATGACGCATACCATCGACAGCGTCATGAATAGGACAAACAGTATAAGAGACATTCAATCTGCGTGCCTGAGCTTGCGCATCTTCTAAGCTAATTTGTGAGGTATATTCATAAGGCATCATTACCGCGTATACCTTATCTGAACCCAAGGCATCTACAGCGATACATAAGGTCAACGCCGAATCGATACCGCCTGATAGACCAACGATTACCCCTTCAAAGCCTGAATGGTTAACATAGTCGCGTAAGCCCACTACTAAGGCTTGATACGTTTCAGATTCAGCACTTAACTGTAAAGGTGCTTTGGTTTGGGTGTCAAACTGACCACTCTCGACATTAAAGTTAGCATATAGCAGGTGCTCTAAGAAACGAGGGGCTTCATGAGCTACTTTACCATTGGCTTGTACGGCCATAGAGCCACCGTCGAAGACTAAATCGTCTTGCCCACCTACGGCGTTAACATAGACAATAGGTAAGTTGTTATCAGTGGCTCGCTTGCTTAGCAAAGCTTGACGGGTATGCTGTTTGCCTGCTTCGAAAGGAGAAGCGTTAATGGTTACCACTAAGTCAGCACCTTGGTCTTTTAGCGCTTTGATAGGCTCGTCCTGCCACAGGTCTTCGCAGATAAGCAGACCAATAGTAATGCCTTGATAATCAAATAAGACTTGATTGCGACCTTTGTCAAAGTAACGGCGCTCATCAAACACACCGTAGTTTGGTAGGTACTGTTTGTGATAAAAGCCTTTTTGCTGGCCATTTTGGATAATGGCCGCTGAGTTAAAAGTGCCATGATAATCGACATGCGGATAGCCAATAATCATCACAATGTCATTGATATCATTCAATGAGCTAAGCGCTGCTTTTACTCTGTCTGAAAGACTGGGACGCAGTAATAAATCTTCGGGGGGATAGCCTAGCAATGCCAATTCAGGGAAGATAATGATATTAGCGCCATTGTCACGTGCTTCAATGGCCAAACTACGCATCTTTTCAATATTGGTCTGAATATCACCTACCATGAAATGAGATTGGGCCAAAGCAAATTTTAGCGACTTTCCTGTTGCATTGTTACTTATATGGTTACTGTTTTTTTCGTTAGACATTATTAAGTCCTATTCATTATGGGTATTAGCGCTAGACGTATCGCCTCAAAAGCAACTTATTAAATTTTGTTGGTGTTGGCAATGTACAGGGTTACGTTTAGCGTTTAAGGGTTATTAATTTATTAGTTTTATCATCGCAGTAGTGATAGGAGTTTTGGCTTATAATCTTTCTCATCTAAACTACCAAACGCCAATTTAGCTTGGCAAATATAACAAATCACGTCAGCGATATAAAAAATCTTTCAAGGATATACTCTATCAAATACAGTATCGCCTATAATTTTTTGTTGTTTCTATTGTTAACGATTTTTGTAGTCGAAACACGATACAATTACCCTTAGTATAACACCAAATTTTTATGTTATATCCAAGCCATAGCTATTTAGCAGGCAAAACTAGGAAATTTTTCATGTTAGCATTTATAATTACCCTTATCCTAATCTGGCTTGCTATGTGGGCCTTCTTTAAATTTATGTATCCTAAGCCACCAAAAGAGTTCATGCCCAAAAAAGGGGATGTTATTACGCCAAGAGCATGTGACTTTTGTGGCTATCCTTTGGCTGAATATCGAGGGGTAATGGAGGCGAAACCCGAAACCTTGCTAATGGCGACTGATCAACAGCGAAAAAACGAACTAACGTCTGAGATAACAGCGTTAGAGCAACAGATAGCAACTTACGAAAAACAAGCGTCAGATAAAGCGCACCAAAAACAGTTAACCCGTCAACAAAAGAAACAAGCCCGATTAGCTTATGACGACCATCAAAAGCAGCTGTTTGAAAAGAAACAAGCATTGAAAAAAGTCACCACTTGGTTCTTCTGTAACTATGAGCATCAAGCGGATTTTCACGCAAGAAATGCAGAGCAGGGTACGCCAACTGCTGTCAAATAAAACGCCAATTAAATTAAAGCGTCAATTAAACAAAATGACAGGCAAATAAAAGGCTGCACAATCATTAGGCAGCCTTATAAGAGTCTATCATCAACTAGTATTTTAGTTATTGTTGCACCAATTGCATGTCTTCAATCATTCTTTCGATAAGTTGATTGGCTTGGTCCATGCCTTTTTCTACTTCAGTCGCTGCGTTTTTAGATTGTTGCAGTTTTTCATAAAGATTCAGACAACAAAGTACTAGCAGGTTTTCATGAGGAAGATGAGGGGCTTGTGAGCGCAGGTCTTCGATAAAATTATTAATAAAGTCATTGGCTTCAAACAGTTCGTATTCTTCGCCGACTGGGCAATTAATAGTATAGTCTTTGCTTAAGATACTGATATTAACCGTAGTAAACTCAGGCTCTTGTTGAGTGTCAAGCTCTGACGTCCCATTTTCAATAAGATCTTGGTCTTCAGCAAAGTCTGCAGGGGTAATAATCTCTACTTGAGTTGAGTGCTGGTCGTCCGCTTCATAGCTTTTAAAGTTATGGTCTTCAGAGTCATGGCTACTGGTCATCTTATTTTCATCACTGACGTTTTCTTCATTAAAACTGTTTTCAGCAAACTCTTTAGTGTCAGATTCAGTAAAAATACCGTCTTCATTAAAGTTTACCTCAGAATTTTGTGGTTCATGATCATTAGGATAATCAGTTGACATATTTTTCTCTTAAATAATTAAAATAAAGTAATTTATAAATAACCAAAATTTTAAATCACCAAATAGTGATGCCCCAATTCAGCGATAAACCAACTATATGCTACCGGTATTCCCTGTTATATGACTCCAATTTACGTGGCGATTATAATTAATCGTATGACACGTAATTAATGGTGTTATTAATTAATGGTGATATCGCCAAGCAAATTAAGAAGACTCTGGCACCGTTAATATTTGACGCCATCAATACAGGTCAAATTAACAGGGTGGAAGAGGGGATTAGTCGGCAGGTTGGTCAATGAGAGTGAGTCGCTGCATAACCACTTTGGTATGCTCTTTTGCCAAGCGATTCTTCTCCAATAGAGCTTGATTAACCTGTTCTAAAGCTTCGCATTTTCTCAATAGTTCACTATATTCATCATTTAATGCGTGATGTGATTCAGTTAAGGTCTGATACTCTTCATTGAGCTCGCTTAATTGTTGTTGCAAATTTTGTTGCTCGGTGACGCCTTGTTCATAAGTGCTAGTTAAGGTGTGGTGTGCTTCAGCTAAGGTCTCATACTCTTTATTAAGGTCGCTTAATTGTTGTTGCAAATTTTGTTGTTCTGTAACACCTTGCTCATAAGCACTGTGCATGTCATTGAGTTGCTGCTGTAGTTCCTCAATTTGCTGTGTGTCTATTCTAGGGTTAGATTTTAAAGCCACTAGCTCATTTTGAGAGGCATCATAACGGTGCCGAATATCGTGCAATATAGAATCTAAATGTTGCAGTTTTTCAATTAAAGGCTGAGTCATGTGAAATCACTTGTAATAAAGTCAGATAAAATTTAAATGCCAGGTTAGGTATATAATACCTTTAATAATGCCACAGATGCCCACATTATATCTAGCATTAGGTTGTTAACGAATGTGTTTAAAATGGCTCAGAATTTAATATTGTGTCATAAGTTAGACTAACAGAAAGTGTCAAACATAACGTAAAAAGTTAATTGAAATTAAACCTAAAGATAGACTGCTAAAGATAGAGTAATAGTAACTTAGTAAAATTCACTGTTGATAAAAAAGGTAATTGTAATGAATGATGATATTTCAGGCTGGAACGATTGGTCGAAAGCGTTTGCAGATTGGACAGATGTGACCATTAGTGAGCTGCATGGCTTGATGACAGGGCTAATGACAGTGTGTCATGCCCCAGCAAAAATTGAAGACTGGGAGCAGCTGTTAACTGAACTGAGTTTTTCTATTCCTAATGAAGCGGCTTTGACTTTGCTAGCTGAAGAAGCAGAAGACACCTCTTTTCAATTAAAAGACAAAGATGATGCCTATCAATACTCTCCGTTAGTGCCTGATGATGAGCATGATTTGTATGAGCGTGTTATGGCACTTAAAGAGTGGGCCAATGGGTTTATGACCGGCTTTGGCGTCACCGACTGCACCTTGACGGCTGAAGAAAACGTTATGTTTTCAGATTTGGCAAAAATAGGCAGTATTCGTATTGAGCCAGATGACGAGTTTGAAGGCGGAGAAGAGTCTTATCTTTACTTATATGAGTTTGTACGTATGGTGCCTGTAAGTTTGGCGATTAGACCGCGTAAATCCTTAATGTCGTTGCCACTCATTGCTGGATTGTCAGTCAATGCTAAGACGGCAAAAGAATTGGAGCAAGAAGGGGTTAAGCCTAAACCCATCCCTCCTGTAATCGATATTATGAATCAAAATAATCCTTCTTAAGCTGAAGGATTGTTAAGCTTTCATACTGATAATCAATGATAAGGACGAGCCTATTATGATAACTGATACCGATAAAATTCATTTACAACGTTGTGTGGCATTAGCGGCGGAAGCAGTCGAGGCAGGTGATTCGCCCTTTGGTAGTGTGTTGGTATCAGGCAGTGGTGAGGTTTTAAGAGAAGACCGTAACCGTGTTAATAGTATCGAGCCCACTTATCACCCTGAGCTAGCACTGGCTCAGTGGGCAGCAAAAAATATGACTCAAGCGCAGCGAAGTGAGGCGGTGGTTTATACCTCAGGTGAGCATTGCGCCATGTGTTCAGCGGCGCACGCCTGGGCAGGCTTGGGACGTATTGTCTATATCAGCTCATCGCAACAATTGCAGCAGTGGCAACAAGAGCAAGGTATACAAGCCGATTCTCCAATCAACAGCCTAAGTATAAATGAAGTCGCTCCTGATATTAAGGCGGAAGGCCCAGTAGCAGGGCTTGATGAGCAAGTAAAAGCTTTACATCAACGTCTGTGGCAACAGCGCACCTCTAAAGTTTAAGCGTTAGGCTGGCTTTATAAGTCTGAGGCTATTGTGTTTATTATTGCTATTCTGACTGTTAATACGAGTATCAGTCATATTTGTCTTAGTCCATTTTGTATTGTGTTAACTAATTTTGTCAATGAAATAAGCATTGTCCCCTTGCTGTATTCCCTTTAAGGAAGTTCTATGAGTATGTCAGAACAGAGCACTATGTATCCCAGTCAAAGTGTAGAGTGGTTAAAGAGGTTGATAGCCTTTGATACCGTGAGTCGCCACTCTAACTTGGCACTGATTGAAGAGGTACAGGCTTATTGTATAAGCTTGGGGCTTGAGCCGGTGCTGACCTTTAATGATACTACAGATAGGGAGCATTCTTCCAATAAGGCTAACCAAAGTAAAGCCAACTTATTTGTCAGCGTGCCAGCCGGTGGCGGATTAGCAGATACTGCCTCAGCCACTATTAAAGGAGGTATCGTACTTTCAGGGCATACTGATGTGGTGCCTGTTGATGGTCAAGACTGGCTTTCAGATCCTTTTAAAGCTGAGATTCGCGGTGATAAGCTGTATGGTCGCGGTGCCTGCGATATGAAAGGCTTTATTGCCTGTGCCTTAAACCTGCTGCCCCAAGCAGTAGCATTGTCTCAGCAAGGTAGATTGAGAAAACCACTTCATTTGGCGTTGTCATTTGATGAAGAGGTGGGTTGTCTTGGCGCACCGCTGATGCTTGAGGAATTAAGTCAGCGTGGAATAAATCCAGATTACTGTATTGTTGGTGAGCCTTCTTCCATGAAGATGGTAGTAGCACATAAGGGCATTTCCGTGTTCCGTTGCTCAGTGCATGGTAAATCAGCACATTCATCGTTGACGCATCAAGGAGTCAACGCTATAAGCTATGCGGCGAAACTCATTGGATTTATTGATGAGCTGGCGAGTCAATTGGCTCAGTCCGATCAAGTGGACCCTATGTTTGATGTACCTTACTCGACGCTATCTATCGGCACAATTGAAGGTGGTACCGCGACTAATATTGTGCCCAATCTATGTGAGTTTACCTTTGATTATCGTAACCTGCCGAGTATGGGCACCCAAGATATTTTACCGGTGATTGAACAAAGAATAACCGAGCTCAATCAGCAAATGCAGCAAGTAGATAGCCAAACAGGTATTAAGATTGAGCAGTTAGAAAGTGTGCCGGCCATGACCGATACTGAAAGTGAATCATTGCAACAGCTTATTGCAGGCTTAGTGCAGTCCTCAGCAAGGCATAAAGTGGCTTATGCTACTGAAGGTGGACAGTTTACCAATGCAGGTATTGCCACTGTCATCTGTGGCCCAGGTAGCATAGAACAGGCTCACAAGGCCGATGAATATGTTGAGCTGGCTCAATTGGCCGAGTGCGATGACTTTTTGCAAAAATTACTACAGTCGCTACAAAGCTAGTTGTCATAAGGTGAGCTTTAAGACCTTCAACTTCAAAGGTCTATATTTTTTAGAAAACTCCCAGACTAGATAAGCAATTTATTCAAAGATGTTCTGCTTAGAGACGCTTTGTTTAAAAACAGTTTGTTTATAAACACCGGCTAGCGTTTAAGGTTATCGTTGATGAGTGGCTCGACTTTTTTATTGTTCTTTTTTAGCACTTTTTTACTTTCAGCCACACCCGGCCCTAATATGTTACTGGCTTTCCAGTATGGTCTAAATCATGGGGTACGCCAAACGTTTTGGGTATTATTAGGCTTAAGCTTTGGCCTATTGATATTACTGGTATCAGCATTGCTTGGTATTGATATTATCAGTCGTCAAATGCCTTGGTTACTGACCGTGCTAAAGGTAGTGGGTGCTTTGTATCTACTGTATCTTGGCATACAGACTTGGCGAAATGCTGGAGACAATGATAGTTTTGCTGTTGATGCGGCTATCATTGATACCAATACCATCAATACCGATACTCGAAAGCTATCACAACCAAATAAACCGCCTTCAATGATAAAAACCCCTTGGCAACGGTTCCGCCAAGGTATGTGGGTCTCCTTATCAAATCCCAAAGCTATTTTATTCTTTGCCGCTTTTTTTCCAAAGTTCATCAACTTTAATGCGCTGCTATGGCCTCAGTATGTAATATTAACCCTAGGATTCTTTACCAGCGAGATAACTTGGCAGATAATCTATACCTTAGGCGGCACCAAGCTCGCAGGATGGCTTGGTAGAGGGTCACGACTGTTATGGCTTAATAGACTGTGTGGTTTGATATTTATGCTGATTGCTTTGGCCCTAGCATGGGAAGTAATGTTACAGTCATAAGGGCGTACTGGCATTTTAACTAGGGGTAGATTGTTGATCATTACTGGTCATCTAACTAATAGCTAAGCCATAAAAAAGTACGGTGCCTATGAATAGACACCGTACTTTTTTTGGCTTTATTTAAAGGTAAAACATTTTGTTGGAAGGCTTTTAACTCCGTAGAGTTACCAATTATATTAGCCTAAAACTTCTACTAGCTCACCACGCACCATATGTGGGCTAACGTAGTCGTTAATTTTTACAGTGACAAATTTACCCATCAGCTCTTTTTTCTGCTCCTCAGTGGCTGTGAATAATACTGAGCGAGTATTGTCTGCTGTTCCTAATAACTGGTCAGGATAACGGTCTGCAATCTCTTCCACCATAACGCGTAAAGTTTTGCCCACCATTTCTTGGGTTTTCTTCAACGTAGAGTCAACGATGACCTTTTGGAAGATGGCCAGACGCTCTTTTTTGGTGGCTAAACTCACATCATCTGGTAGCTCGGCAGCTGGTGTTCCAGGACGCTTCGAGTAAATAAAGCTGTAAGAATGGTCGAAATCTAATTCTTTGGCTAAATTCAGAGTTTCTAAGAAGTCCTCTTCCGTTTCGCCAGGGAAACCAATAATAAAGTCACTTGATAAGTGCATATCTGGGCGAACCGCCATTAGTTTCTTAATCTGATTGATATAAACGTCAATGGTATGGTTACGCTTCATAGCCGCTAAAATTTTATTAGAGCCACTTTGAACCGGTAGATGTAAATGAGACACCAACTGTGGTAACTTCTCATAAGCTTCGATGATGTCATCAGTGAACTCTAAAGGATGGCTAGTGGTATAGCGAATGCGCTCAATGCCGTCCACATGAGCCACATAATGTAAAAGCTCTGCAAATCGACAGATACTGCCATCATCTTTTTGACCGCGATAGCCGTTTACGTTTTGACCTAATAGGGTAATTTCACGAACCCCTTGTTCTGCTAGGCTGTCAATTTCTGCCAATACGTCATCTAGTGGGCGTGATAATTCTTCGCCGCGGGTATAAGGCACCACGCAGAATGAACAATATTTAGAGCAACCTTCCATAATTGAAACAAACGCTCTATAACCTTCAACCTTTGGTTCAGGTAAGAAGTCGAATTTTTCAATGCTTGGGAAGGACACATCGACTGTACCAATACGGTCTTTGGGTTTAACATCTTTTTGACGGGTAGATTGGTCATAAAGCTCTGGCAAGCGGTGTAAGGTCTGAGGACCAAATACCATATCCACGTAAGGGGCGCGTTTTTGAATATTATCGCCTTCTTGTGAGGCGACACAGCCACCCACACCAATAACCAAATCTGGATTGTCTTCTTTTAATTTACGCCAACGGCCCAACTCTGAGAATACTTTTTCTTGAGCTTTTTCACGGATAGAGCAAGTATTCATCAATAGAACATCGGCTTCTTCAATGTTATTGGTCACTATCATGTCGTGTGAGTCGCCCAGAACGTTGCCCATTTTTTCTGAGTCATACACGTTCATCTGACAGCCTTGGGTAGCAATATAAACTTTCTTTTTCGGCTTTTGTGCAAGTTCGGCTTGGGCTAAGCTATCCACCGCGCGGGTCCCAGCTGAATGTGAAGTATCGGCTGTTTGTTGACGTATAGTTTTGGGGTCAAATAAGGTAGCACTCATATTAAGCAGTCCAAGATGATAGTCGTTAAAAGTTATTAAATATAGATAATAAAGAGGGTATAAGACGGATACGGCGATAAATATATCGGTAAGGGATGTCATTTTAAAAGGTAATAATAGGGCGTTATTATAACATAAGCTGAATAAGGTTGAGTGTTAAAGCTTAGTACAGCAGTCAGTTAACAGTAAGCGATAGCAAGTAGTAGGTCATTTAAATAGGTCATTTAAATAAGTCATCTATAAGCTAACCATACAGACGTTAATTAAAAAGCGGTCTAAACAAGGGGTCTAAAAACCGAATCTAAAAAGAGGCGTCTAGAAAATTCAATGTGAGCAGAGTACAAAAGTACATGAGTTTTAGATTGGGAGATGTAAACAAAAGAAACTTTGTAAGCCATACTGCAACATCGGCTTACATAAAGCATTTTGGCTCACCGCATTTGTTGCCTATAATCTAGACGAAGGCGTGCTTTAATTTTAATAACTTAATAAAGTTAAACTGAGTTTACTCTGTCGAAGCTTTTATATTTTAGCTAATGTGGCACAATAGGCTAAGCGGACTTCCTAATTAAATGGGTTCTTTAACCATTCTATTAAAGGTGCTGTTAAAGAAACTGGCAAAAGAGCTGTCAACGGAATGAAAATAAAATTACTTACGACCACTAGCCAAATAATTTTTTAATATTTTAACTTTGAATAATAAGACTGTATTTATGCTAAAAGACACCTTTATAGATCATTTAACTGACACTACGTTTAATAAATTAACCAAAAATACCCGTAATTCATCTAAAGATATCAAGACTATGACCAAAGCACGTGCATTAATAGGGACCAAAGCCCCTATCGTTGTTTCTTCATTAGCCCTAATGGGCATGACTCAGATTGCTTGTGCTCAGTTAGCATGGCCTGGGAGTACGCCAGATTATAAGAATGATACCAGTATCAATTATTTTAATGAGGCCTTGGCAGCGGGCGAGCGTCGAGATTCTGGTGCTTTGTATCAGTATGAGCAAATGATGGGTAATGGTTTATTTGCTATGTACCCTGCTTATTGGCGACTAAATAATGACCTATCTACCTTAAATCCTGGTGTTGTGACACAGTTTGCTAGTCAGTATAGTGGTAGTGTTATGGCCGAAAAGCTAGCGGCAGACTATGCAGAAACCAAAGCACAGGCTGGGGATTATAATGCGGTGCGTCAAGTCGCTAACTACGTGCACAATGCGGATGATAGTGAAAGGTGTGCGGTAGCGTTAGGCTTTAATAATGGCGGTGATGCCATGCGAGCCATTTCATTAAAGCCGGATGTGTGGTTGACCACTAAAAAGCAGCCTGCATTGTGTAGCCAACTGGCGACTGAAATGAATGGTAACCCGATGATTAACAATACCGACCGTAAGCAGCGCTTACTGCGCATGCTAAGGGTAGGTAATACCGGCGATATTATGGCATTGTCACAGTCGCTAGGGACGC
>Ga0208302_100275_pt1 | contig 13715 bp, 10 predicted proteins | sample 29_taG_FD_184103 | JGI IMG/M metagenome (GOLD analysis project Ga0208302, IMG submission 184103) | Marine viral communities from Cariaco Basin, Caribbean Sea - 29_WHOI_OMZ (SPAdes) (version 2) | ecosystem: Environmental > Aquatic > Marine > Oceanic | place: Caribbean Sea: Cariaco Basin... | reverse complement strand
TCCAAGCCAACACTGAAACCAGGAGCGTGTTGTCATTCCATTACCTTGGACTCAGGGCTGTCGCTTGTCGAATACGATTTACTATGCGACAGTGGAAAGCTGCACTCAAATGGTACAGCTCCATAGTTGACGCAGCCTGGGCCGGAGGCATATGAAATTAAATTCGTGGGGATCCCTCAGGGTCAGAGTACATTAGTACGGTAATAGAGCTAGTGGTAAACAGCTAGAAAAGTACTTTGACCCCATTATTTTTATGCAGAGTTGTTGTTTGGTACTTATACTGAGTTATTAGTCATTTAATAATACTTAGAAACCCTAATGCCAAAGCAGTACTCTACAAAGCCTGAATCATTTGGCGAAGTTACATCGGCATTGCAAAAAGCTGGCTTCAAAATTCTGCTGGTTTTTTCTTTACTCATCTTAGCGGTAATCGTCATAGCACAACCCCAAAATGTGTATGTGGCAGTATTTTTCGGCCTGTCTTGGTGTGCAATTTCGATAGCGGGAATTATCTTTTCTAACTACAAAGAACCTTTGGCGAAATTGTGGGCAATACTCACCATTCCCGTCGCGCCTTACCTTGTAATAAGCAATGGGCTCATGCCCGCAACCTTAGTTCCAATTGCTACTATTTTTCCCATTTTACTGCTTTCTAATGGTTGGCGAATAAGTGCAATGGTAGTACTCGCATGCTGTACTTTTCTTGTGCCGTTTTACGAAGGGGATTATGGCAAGGGCCTTTGGCTAAGGCTTTGTGTGACCAACCTTGTTGTGTCCCTTCTTATCTATGCTCTAGCGAGCCAATTAGAGAAAGCCCTTGTTGAGAGTAAAAACAAAACTCTCGAGCTAAACAGGGCGCTTGCGAGCGAAAAGCAAGCGTCGGCTGCACAATCACGATTCCTCGCCACTATGTCACACGAGATTCGCACGCCATTAAACGGTATTTTGGGACTGACCGATGTAGTGCTTTCTCATGATATTTCGGAAAGTGCACGGCCTAACCTCGAGAAGATTCAGCGTTCAGGACTCTCGCTAAACCGTATTTTGAACGACATATTAGATCTCTCCAAACTAAATGCGGGAAAACTTGCGCTGGAGATCATTCCCTTTGACCTAAAAAGTACTGCCAAAGATTGCGTGGCGTTCTATGCACAATTGGCGCAGAACAAAGGTATCTCACTGAGAATAGAAGTAGATAAAACACTAAATACTTGTGTTGTAGGGGACGCAACGCGCCTTTCTCAAGTGTTAAACAACCTAGTGAGCAACGCGATAAAGTTTACGCATCAGGGCAGTGTCACTTTAGGGCTATCGAAAGGTGAAGCGTCAAAGACCCATCAATTTGTCAGATTTTCAGTTAAGGATACGGGGGACGGGATTGATGCTTCTGAACAAGAGCGCGTATTCGATGCATTTACACAAGCCAACAGCAGCATTAATCGAATGCACGGGGGAACGGGACTTGGTTTACAGATAGTAAAAAGCTTGGTTGAAGCTATGGGCGGCACGGTTTATCTAAAAAGCGCGGTAGGTCAGGGGAGTGAATTTTATTTCGAGCTACCGTTTGAAATTGCAGATAGTGTAATTGGCGCTAAAGAACAGGAAAGCACACCGTCGTTCCCAAACCTTACTGTTTTGGTTGCAGAAGATAACGACATTAACCAGGTCGTAGCAAAATCATTGTTAGAAGACACAGGATTGAGAGTTGCGCTTGCTAATAACGGTAACGAAGCAGTAGAGATTGCACTAAAGCAGCATTTCGACCTTATATTGATGGACTTACACATGCCTGAAATGAACGGCTCTGAAGCCGCTTTAGCGTTGCGAAAAGCTAACATCACTATTCCTATTATCGCGTTCACTGCTGCGGTGGTTGCCGAAGAAATAGATAAAGCGTTAGCATCCGGGATGAATGGATATCTCACAAAACCAGTCAATAAAACGGAACTACACGCTGTGCTAACTAAATACTTGGGCGGAGAAATGTCTACAGAAAGTTCCTGTATTGCTAAAGGGGAATATACAGAGTAATGTGGCTATGAAATTGTCATTAATCCGAATAAACCCCTGTTATACAATAGATAATAATAAAAGTTCGCTTGGCCCAATCAAGTAAATAGTATTACTGCGAAAAGCAAAGCGTCTTATAAAAGGATTTAAGTTTGAAGTCACAAATACATATTATAATTGCCCTGCTATTTCTTGCTTTCACGAGCCTTCCGGCTAACAGCGAAACAGGCAGCGACAGCCAGCGATACGAATTGAAAGTAGAGAAACTCCAGTCTAAAGTGCTAAACGAGCAACGAGAAGTGGTTGTTCAGCTTCCAAAAGGCTACGCCGAAAACCCCGACAAGAAATACCCCGTTATTTATCGTCTAGATGGTGCGGGAAATCTTACTATGATGAATGCAGTGCTAGAATCGCTGCAATCTCAGAATGCTGCTCCGGAAGTCATCATAGTCGCCATTGAAAATACCGACCGACTTCGCGATTTATATCCCACGGCAAATGAAGATCCAAACGGGCCTGTAGGCTATGGCGGTGGCGGTGCAAACTTTCTTTCCTTTATAACCACTGAGCTTATGCCGATGGTAGAGAAGAAATATCGCGTGCATGACTTTCGAGTGATAGAGGGTGCATCAGCCGGAGGCGTATTCGCGTTGTACGCACTTACCCAGAAGCCTGAGCTTTTTAACGCCGCGCTGACTTACAGTGCTGCGGTGTGGTGGAACTATGGCGCATCTGCAAAAAGTACGGTTGCATTCTTAAAATCTGCCAATCAATTAGACCACTTCATTTACACGTCTATCGGCAATGAAGGCGCGCCCATGCGCCCGTATTATAACGATATGATTTCTGGAATGCGGGCAAATCAACCTGCCGGATTAAGATGGGAGAACGAAGCCTACGAGGGAGTTACCCACAATTTGGTCTCAGCTGCGTCAACTTTCAGCGCTTACCATCATTTGTTCTTATCAGCTTATTTAAGGCCACAGCAGTTCAGTGGAGATATTAAAAGTATTAAAGACTATTACGCCCGTGTTTCAAAGCAGCGAGGCGAGAAACTCGACGCGCCGGAATGGGTTATTCGCGAGTTAGGTTATCACTATGTGGGTGAACAAAACTACGACAAAGCCATCGCCTTGTTTAAATACGATATTGCTGAGTATCCTCAAACGCCTGACGCATATAATGGCTTAGCTTATGGTTATGAGCAGATGGGCGAGTACAAAAAAGCGCTGGAAAGCGTGAACCAAGCTTTAGCACTTTCCACGTCTGAGCACGATGGCCATCAGGTTTATGTTAATAGACAAAAACGCTTGCAGTCTTTATTGAAGGATTAAGTTATCTTGAACCATAAAAGCACAGTTAAACACGTAAACTGGATCGCCACTGCGGTTTGTATGGTCGGAATCACCTTGGGAACGAGCGGGTGCAGTACCGTCACGACGGGACAAACCGATCGCTGTATTGAGCAAGCTAATAACGCAGGTGTTCATGGGGTTTACACCGCCGACGAGCAGCTAAATGCTTGCTTGGAAACTTACAAACTGCGACGTGATAAAGAAAGAACGGCAGGTGAAGCGTTTGCTGAAGACGTGCTGATCTCAGTAATTGATATTATTACCGACTAGATCAGCTTCGATTAAGCGAAAAAACCTTCCTACGTACAGTTATAAAAGCAAAGAAGGCAGAGTAATTTACTCTGCCTTCTTTGTTTTTGCTTCTTTATTAAAAGCATAAAAGCAAGCAAAGGTTAACACGTTATAGGAAGAGCCGATGCGAAATTTTTTGACTGCTGTATATGTACTTTCAATCACCGCCATAGCTAACGTTAATGCTAATCACATGCTCGATACTGTCGAAGGGCTGCAGCTTGCTAAGCAATACGATCAAAGTCGCACTGATATCAACGTAGCTGACTATTGGGTTAGTGAGAAGCTAGACGGTATTCGCGCAAGATGGAACGGTACTGAATTACTTACCCGCAATGGGAACAAGATATTCGCGCCAACATGGTTCACCGCTAACTGGCCAGAAACCACTATTGACGGCGAACTTTGGATAGGAAGAGGGGAGTTTGAACGTACAGCTTCTATTGTGCTTTCAACGCTGACAAACATCGAGCTGCATTCTGTCGCTAACGCTTCATCTAGCACAGTGTCTTCAGCAGACACTATAGCCGCAGCAAATTCTCTATCTGCAAAACGCTGGGCTAAAGTTAGATTTATGGCCTTTGACATACCTATGATGGGTGAGCCCTTTGGTCGACGACTCAACAGGCTTAACAGACTAAGTAAATCTACACCTAATCCAACGTTTGCAGTTATTCCTCAATTTAAGCTTACGTCTATTGCTTCACTTGATGAAAAGCTGGAGCAAGTAACCCAGGAAGGCGGAGAAGGGTTAATGCTTCATCATGAACAAGCGCTGTACACATCCGGGCGAAGTGACAAGTTACTCAAAGTAAAACGCTTTGAAGATGCAGAAGGGAAAGTACTGGCATTGCTTCCGGGAAAAGGACGATTTAAGGGAATGATGGGCTCGCTTCTTGTAGAAACGCGAGAAGGCATTCAATTTAAATTAGGAACGGGCTTTTCAGAAAATGAGCGCCAATCTCCGCCCGCTATCGGCAGCTGGGTAACCTTTAAGTACTACGGTTTAACGAAAAATGGAAAGCCAAAGTTTGCAAGCTTTCTTCGCACCAGACCTCAGACAGACTTGCCCAATTAACAATTATTTACTGCCAGTATAGTCACAATGAACTGCCTCTCACTTACTGTTGTTAATCGTTTACGGTTTGCTTCAATTGAGGAAGCATTGTGTACAGCTAACACCTTGTCTTTAAGTCATAAAGCCCTATAACTTTACTGCATGTTAATTGCTAAAATGACTTTGCTTATTTCTTTTTAATCGCTTTTGTCGTTTAAAAGTAATGGTATGAATAGCGATTATAAGTGAATTAAAAGGGCGCTAAATTTAAAAAATGAGCCCGTGAAGTTATACTGTTGATGATTTATTAAACACACCTTGCGTCAAGTGCGTACAAGACCGTTTACTCCCATTGCGCAAGCTAACTTAGAGGAAGAGACTGTGTTACAAGACTATCGCAATCACGTTGAAGAACGTGCCGCTCAAAATATTCCACCTAAACCGCTTAACGCTGAACAGGTAGCTGGCCTGGTTGATTTATTAAAGAACCCGCCAGCAGGCGAAGGGGAGTTTCTTTTAGAACTGCTGTCAGAACGTGTACCGCCTGGGGTTGATGAGGCAGCTTACGTTAAAGCTGGGTTTTTAAGTGCAATCGCAAAAGGTGAAGACAGTTGTGAGCTTATCTCTAAAGAGAAAGCCGTTGAACTGCTAGGAAATATGCACGGTGGCTACAACATTGCCACTTTAGTGGAGCTACTTGATGATAAAGCGCTTGCGCCGTTGGCAGCGAAAGAGCTGAAACATACTCTTTTAATGTTTGACGCTTATCACGATGTGGAAGAAAAGCACAAAGCGGGTAACGAGCATGCCACTGACATCATTAAATCTTGGGCGGAAGGTGAATGGTTCACGTCGCGTAAGTTAATGGACGATAAAATCACTTATACCGTATTTAAGGTGACCGGTGAAACCAATACTGATGATTTGTCGCCAGCCCCTGACGCATGGTCTCGCCCAGATATTCCTCTGCACGCCCTGGCAGCTTACAAAATGCCCCGCGAAGGTTTAGAGCCAGAAGAACCTGGTGTTAAAGGCCCAATGGCGCAAATAGAAGAAGTCAAAAGTAAGGGGTATCCCGTAGCGTTTGTCGGTGATGTAGTTGGAACCGGCTCGTCACGCAAGTCGGCAACTAACTCTGTATTGTGGTTCTTTGGTGAAGACTTACCGGGTGTGCCTAATAAGCGTGGCGGCGGTGTGTGCATTGGTTCAAAAGTTGCTCCTATCTTCTTTAACACCATGGAAGACGCCGGTGCGTTGGTGTTTGAAGCCGATGTGGAAAAAATGAACATGGGTGATGTTATAGACATCTATCCATTTGAAGGCAAAATCACCAACCATGAAACCGGTGAACTTCTTGCAGAATACAGCTATAAGTCGAAGGTGATTCTGGATGAAGTGCGTGCAGGTGGACGTATCAACCTGATTATTGGTCGTGGCCTTACCGAGAAAGCGCGTGAGACACTAGGTTTAGGCCCAACGGATTTATTCCGTACGCCTGAACAGCCAAAAGACACTGGAGCGGGTTTCTCGCTAGCGCAAAAAATGGTGGGTAAAGCGTGCGGTGTTGACGGTATTCGCCCAGGCACCTACTGCGAACCTAAAATGACAACTGTAGGCTCGCAAGATACCACTGGCCCCATGACTCGCGATGAGCTTAAAGACCTAGCCTGTCTTGGCTTTACTGCCGATTTGACCATGCAGTCATTCTGTCACACCGCCGCTTATCCAAAGCCGGTGGATATAGAAACACAGCACACGCTACCAGATTTTATAATGAACCGCGGTGGTGTATCGCTTCGTCCGGGTGACGGCATTATTCACAGCTGGTTAAACCGCATGCTGCTGCCTGACACAGTAGGCACGGGTGGTGACTCGCATACTCGTTTCCCATTGGGTATTTCATTCCCTGCGGGTTCTGGCCTGGTCGCGTTCGCTGCGGCTACTGGCGTTATGCCGCTAGATATGCCCGAGTCTGTACTGGTGCGATTTAAGGGTGAAATGCAGCCGGGCATTACACTACGCGACCTAGTACACGCCATTCCGCTGTACGCCATCAAACAAGGCCTATTAACGGTCGAGAAAAAAGGTAAGATCAACGCCTTCTCAGGCCGTATTTTAGAAATCGAAGGGCTAGAGAACTTAACCGTAGAACAGGCGTTCGAGCTTTCTGACGCGTCGGCGGAGCGTTCAGCAGCCGGTTGTACTATCAATCTATCTGAAGCGTCGATTGCTGAATACCTGCGTTCAAACATTACCATGCTACGCTGGATGATTAACGAAGGTTATGGCGACCCTCGTACGCTAGAGCGTCGCGCGCAGAAAATGGAAGAATGGTTAGCTAACCCAGAGTTGATGCGCGCCGATGCAGATGCTGAGTACGCTGAGGTAATCGAAATTGACCTTAACGATATTAAAGAGCCAATTGTGTGCTGCCCTAATGATCCTGACGATGCGAAAACCTTATCTGACGTTGCAGGCGATAAGGTAGACGAGGTCTTCATTGGTTCATGTATGACAAACATTGGTCACTTCCGTGCAGCCGGTAAGCTACTTGAGCAGTACAACAAAACACTGCCAACCCGTTTATGGATGTCACCACCGACTAAGATGGACAAAGCCCAATTAATGGAAGAGGGCTATTACAACATTTATGGTCGCGTAGGCGTACGTACAGAAATGCCCGGTTGCTCACTATGTATGGGTAACCAAGCACGGGTGGATGCGGGAGCAACCGTACTTTCAACGTCTACTCGTAACTTCCCTAACCGCCTGGGCGATGGGGCGAATGTATATTTGACCTCAGCAGAGCTTGCTGCAGTGGGGGCCATTGTTGGGCGCATTCCAACTGCTGTAGAGTACATGGAATACGCTAGCAAAATTAACGCAATGTCGGGTGAAGTATTCCGCTACTTAAACTTCGACAAAATGCCTAGCTTTAAAAAGGCTGAGGAAGAAGCAAAAGCGCGCATTATTCCAACATTGAATGTTGCTTAAAATAGTGTATAAACTACAAAGCCGGTGACCGTTAAGGTGACCGGCTTTTTTTATGGCGAAAAGGAATGTCTAATGGGAAAATCTTTCTTTATTGTTGCTGCACTTGTATTAACCTTAGGGTGTGCAAAAGCGCAGGTTGACCCTGTATCGTCGCTGAATTCAGTGGACTTTGAATCCATTACACTTGAGATTGGCGGCAAGCACTATGAAGTTGAGTATGCCAAAACCTTTGAACAACGCGCGCAGGGCCTTATGTTTCGTAAAGCCTTGTGTGAAGACTGCGGTATGTTTTTTAAGTTTTCTAGCCCAAAGTTTGCGGGCATGTGGATGAAAAATACCTTTGTTCCTCTAGACGTAGCATTTATCGACAGAAAAGGCGTAATAACGGATATAAAACCTCTCACTCCGCATAGTTTGGAGTCGGTCGGATCATCGAAAGAGGTACTTTACGCGTTGGAAATGAACCAAGGGTGGTTTGCCGAGAATAATATAAAAGTAGGCGACCAAATAACGATTGATTAACCGCGCAAAAGGCGCGGTTGCTGCTAGCGAAATGCTAGTTTTATTCTGGAGTTAAATATAGTGACAAATGCCTTATCGATAGCTAAGTTCGGTGGAACTAGCGTTGCGAATTACGAAGTAATGCAAAACTGCGCCCGAATTGTTGCCGGTAATGACAAAACGCGCATTGTGGTAGTGAGCGCTGCGGCAGGTGTAACCAATCACCTGGTAAGCTTAGCGCACACACCTATGACGCAACAGCAAATTGAAGAGACCTGTCAGGCCATTATTAATATTGAGCTTGCCATTCTTAACAAGTTGAAAGATAAAGACGCGGTTGAGCCAAAACTCAACGACTTGTTAGATGAAATGCGAAGCTTAGCGTTTCACGAAGAAATCCTTCACCGTGATGATTTAAAAGATCAGCTGCTTTCAATGGGTGAGCGGATGTCATCGCTAATGTTCTCTTCAGTGCTTGCAGAGCAGGGCGTAAAAACCATGAACTTTGACGTACGTAAGGTGTTACGTACGGACAGTGAGTTTGGAGAAGGTGCGCCGCAAATCGAAGAAATCGAAAAGCTGTCTAAACAATTGCTGGCACCTGAAATTAAAGACGCGATAGTGGTTACTCAAGGCTTTGTTGGTGCTGACGAGGAAGGTCGTACTACAACGCTAGGTCGTGGTGGTTCTGATTTTACGGCGGCGCTACTTGCTGAAGCGCTTGATGCCGAATCGTGTGAGATTTGGACTGACGTAACAGGGGTGTACACAACTGACCCGCGCATCACGCCAGCTGCTCATCCGTTACCTGAACTCAGCTTTGAAGAAGCGGCGGAAATGGCCACCTTTGGTGCCAAGGTACTACATCCTGCCACTATGGAGCCTGCACTTCGCAAGGATATAAAGGTGTTTGTAGGTTCTAGTAAGGAGCCAGAAAAGGGCGGTACTTGGATTGTGCGTGATTGTGAGCACGAACCACCGTATCGCGCTATTACTCGCCGTAAAGAGCAGGTAATGGTGACAGTGAAAACACCGAAGATGATGTATGCGCAAGGCTTCCTACAGCAGGTATTTGCCATCATCGCTAAGCACAAGCTAAGTGTTGATTTGGTTACCACGTCAGAAATCTCGGTATCTTTTACCCTTGATAACCCTGCAAACTCTGTGGCTCAGCGACTAAACAAAGAAACCATTGCTGAACTTGAAACTATCTGTGATGTGAAAGTAGAAAAAGGTTACGACCTTGTCACGGTTGTAGGTAACAACATGCAAACAGCTGTTGGTGTTTCTAGCAAGATTTTAGCTGCGGTTTCAGATTTCAACCTGCGTATGATTTGCTTTGGCGCCAACCCGCACAACCTATCGTTCCTGGTTAACGAGACCGACAGTGACGACGTGGTTCGCAAGCTTCACACGGCGTTATTTGAATAAGCACCTACTGTGCTGAATGACCCCAAAAAACGGTCGCCTTAAAGGCGGCCGTTTTTATTTCACATCAGTTTGTAGATGATTTCAAAATGTCGACCGGTACAATGATTTCGTGACGTTTATTCCACGGTAGGGTGAAAGGCGAGTCGTAGCCCATATAGCTAGGTTCACCATCAAGCTCAATATTATTGTCCCTAAGGGCTTTAAGCAGTTTATTCGTATACTGCTTCTTATCGCTGTCCTTGTTGAAACCTGAATAACGAATAGCGGCTACCGTTCTCGCTGGTACAGTAACCAGCGATACATCTTTGTGCGTAGGCACAGGAGCGCTTTTAATGTCATATTTGCTGGGCAAGAAAAACATCATTGTTTCTGAAGATGAGACTTCGACAGGAGAGGTCATTGCAATTTCTTGAGAGCGCTTTCCAACTTCTACGGGGGACGTCATTGACACATTGCTACGGGATGTATTCTCACCAGAGATATAATTAAAGAGTAACTGAAATGCTCCGTTATCTTCATTCCCACTAGACATTACGCCTAACGCTTCATTGTAATGCCTCACTTCAATATCTTCATCAAGGGTCTCGATAATGGAATAGGGAAGGGTTTCTGTATCTTTGTAATATGATGGCTCAGCCTGGATCATTGTTGACACCAATAAAGTAGTAATGAAAAGAGGCAAGCGAAAACGGGAAAATATCATTCTTTTTTAGTGGTTTGTTACGAATAGTCCTTATACGAATTAAAGCCGATTAATGCTCAGTTAAACGGTTCTAAAGTAACTATCTATGCATTCCTAAAGTGTGCCAGATTAATTGTCGGACACAAAAAAGGGGCTAAAAGCCCCTTCTTAAAACAGGTTTGCAAAAAGCGTTACACTTTAAACTGTCTGATAGACTGTTGTAACTCTTCAGCAAGTCGAGCCACTTCATGGCTAGACTCAGACGTTTGCTGTGCTCCAGCTGTCGTCTCTTCAGCGATACCCACAATAGTTTCAAGCTTTTCGCTGATCTCTTGTGATACCGTATTCTGTTCACGGGCAGACTGCTCAATTTGAGAGCTCACGTCATGGGCTTTGTGAACGGCGTCTGAGATGATATCCAACGCCTGTGTAGCCTTTTCAGTTTGTGCCACACACGCCGCAGTTTGCTCTTTACCTTGATTCATCACCGATACCGCTTTTTCAGCACCCGCTTGAAGCACTTCAATCATTGCGTTGATTTCTTGTGTCGATTCTTGAGTTCGGCTGGCGAGGGTTCTTACTTCATCAGCAACAACCGCAAAGCCTCGACCTTGTTCACCAGCACGCGCTGCCTCAATAGCAGCATTCAAGGCGAGCAGGTTGGTTTGATCTGCAACACCACGGATAACGTCTAAGATGCCACCAATGCTTGCGCTGTCTTGATGAAGCTTATTGATAACGTCTGCCGCTTCTTGAACGTCACGAGATAAGATCTCAATGGTGTTCTTATTCTCTAGAGAGATTTGGCGCACGTTCTCAGCCTCAGCATCCGCATGGCGAATTTGACTTAGCGTATCTTCAGCGTTTTGCACAACCAGCTGCGACGTAGAGTGCATTTCTGTGGTTGCTGTTGCTACTTGGCCAATTTGTGATTTCTGATCCTGAATTGAATGCGTCGTTTGCGCCGTCACTGCAGACGTTTGTTCTGAGGCGGCTGCCAGCTGTTCAGCACGAACGTTAATGGCTGTAATGAGCTCCTTCAGGTTTCCAATTAGCGTATTGCAGTTTCGGGCTAAAAGACCAAATTCGTCTTGCGCCGAATCGTCTAGACGGTGAGTAAGGTCACCCGATGAAGCCACCGTCAGAAGTTCATTTACACGATAAAGCGGACGTGTGATTGCGCGAACGGTCACGTAGCCAATAAATGCTGCTACTGCAATCGAGATAATAACAACCACAATAACGAACGTGTTGCCCGTCGCAATGGCGCCGTTAACCTGACTTTCTACATGTGACGCTTTCTTGTCTGCAAGATTAAGCAGATTTTCTAGAGCGACAACCGCTTGCGCGATATTTGAGTCTGAAGCGTTAAGCGCTTTTTCAGCATCATTTCTGCGCTCTAGACGATCAACATGAAGCTGAACCACGCCATCGTTAGCTTTAATCGCATTGATTGCGTTGTTAACCAAGTCGTTAATATCATCAAGAGTACCAGAATCATCGCGGCCGCCCGCAGTTTGCATCATGTCGCTTAATTGCGTGACCACTTTCTCGACAACCAAATCAACTTCGTTGCCTAGCGTCTGTGAACGAACCAGTGTCTCTGTTTTAATGTACTCGTATGAAACCGTTAGTAAAGAAAGCAGCGACGTCTCAAGTTGGCTGCCGATTTCTGCCGCACGTCGTAGGTTAGGATCGCGCTGAACAGCATCTAAGTCTGAGAAGTCTAGAAGGTAGGTAGATGCATCGTCTGCGTTGTCTTCAGCGTCACCCAGTCTGTCTTGAATTGTGTTGCGTATATCAAGGTACATTTGGTGATTTTTGTACATCGCTTCAACATTGGTGATATATGCTTCATATGACTCACGTACAGTATTCAGCGTGCTCTTTAGTTCAGGCTCGTTATTAACGGCCTGCGCCAGTTTCTTATATTCACTCTCAAAGGTGTCTTTGGCAGAGTTAAAAGACGCTCGTTTGTCTTTTAAGCCATTTAGATCTTCTTCGATGTAGCTCTCGAAGGTAAGTCGGCCCATATTGAGAAAGCTGGCTTTAAGTGCATTGCTGCCTGCTACTGTGGGTAATGCAACGTCATTTACTTCTTCCGTTGCTGAGCCTATTGAGTTGAGGTTATAAAGTGAAACAACACTAATGACGATCAGAAGTGCGCTAATCGCTACAAATCCCCCGATTACGCGTGTGGCTACCGTTATTTTCATCGGAACTCCTGGATGAGTGTTTTTTATTTTTATCCCTAACGATATTACCCGTCTCAGCAAACAAAATATAGCGATTAAAGAAGCTAGTTTGCTTAATTACTGAGTAGATAATGAGACATTATCGTTACTATCGTAAGTAAGTGTATCGGCTACAATAACTTAATGTTTATTTTATTTAGCACTTAAGTGTAGAAAGTTTAACTGGTAATACCAGTTGATGCGTAAAATTATACACGTAAATATGTGCGAATTGGATAATTGCGGAGCCAGTAAACTCTGGTTTTAGGCAGAAACACTCACAAGCGAAGCGGAGTTCAGGTTTAGCAAAGTCATGCGTTGTCCCCAAACATAGCCTGTATCTAAGCCGATAAATTGATGACTGTTTGTTTGGCCCGACAGAGCTGCCCAATGCCCAAATACCACTCGTTGATCGTCACCGAGCTTTTTATTCTCTACTTCAAACCATGGTTTTAACGTGCTACTAGTGCTGTGGGATACTGCGCTGGGATGAGATTTGTTATCAAAATCGAGTGTGCCATCGGTATGAACAAAACGCATGCGCGTACACGCATTCACAATAAAACGCAGTCGCTCATTACCCTTAAGTTTATCTGACCAGTTGTTGGGTTTATTACCATACATTTCTGAAAGAAAAGCAGCGTAATTGTCGGATTTTAGGATGTTGCTAACTTCGTCACTAAGTGAAACGCACTCATCGATAGACCATTTAGGATAGAGTCCAGCATGCACCATTACTGATTGCTCATCTAACTTCATTGCCAACGGGAACTGACGCAACCAGTCAATAAGTTCGGCCAAGTCTGAAGCATTAAGTAGAGGCTCTAATTTGTCGGATTTTTTTGCTTTGCGGATGCCGTTTACAACGGCAAGTAAGTGAAGGTCGTGGTTTCCTAAAACACTGCTAAACTGGCTGCCTAGAGACTTTAAAAAGCGCAATGTGCTCAAAGAATCTTCTCCTCGAGCAACTAAATCACCTACTGCGAGTAGCGTATCGTTTTCTTCGTCGAATTTTACTTTATCTAACGCGCGACGAAGACCATCGTAACAGCCTTGTATATCACCAATGACGTACGTGTTACCTTGCGACATAGAAACCTTAATGAAGAATACTTGGAATGGCTAATCGGAAAACGTCGATAGGAACGCGAAAACGCTCG
>Ga0208302_100272_pt1 | contig 13811 bp, 10 predicted proteins | sample 29_taG_FD_184103 | JGI IMG/M metagenome (GOLD analysis project Ga0208302, IMG submission 184103) | Marine viral communities from Cariaco Basin, Caribbean Sea - 29_WHOI_OMZ (SPAdes) (version 2) | ecosystem: Environmental > Aquatic > Marine > Oceanic | place: Caribbean Sea: Cariaco Basin... | reverse complement strand
TATATCAGTTAAAACATGGCTTGCTGGATGACTATCTCTGCGAGCAGTTGCGCTCGCCTAGACTGATTGTTGCGTAAGTCCTAAGATTTTAGAATTCAGCCAAAAAATGCTTAAACTTAACAAATCACTTCTTCAACGTTTAATTTAGTACTCAATTTAATAAGCACCAAACTTAATAAAAGTAATAAAAACTTAGGACGCACTTAATGCAGAATTTTGACAGCTTGCAGACGGAACTACTTTATTACGCCATCTACTTTGGTGGCGGCGTGGTGATGCTCATTGTATTTTCAATGATTTATATGGCCCTTACGCCCTACAATGAAATTGCCCTAATCCGTAAAGGATCGGGATCAGCCGCCTTAAGTTTTGGTGGTGCTATTTTGGGCTTCTCATTGCCGTTAGCCGCCAGTGCTATCTACAACACGGGCTTTGTGGCCTTTTTAATCTGGAGTGCGGTAGCAATGGCGGTACAGATTGTGGGCTACTTTATTATGACCAAAGTTATTGGTAATGTGTCCGAACATATACAACGTAATAACACTGCTGTAGGTGGACTGCTTGGCGTAAGTGCGCTGGTATTAGGGATTATTAATGCCGGGATCTTATCTTAAACGTTAACATTCATTTACCCATTATCAAGATGATAATCACAGTTTTTTAATAGCATTAGCCGCACAGCTGCATGAATGCTACTGAATCAAGGTCAGTTAATCATTGATATTCAATTAAAATTTTCAATCAAATTAATATAAAGGATAACTCTCATGGGACTTAGAAGTTTTATTAAAAAACAATTCATCGATGCCATAGAATGGGATTGGCAGGACGATGACGTATTGATGTGGAAATTTCCTATGGCGGATAATGAAATCCAAAATGGGGCGACACTGACTGTGCGCGATGGTCAAGTGGCGGTGTTTGTTAATGAAGGCCAAATAGCTGATGTCTTTACGGCTGGTCGCTATACTTTGACTACTGAAACCTTACCGGTAATGACCAATTTAAGAAATTGGCGCATGGGCTTTGACTCTCCTTTTAAGTCAGATGTTTTGTTTTTCAGTACCCGTCTACAACAAGGTCGTAAATGGGGAACAACGCAGCCTGTCACCGTCAGAGATTCAGAATTTGGTATGGTTCGCTTGCGTGCTTTCGGTATGTATTCTTACAAAATTAATGATGCGACTCAGTTCTATCAAACCATCACAGGTATGAATGACAGCTATCGTGCCGAGCAAATTGAGCCTCAGCTACGTAATTTAATTGTTTCAGATTTGGCATCAGGCTTAGGTCAGAGTGAGATTGCGTTTATTGATCTGGCAGCCAATCAAGGACTAATGGCAGAAGAGATTAGAAAAGAGCTGCAACCTGATTTTGCTAAATATGGTCTGTCGCTTGAGTCTTTTGTGGTAGAGAACGTGTCATTACCTGACGAGCTGCAAAAAACCTTAGACAAACGTATCTCGATGGGCATGATTAGCGATATCAACGAATATACCCGTTATCAGACGGCTGAAGCGATTCAACATGCTGCCAAGAATGAAGGTGGCATGGCAGGCATAGGCGCAGGTCTTGGAGTAGGTATGAACATGGGTCAAGTAATGAGCGAGGCGATGCAGCCTAGGGGTTCTAATACGCCTTCCCAAAACCAACAACCAAACCAACAGGCAAATCAGCAGCAGCCATCTACACAGCCACAAGCAGCTGAACCTGACTTTATGGCAAGATTAACTCAGCTAAAAACTTTGCTAGATCAAGGGTTAATAAGCCAAGAAGATTATGATGAAACTAAAGCCAAGATTTTAGCTCAATTGTCTAAATAATAGAGAGTAACAACTTGTCCAACTCAACGTCTAAGCTACCCAGTAACTTTAATGTACTGACGTTCACCGCGCCTTGTCCCTCTTGTGGTGCACCTGTAGAGTTTGCCTCTCCGGGTTCTGTCATGGCTGTGTGTGAATATTGTCAGACAACCGTGTTGCGTGAAGGCGAAGCTTTAAAGGCTCAGGGCAAACAATCACTGACCATTGAGGATTACTCACCGGTACAGGTAGGCAGTGTCGGCCGCTTTAAAGGCGACGATTTTGCTGTGATTGGCCGAGTGCAATTGCAGTATGGGCAAGGGGTGTGGAACGAGTGGTACTTACAGTTTGCCAATGGTGCCACAGGATGGCTGTCTGAGGCGCTTGGACAATACAGTATTACCATTGGTTCAGGTCAGCCTAGTAATCTGCCTACTTACGATAATCTATCGATTACTGATAGCATAGAGTTTAACCAAGTACGGTATCAAGTTAGTGATAGACGTGAGGCCTATGCCATTGCTGGTGAGGGTGAGATGCCTTTCGTTATGGGTGAGGGCTGGGAAACTTGGGTCATAGATGCGCAATATAAACGTGAGTTTATTACCCTAGATTATGCGGAGTTAGGTCCAGATCATCCACCTGTGGTGCATCAAGGTCAAGCGATTGAGTTAGCTGCGCTACAAATGCAGCTGCTTAAAGATGAGCGTCAAATTAACGAGCAGGTAGGTCAAGGTAGTGCAGCAGGGTCATCACTGATTATTAGTAAGATTGACTGTCCTAATTGTGGCAGTCCTATTCCTTATGTCGAGGGTGCGACTGATTACTTAGTTTGTCCGGCTTGTCATAGTGAAAGTAAGCTCACCGGTAGCAAAGCTGAAATTATAGAAATGCATGCAGCAATGCAGCATTTTGACAGTACCTTGCCATTGGGTGCCAAAGCCCGTATCTCTGCTACTGATCTTATTGAGGTTAATGAGTTTTCTTTGGCAGAGGATGAGATCGCCAACAGAGCAGTGAGTGATAGTTACCATGATTATGTGGTCATTGGCATCATGCGCTTGAATGAAGTCGGTGAATTTGCGACTTGGACAGAATACTTACTCTATAGTCTGACGGATGGCTTTTTGTGGTTATCCGAGGAGTCTAGGGGCTGGTTTGTGGCAAGGGTGCTTAGTGAAATGCCAGTACCTGAACGAGGACAGCTTCTTTACGATAACAAGCAATGGCGTCAGGTTGATTCAGGCTATCGCAATAGGGTGACCTTTGCGATGGGCGCATTTAACTGGAAGGTTAAAACCGACGATAGCGATTTATTGATAGATTATGTCAGCGGTGATGAGGTCATTACCTCAGAGCAAACTGAGCGTGAAATTACCTATACCCGTGCTAAACCTATAAGTTATAGTAAGCTTGAAGAATGGTTTGGCAGCTATTTAAATAAACAGAATTCAACAGCCGCTCATAGTGGGTTTAGTGAGTCAGGAAGTTTAAAGACTTTGCTCATTTGGCATACTATTTTGCAAGTGGCTGTGTGGCTGCTGGCAGGTGGCTCACTTATTGTCGGTATTATTGCTGCTATCTTGATTTATATTGTCTATTTTAGAGCCAGTGAATCTGAGAAAGACTATGTCAATGATGAGGTAGAGACTGGACCATTCAACTATCATTCTGCAGGTGCTCAAGGGTTATCTGTGGTCATTATAGTGATTGCTTTAATCGTAAGTTTTTTTATTGGTGCTGCTTCGAGACCGGCGGTAACTGGCCCTAACCCTGATGAAGAAGCGACCCGAGGCAGCGGCGGGATTATTATTATTCCTGGTGGTGTCGGGGGAGGAAATAGTAACAGTAATGGTCGTACCGGTTATAGCTCTGGTGGCTCACATAAGTAGAGGTAAATATAATAAATTAGATTAATCTTTATTAGAGATGTGGTAAAGAGCGAACTTCGACAAATAAATGACTGATATTAAAAAACTCCCTGTTTAATAGCAGGGAGTTTTTTTGGGAAATGACTAATAGAATTACTTGTCTGCTATTCGTGTTTAACTGTTATCTTCGCAAAACCGAGTATTAAACAACAAAATCGGCTATCAAAGATTAAAGACTTTGGATTCTATCTTTAAACAGTATTCAAAGCAGACGTTAATGGGCTGATTTCTGAAGTTCGCTTAGCTCTCTTGTAAAATCCAGTTGGCGTTGCTGCTTGTCTTTATGTGCGTCTAAGGCCAATTCAATCAACTCAGTAATTAGTGTTGAATATGGTTTGCCTGATACATCCCATAATTTAGGATACATACTGATATTGGTAAAGCCAGGTAAGGTGTTCACTTCAATAATATAAGGCTCATTTGTAGCCTGATCTAATAAGAAATCAACACGGCTCAGTCCTTTAAGACCTAGAACCTTATAGGTTTTAACCGCTATGTCTCGCATTTTAGCTTCGACTTCAGGCGCTACTGTCGCAGGGTAGGACAGCTTAGCAGTATCATTCAAGTACTTTGAAGCGTAGTCATAAAAGCCATCTGGTGGATTAATTTCGCCGATGCAGCTGACCTCTGGATTATGATTCCCCAGGACTGCCACTTCAAGTTCACGTGCTGGCGTTATGCCTTCTTCAACCAAAACTTGGGGATCAAATTTTAAAGCGACTTCAATGGCGGATTGTAAGTCGTCATAGCTATCTACCTTGCTGATTCCGACGCTTGATCCTGTATTTGCAGGCTTAACAAAGATAGGGAGCTTAAGGCTTCGGGCGTCTTCAATAAGTGAAGCGGCATCGGCCTTCCAACTACGGGCATCAACAATTCGGTAGTTGGCAGTTGGAATGTCATTGGCATTAAGAATGTCTTTCATAATAACTTTGTTCATTCCCACTGCTGAGCCTGCGACATCGGTGCCTACATAAGGCAAATTGGCAACTTCAAAGACCCCTTGAAGCTTGCCATCCTCTCCAGTAGATCCATGCACAATTGAAAAGCAGACATCACAGGCTATCTTTTCAAGGCTCGGAAGTTTAACCAACTGATAAGTCTCATCGGGGATAATGACGCAGCGTTGAGCTATGGCTTGTGCCGTCTCGATAGTGAAAATATCTGAGGTATAAGACTCTTGGTGAGGGTATTGCCACCAACGTCCTTCGATATCGATATAGATGGCTTCTACATTGAATCGATTTCGATCAATATGGTTCAATAAAGAACATCCCGAGTTTATAGAAACGGCATGTTCAGGTGATTGACCACCTAAAATAATAGCAACGTGTTTTTTTTGAGAGCTGCTAGAGGTTTGAGTTGTCACTTTAAGTTCCTTTGTCGTCTTTTATGAATCTGGCCCTAGGCCTGTGCGGTGTTAATTAGGCATAGTCTAAATTATATTGCATATAAATGCTTTAATTGATGATTTTTTAATATCCTACGACTGCTGAATCAACAAGTCTCGGATCAGTCGAGCCATATTTTCCTGATGGCGTTACCATAATCGATTGAGTAGAGCCCATGGTTTCTTTCGGTGTTACTGTATGGCCCATAGATTCAAGCTTCTTGATGGTATCAATATTGAGTGCCTTCTCAATGCGAATTTCATCTGGCATCCATTGGTCATGTATTCGCGGTGCGTGCGTCGCTTCGGCAATATTTAAATCGTGATCTATTACGTTAGAAATAATTTGAGTCACCGTAGTAATGATTCGACTACCACCAGGGCTACCGGTCACAATATAAGGTTGGCTATTTTTGAACACAATAGTTGGGCTCATAGAAGAAAGAGGGCGTTTATTACCCGCTACGGCATTGGCATCGTTGCCCAAAAGTCCATAGGCATTAGCCGTACCAGGTTTGGCAGAGAAGTCATCCATTTCGTTATTTAACAAAATCCCCGTTCCTTCGGCTACCAACCCTGTCCCATACGAAAAGTTCAGAGTATAAGTATTAGAGACCGCATTACCTAGACTGTCCACCACTGAAAAATGAGTCGTTTCATCGCTTTCATAAGGTAAAGGATTATTGGGTTTTATAGCAGTAGCTGGCGTGGCTTTATCAGGATTAATACCACTGCGAAGCTTTTGAGCATAGGCTTTAGAAGTAATGCCTGTTAAAGGTACGTCAATAAAATCTGCATCGCCTAAATACTCAGACCTATCCGCATAGGCCAGTTGCATCGCTTCGGACATTAAGTGAATGGTTTGTGCACTATTATGTCCGTAGTCTTTAAGAGGGTAGCCCTCTAATATATTTAGAATCTGAATGATATGTGCGCCACCCGAAGAAGGTGGGGGCATTGAGGCAATTTCATAACCGCGGTAAGTACCCCGAACCGGTTCGCGCTCAATGGCTTTATAATTAGCGAAATCTTCTAAACTCATGATTCCACCTGCCTCGTTAATAGCTTTAACAATTTGTTCGGCAGTTTTGCCTTTATAAAAGCCATCAGCGCCTTGATTTGAAATAAGTTTCAAAGACTGAGCCAACTCTGGTTGATATAAGCGTTCGCCTACTTGATAAGCACTTCCATCGGGCTTAAAGAAGATTTTAGCAGTACTTGGCCATTTTTTTAGTCTTTTTTCTAATGCCAATAAAGAGTCTGCTAGCCCAGGAGTAACTTCAATACCTTTTTCAGCCAGTTTAATTGCTGGCGCCATGACTGTCTTAAGGGGGAGGCTTCCGTGATTCTCTAAAGCGCTAACCAACCCAGCCACCGTACCAGGAACGCCTACTGCTAAACCATGGTAACGAGACAGATCACTATCTGCATTACCCTGTTTATCTAGATACATGTCTTTGTAAGCTTTGCTTGGGGCTTTTTCACGATAATCTAGCGCAATGGTTTTGCCAGATTTGGCATCATAAATAAGCATAAAACCACCGCCACCGATATTACCGGCACGAGGAAGGGTAACGGCTAAAGCAAACCCCACAGCGACGGCAGCATCTACCGCATTGCCCCCATCTTTTAGAATTTGCAGCCCAATATCTGAGGCCAATGCTTCTTGTGAGGCCACCATACCATTTTTAGCCCACAAAGGATGCTCAATAGCATTTGATGAAAATATAGCTGAATCAACAGAGGGTTGATTGGTAGCCACAGCACTATTGTGAATAGGAGGCAGGACTTTATAGGTTTTGTTCTCAGATATTTGCAACGATTGGCTGTCTGCACTTGCTAGACTTGCTAGCCCTAGTCCTATACCGAATACAAAGGTTAACACCAGCTTTTTACCCACTTGATGAGGCGTATTTTTTGCTGTCATTGATTTTTCTGGATTATTTTTCATATGAGCTACTCATTTCCTTTGAGAGTGGGGTGCTGTAAATTTATTTTCAAAGTCTATTTCATTGGCTATCGAGACTTAATGGCTGCAATATTCTTACCAAGTTTTAGGGCAGTGGCTATCTGATACGCGGTATGGGCCACATTACGGTCAGCGTTGGCAAAAACTTGTTCTAAGCTATCGAGCTTTTGAAGACTAGGAACCACTATATCAAATAAATCGGTCTCAAATTGCAGAGACGCTAATAATGGAGACTCATCAATGCTAGCTAACTTTATGTCGTTCGTAGTGGCAGCAGACAGCTCATTGGGTCGATCAACGGCGCCGCAAATAGCAATGACAGGTACGTTATGTTGCTTGGCACGTTTCGCTACGCCACTGGCAACTTTGCCCATCGCTGTTTGAGCGTCAAACATGCCTTCTCCTGTGATAACCACATCGGCTGACGCTAAGTGTTTGTCTAATTCAACGATATCAGCAATAGTGTCAAATCCAGATTTGAGCTTAGCATTACAATAAGCCATTAAGCCAAAGCCTAGACCGCCAGCAGCACCGGCACCCTCAAACTCACGGCAGTCAGTCTTGCTGATATTATAGGCATTGGTTACTTGTGCAAAGATTCCTAAGGCGTTATCTAAGCTCTGAACCTGTTCAGGTGTTGCGCCTTTTTGTGGACCGAATACATGACTGGCACCCGTAGGGCCACATAAGGGATTGGTCACATCACAAGCAACAGTAATCGTAACGTCAGACAGTAAATTTTGAAGTGTTTGGTGTTCAATGCTGTGCAACTGACCGAGGTTACTGCCTCCCGGTTTTAGTACATTACCTTTAGCGTCATGTAATTTAACGCCCAATGCATGGAGCATGCCGGCGCCCGCATCATTAGTCGCGCTACCTCCCAGACCGATTAGGATATTTGTCGCCCCTTGATCAATTGCATCGACAATCATCTCGCCCACACCAAAGCTACTGGCAATTAGGGGGTTGCGCTCATCTTTAGTTAATAAATGTAGGCCACAAGCTTCAGCAATTTCAATAACAGCTATACCATCAGCGGTAAGAAAATACTTTGAAGTAATCGGCCGCATTAAGGGGTCATGAACCTGAATCTGTCGCCATTGACCGTCTAAAACGTAAGATAAGACGGCAGAGGTGCCTTCGCCCCCATCAGCAAGGGGCAAAAACGTGTAGGCGGCCTCGGGGAACACGTTGCTAAAGCCTGCTTTTATCGCTTCGCACACTTCAATGGCTTCTAGGCTCTCTTTAAATGAATCTGGGGCGATTAGGATGTTCATATTTATTTAACCATTCACAGCATATTATTAAGAGGTCAGATTATAAGAAAACAAGAGTCAATAACCAGATAAAGATAATACTGGTGACCCCTTGAATGCCTGTTGCCACAGAGTGGGTTTTATACGCTTGAGACACACTCATACGGCTAAATTGGCTGACAATCCAGAAGAAGCTGTCATTTGCATGAGAGACAGTCATCGCACCGGCACCAATGGCCATGACCACAAAGACTCTGCCTAGCTCACTGTCCAAGCCAATTTGACTCAGTAGCGGAGCCACCATGGCCGAGGTGGTCACCAATGCCACTGTGGTTGAGCCTTGGGCTGTCTTTATTGCCGCAGAGACTACAAATGGCATGAATATACCCAAGCCTAAACCTGAGAGCGTAGTGCCTAAATAGTCACCAATGGGTGTCACTTTCAACATAGCGCCAAAAGCACCACCAGCGCCAGTAATTAATAAAATAGGGGCAGCCACTACCAGACCTTCTGAAATAGAAGTGCTGACTCGTTGAGTTTTATTTTCGCCCTTAATCAGTAAAAACGACAAAAATAGACCAATTAACAGAGCAGTTAATGGATTGCCTAAAAAGATAATAATATCAATTAAAGTGCCATCGCCGAATGGTTTGCTCGGGATATTAGCCACTGACGACAAGCAAATTAAAACAATGGGCACGATAATCGGTAAAAAGGCCATCAATGCTGAAGGCATATAAGGATAATCAGCCCGAGTTTTTTGATTTTCAGGCAATATTGAATCGAGAGCATCTACTGCATTGGTATTATCCGGCTCTACATTTAAAAATCGATTGGACCACCACCAGCCAGCCATAACCGCAACAAAGGTCACGACCACTCCAACCATAATGACCAAACCGAGGTTGTTTTCTAAGCCTAAGTTCCCCGCTGCTGCAATAGGGCCTGGGGTGGGTGGCACAAAGGTATGGGTGGCGTAAAGTCCGGTTGCTAGCGCCACACTCATTGCCACACTAGATACCTTCATGCTTTTTGCCAGTGATTCTTTTAAAGAGTTTAGAATCACGAAACCTGAATCACAAAAAACAGGAATAGAAACCACCGCGCCAACTATAGACATGGTCAAAGTGGGAAAGCGTTTTCCAATCAGCTTAATCACCGACTCAGCCATAACGATGGCCGCCCCTGTCTTCTCTAAAATTAAACCAATAATGGTCCCAAAAACGATAACTAAGCCAATATAGCCTAAGATGCCGCCAAAGCCATCGGAGATAATCTTAGCCACATCGGCAATAGGTACTTGGTAAAATAAAGCCACCAAAAATGCCGACAAAATTAGCACTAAGAAGGGATGCCATTTTAATTTTGCGGTGGTAAAAATAATAAAAATAATGGTCAGTAGTAACCAAATGACGGTCATGGTATTCCCCAAGCAGTGACAGGCTGGTGCAGCTATTTAACCAGCTATTTTGTCGATTTTTGTTTCAATATTAAAAATTGGTGGCTTAATTTTTAATGAATGATTGTTAGCATTTTATTCAGTTTCATTATCGACACTGTCGTTTTCAGCTTCATCCACATCATCAGAGTCAGTCTCTGTTTCTTCATCAAAAGCAGCATCTAAAGCTTGCTGTACTGCTTCGATGCGGGCTTGGCAAACTTTATAAGCGGCTATAGATTGCTCAACCGTATCCATTAAATTATCAATGTCTGGCTCATTTGAGTTTTGCAGTTCTTCTGCATTGGTTTTTAGGATTTGGTAAGCAGCTTTAAACGTTTTTGGGGCAACTTTCTTACGGACAGCCATCATAGACTCCTTATAAAGTGTTGGGCAGAAATATAATAAAAATAAATGATTTTAGAAAAGACTAAAGTTTAAAAAGTTAACATCAACGGTAAATGGGAATGAAAAACGAATAGGGCTAAGGCAAAATAAAGACAAATAACACTATTGGTCAACGTTCTGATTATGAGTCTTGGTCATGAAGGACATCATAGACCACTGCCTTAAAGCGGCCATCGCTCATGGCGACAGTAACGAAGTCGCCTTTGTCGATGCTTTCCACTGAATTGAGGTAAGTATCTTCAGCATTTTTGACAAACGCATAGCCTTGATCGAGCAAACGGGCAGGGTTCTGAATTAATACCACTTGTTGATAATAACGGACTTGTTTTGCCACTTCGCTGAGCAGTTTTTGACTGTTATATTTGGTACTGCGATGAAGCGACTCGATAGAATCAGTGGTACGTGCTAACTGGTTATAGCTCATCTGACGAATGCGTTGCATATTGCTTTCGGTTGTCATGGACACTTCACGCAGCTGAAACTTCGCATGCTGTTCAATGCTGGTAAAATGACGGTCACTTAAGTGTTTCCAATACTGCAAATTATGAGTGCTTGAGCTTTGTATCGCCGAAAACTGGCGTTCAGTGGCCATGGCAGCTTGCGTCAACTGCTGTTGGCTCAAATGTTGAATCGCATCAGCATAGCCTTGAGTACGCTGCATTAGGCTGGCAAGATGGTTAACGATACCGGCGATAACTTTTGAGGGAGTATCAAAACTGGTGTGCGCCACCTCATCTAAAATCACCGAATCCCGCTCATGACCAATACCTACCCAAACTGGGACAGGCTGTTCGGCCACCAAGGCTGCTAATTCATAGTCGTTAAGGTAAGCTAAGTCTCCAACAGCTCCACCACCACGAATAATAACCATCACATCTGGGTCACGCTCATATTGCTTCCTAAAGGTGAGCATGCCTTTGGTAATGGCGTGTCTAATCTCTTTGGGCGCATGATTGCCTTGGAAAGTGGCGTAATGATAGTGAAAATGACAAGCGTTGGTACTCTCAAGCTTATCCGCATCGGCTCGGAAATCACCAAGCCCCGCGGCTTTCTCTGGCGCGATAACTAGGACATGCTCGATATCAAATGGCGCAGGGAGTTGCTTGTTTAAATTGAGCAGCCCTTCACCGCTTAAACGCTCCAGCATGGCCGCATATTGACGCGCCAAATCGCCTAAGGTGTAGCTGGGATCGATGTCATTAATGGCCAAAGAAAAGCCATAAAGAGGGTGGAAGCTTGCGGTAACATTAAGCAATACGGTGACATCACGCTCAAGTTTCATACCTGTCGCACGTTCGAACTTAGTAAGCACCCGAGACGCTTTAAAGCGCCACAAGTTACCACGGCAACTGGCAATTACCTTACCATCATCGTCTTTTTCGGCCAATTCAAAATAGTAATGGCCGCCCTTACTAGACAGATTGCGAATCTCTGCTTTGACCCAAACGCTGTGGCGAAAAGTTTCTTTAATTACCAGCTCAACCGCGGCTAAATAGTCGCTTAATCTGAGAACGGTATTCTCAAGCTCATTGTCGATTGAGTCATTAAAGTCTTCTGCATCAAAACTATCAACATCAAAGTCGCTATCCTGTGAGGATAAAGTATCAAGGCGAGACAAATCTGGCTTAGGCATAGTTATCAGTCTTAATTTTAAAATTTATACTTCAGGGGTTGTAATAGGGAGAGCATACAAATAGGTCTGCAATAGCATAGCACTTAAGCTAGGCTTTTAAAAAGGCGGTATTTAAGCATAGTCTGGCTAAAAACAATAGTTCGTTAAAAATAACAACCAATAAAGTTAGCGTCGCTTTAAAATCGCTCAAAGTAATACTTTTCTTTACACATCTCTTTGAGTTGATTATGATTATTCGCGATTAAAAGACATACAAAGCTTAGACCATCTAAGTTCATCAGCCCATATCGATAACCAAATAATGGACTATTCAATGATCAATCATTACACTTCCGCCCCTCAAGCTTATAGCTTTCCTTTAACTATCAAGCAATTATTAAACCGTACAAAAGCCACTTCAATGCATGAAGAAATTGTTTATGCAGATAAAGTACGTATGACTTACACAGAAGCGTTTAAGCGCGTTGCCAAATTGGCCAACGTCCTTGACGGTTTAAATTTGCAAAAAGGCGATGTTATTGCTGTTATGGATTGGGATACGCACCGCTTTTTAGAAGCCTATTATGCGGTACCTATGTCGCAATATATATTACAGACCGTAAATATTAGACTGTCTCCAGAAAAAGTATTGTATACCATCAACCATGCCAAACCTAAAGTGTTGCTGTTAAACTCTGAATTTGCACCGATGGTAAAAGACTACCAGTTTGAGAACTCATCAATTGAGCACATCATTTGGATGGATGATGCCGGTATGAGCAGCGATGGGGTTTTTGGTAAAAACCAATCATGGGTATTGGGTGAGTATGAGTCTTTACTTGAAGAGGCCAGTGATGAGTTTGAGTTTGAAGATTTTGATGAAAATACCATTGCCGTAACTTTCTATATTTCAGGCACGACCGGTAATCCAAAAGGGGTGTTCTTTAGCCACCGTCAATTGGTACTACATACTTTAGCGGAAACTGCTATTTTGGGGGTACAGCCACAGAAGCAGGGACTGGTATTGGGCGATGTTTATATGCCAATGACCCCTATGTTCCATGTGATGGCGTGGGGTCTGCCTTATACCGCCACTATGTTAGGCTTAAAACAAGTTTATCCAGGTCGTTATGCCCCAGACATGTTGGTCAAACTTATTAAAGAAGAAAAAGTGTCGATCACTCACTGTGTGCCTACCATCTTGCAAATGCTATTGAAGCAGGCTGAGGCCGAAGGGTATAAGTTCGAAGGGCTTAAAATGGTTATTGGCGGTTCGCGTCTTACTGAAGGCTTGGCCAAAGAAGCACTTAGCGCTGGCATCGAGGTCTATACCGGATATGGTATGTCAGAAACAGCACCGCTTATTGCGTTAACTGAATTTAGAGCTGACGATCCGGAGATGACATTAGAGGAAGAAGCGAAGCGTCGTAGCTTTACCGGTAAGCCTATCTTTATGGTCGATGCGCAAATTTGGGATGGTGATAATAAATCATTACCACATGATGGCAAGCAAACCGGTGAGTTGGTACTGCGTGCCCCTTGGTTGACTCAAAGCTACTTCAAAAATGCCGATGCGGGTAATGAGTTATGGGAAGGCGGCTATATGCATACCCAAGATATTGCCCACATGGATGAAACTGGCGTAACGAAAATCACTGACCGTCTAAAAGATGTGATTAAGTCAGGTGGCGAGTGGATTTCTTCATTGGAGATTGAAACGATCTTATCGTTACATCCTTCAGTAGCGGATGTGGCTGTCATCGGCGTTCGTGATGAAAAATGGGGCGAGCGTCCATTGGCTGCCATCATTCTTAAGCCTCAATGCCAAAATACAACGGTAGATGAAATTAAAGCCATGGCGGAGCAAGCTGCAGAGAAGGGTATGATCCCTAAATATGGCGTACCTGAATACTTCAAGTTTGTTGACGAATTACCCAAGACTTCTGTGGGTAAACATGACAAAAAATTGATCCGTGAAATGTTTGTGGGTCAAACTGAAGTTTAA
>Ga0208302_100268_pt1 | contig 13962 bp, 11 predicted proteins | sample 29_taG_FD_184103 | JGI IMG/M metagenome (GOLD analysis project Ga0208302, IMG submission 184103) | Marine viral communities from Cariaco Basin, Caribbean Sea - 29_WHOI_OMZ (SPAdes) (version 2) | ecosystem: Environmental > Aquatic > Marine > Oceanic | place: Caribbean Sea: Cariaco Basin... | reverse complement strand
CTGGCTATTTCTGCTATAAAAGCGGCTGATTTTATATTGATTCCGGTGCAGCCGAGCCCCTATGATATCTGGGCGACCAGCGATTTGGTTGATTTAGTGCAGCAGCGTATTGAGATGATGGATGGCAAACTAAAGGCGGCGTTTGTCGTGTCACGTGCTATTCAAAACACCAATATAGGTAAGGAAGTAGCGACAGCACTACTCGATTATAACCTTCCAGTGTTAGAGACCAGAGTGATGCAGCGTGTTGCTTATCCTAACAGTGCTGCCCTTGGTAAAACAGTATTTGATACCGAATCGCCTAATAGCAATGCGATACAAGAGATAACCGCATTGGTCAGTGAGGTTCAAACATTTTTTGGTGAGGAATAAGTTATGAGTTTATCAGCAGGTCGTCCTAGTAAGAACGTTAAGGATCAGTTGGCGCTATCAGATGTGACGGATAGTTCCAAAAAGACGGTACGAGTGAATTTCAATCTAGATGAAGATAAGCATGTTGCACTCAAACGGTATGCGCTTGAGAGCCGCAAAACGGTTACTGAGCTGTTGACTGAGATGATTGAGGAAAAGTTGGTTGAGCGATAGGTATAAAAAATTCGTTTTTCTATACCTATAAAAAGGATATGTATAAAAAACTCAAAAAATTACACATATCGTCGAACGCTGTGCACCTTACTAGTATCATCAGATGCTTGTTTTCTTAAGCCAGACGCAGAAGCAAGCTGTAAAGAAAATGCCCATGGCAAAACAAGCACTGTTTCCTATATCAGCACCATATAATAGAACCAAAAACGGTTAGCAGTGCTAAGGTATATTGCCCTTAATCAAAGCGTACTCAATAACGATTTAAGTTACACAAAACATAAGGGGCTTCTAGCCCCATCATTATTCCTATAGGATTTTTTATCATGACAAGTACCCAACAACGTGCGGAACTGCATCGACAAATTTGGCAAATTGCAAACGAGGTTCGTGGCTCAGTCGATGGGTGGGATTTTAAACAGTATGTGTTGGGGACTTTGTTCTACCGCTTTATCAGTGAAAACTTCTCCAATTATATTGAGGCAGGGGATGAGAGCGTTAATTATGCCGCTCTTTTGGATGAGGTGATTACTGCTGATATTAAAGACGATGCGATTAAGACTAAGGGTTATTTCATATACCCAAGTCAGTTGTTTGCTAACGTGGCGGCCAATGCGCATAGAAATGAGAACTTAAATACGGATTTGGCGGCTATTTTTAAAGAGATTGAAAGCTCGGCCAATGGCTACCCGTCTGAGCCTGATATTAAGGGGTTATTTGCTGATTTTGATACCACCAGTAATCGATTAGGTAATACGGTCGCGGATAAGAACACTCGATTAGCTGCGGTGCTAAAAGGGGTGGCTGGCCTTAAACTGCATCAATTTGAGGACAGTGAGATTGATCTATTTGGCGATGCTTATGAGTATCTGATCTCAAACTATGCGGCCAATGCGGGTAAATCAGGTGGGGAGTTCTTTACACCCCAAAGCGTGTCTAAACTGATTGCTCAAATTGCGATGCACAAACAAGAGACAGTAAATAAAATCTACGATCCAGCTGCAGGCTCTGGCTCTTTGTTACTACAAGCTAAAAAGCACTTTGATAATCACATCATTGAAGAGGGGTTTTTTGGTCAAGAGATTAACCACACCACCTATAACCTTGCGCGTATGAATATGTTTTTACATAACGTGAACTACGACAAGTTTAATATTAAGCTTGGTAATACGCTGTTAGATCCGCATTTTGGGGAGGATAGACCCTTTGATGCGATTGTCTCTAACCCGCCGTATTCAGTGAAGTGGATTGGTAGTGATGATCCGACCTTAATTAATGATGAGCGTTTTGCGCCAGCGGGAGTATTGGCTCCTAAATCAAAGGCGGACTTTGCTTTTGTGCTGCATGCTTTAAATTACTTATCTAGTAAAGGACGCGCCGCTATTGTTTGCTTCCCTGGAATATTCTATCGCGGCGGTGCTGAACAAAAGATCCGTCAGTATTTGGTAGATAACAACTATGTAGAGACGGTGATCTCCTTAGCACCCAACTTATTCTTTGGAACCAGTATCTCGGTTAATATCTTAGTGCTATCCAAGCACAAAACAGAGGGTAAGACGCAGTTTATTGATGCCAGTAAGCTGTTTAAGTCAGAGACCAATACTAACGTACTGACTGATGCGCATATCGAACAGATCATGACGTTGTTTGATACTAAAGAAGATACGGATTATTTGTCTGCCAGTGTCGATAACAGCTCTATTGTTAAAAATGACTATAACTTATCGGTAAGTGCTTACGTAGAGGCAGAAGATACCCGTGAGGTTATTGATATTAAAACTTTAAATAGCGAGCTTAAAACGACAGTTGCTAAGATTGATAAGCTGCGTGCTGATATCGATAAAATCGTTGCGGAGATTGAGGCATGAGTGAGCTAAGTTATATGGAAAAGCTACTTGATGGGGTTGAGGTTAAGTGGAAAAACCTAGGAGACGTAGCAACGCTACAACGAGGTCGGGTGATGTCCAAAGAGTATTTAAATGAGAATTCTGGTAAGTATCCTGTATATAGTTCACAAACCGCAAATAATGGGAAGATTGGGAGTATTGATACTTTTGATTTTGAAGGTGAGTATGTCAATTGGACCACTGATGGAGCTAATGCGGGCACAGTTTTTTATCGAACAGGCAAGTTCTCAATCACCAATGTAAGTGGATTGATAAAGATTCACGATACTCTTAATCTAAACTATAAGTATCTATTTTATTGGCTCTCTACTGAAGCAAAAAAGCACGTTTATGCAGGAATGGGCAACCCTAAATTAATGAGCAATCAAGTTGCAAAAATTCCCATCCCAATTCCTCCCCTAAACGTTCAAGCCGAAATCGTCCGAATTTTAGATGTATTTACAGAACTTACAGCAGAACTTACAGCAGAACTTACAGCACGTCAGCAGCAGTATGAGTACTATCGTGACCAGTTGCTGACGTTTGAAGAGGGGGAGGTTGAGTGGAAGGAGCTAGGAGAAGTGTGTGAAAGTATTTCTTCCGGTAAGAATAAAATTAAGTCTGAATTAGGGCTTTATCCTGTCTTCGGCTCAACAGGGATTATTGGAAGAACAGATACCAAGGTGTATGAAAAGGAACAAATTTTAGTGGCTAGAGTTGGTGCTAACGCTGGACGTGTAAATATAGCAACAGGCGAGTATGACGTTTCAGATAATACGTTGATAGTTCAAAATAAAGACAGTATTGTCCTAAAGTTTTTATATTATTACTTGGTATATATCAACTTAAACCGTTTTACTAAAGGAGCTGGACAACCATTGCTCACAGCTGGCCAATTAAAAAAAATGTTAATTCCCACCCCGCCTATTGCCGAGCAAAAACGCATCGTCTCTATTCTCGATAAATTTGATGCCTTAACCACATCGCTAACCGAAGGTCTGCCGCGTGAAATAGAGCTGCGTCAGCAGCAATATGAGTATTACCGTGACCTGCTGTTAAGCTTCCCTAAGCCTGAGGTGGTAGCTCATGACTGAACAAACAAAAACGATTGCTGAATCCAATAATTTTATCGTTTTAAATAAATATACCAAGTGCGATCAGCCTGATGGGGGGTATCAGACTGAAGATGATTTAGAGCGTGAGCTACTCAAAGACTTACAAAACCAGGGATATGAGTTTGTTCCTGGTTTAAACTCGCCTGAAACGATGCTTGCTAACCTACGTGTACAGCTGCAGATCTTAAATGAAGTGCAGTTTACAGATGCGGAGTGGCAGCGCTTTGTGATGGAGTATCTTGATAATCCGAGCGATAACATCACGGACAAAGCTCGAAAGATTCATGATGACCACATCTATGACTTCACCTTTGATGATGGACACCTGCAGAACATTGCCCTGCTGGACAAAAAAAACATCCCACGTAACAAAGTACAGGTCATTAAACAGTTTGCCCAAAAGGGCACACAAGCCAATCGCTATGATGTGACTATTTTGGTCAATGGCTTGCCCTTGGTGCAAATTGAGCTTAAAAAGCGTGGTATCGCCATTCGTGAAGCATTTAACCAAGTACATCGTTATAGCAAAGAGAGTTTTAACTCCGACAACTCTTTATATAAATACCTACAGCTGTTTGTGATCTCAAACGGCACCGATACCCGCTACTTTGCCAATACCACCAAGCGCAATAAAAACAGCTTTGATTTCACCATGAACTGGGCGAGATCCGATAACACCCTAATCAAAGATCTAAAAGATTTTACAGCGACCTTCTTTCAAAAAAATACCCTATTAAACGTGCTGATGCATTACACCGTCTTTGATGTGAGTAACACCTCATTAGTGATGCGTCCGTATCAGATTGCCGCCACTGAGCGCATCCTATGGAAGATAAACAGTGCTTATCAAGCCAAGAAGTGGAGCACTCTTGAGAGTGGCGGCTATATTTGGCATACCACAGGCTCAGGTAAGACCTTAACCAGCTTTAAAGCTGCGCGCTTAGCAACATCGCTGCCTTTTATTGATAAGGTGTTTTTTGTGGTGGATCGTAAGGATCTTGATTATCAAACCATGAAAGAGTACCAGCGCTTCTCCCCTGATAGCGTCAATGGATCCGACAGTACCGCAGGACTCAAGCGCAACCTTGAAAAAGACGATAATAAAATTGTTGTCACCACTATTCAAAAGCTAAATAACCTGATCAAAAGTGAAGCTGATTTACCCATTTATAATAAACAAGTGGTGTTTATCTTTGATGAGGCACACCGTAGCCAGTTTGGTGAAGCACAAAAGAACTTAAAGAAAAAATTTAAAAAATACTACCAGTTTGGTTTTACAGGCACCCCTATCTTCCCAGAGAATGCCTTGGGTGCAGAGACAACTGCCAGTGTGTTTGGCCATGAGCTGCATTCATACGTCATCACTGATGCCATTCGTGATGAGAAGGTCTTGAAGTTTAAGGTGGACTACAATGACGTACGCCCACAGTTTCAAGCCATTGAGAGCGAGCAAGATGAGAAGAAGCTTACTGCTGCAGAAAACAAGCAGCTGTTATTACACCCTGATCGTATTGAAGAGATATCAAAGTACGTTTTAAAAAGCTTTAGGCAAAAAACCCATCGCTTAAAAGGAAGTGGTAAAGGTTTTAATGCCATGTTTGCTGTTAGTAGTGTGGACGCAGCAAAGGCTTACTATGAGACCTTGAATCAGCTACAAAAGGACAGCGAGAGGCCCTTAAAGATTGCCACTATCTTTTCTTATGCAGCCAATGAAGAACAAGACGCAATTGGCGATATTGCTGACGAAGGCTTTGAGCCTACCGCCATGAATAGCAGTGCCAAAGAATTTTTAAGCCGTGCTATTCATGATTACAACGAGATGTTTAAGACCAATTACGGCGTAGACAGTAAGTCTTTTCAAAACTACTATCGTGATCTTGCAGGACGCGTTATTAAGCAGGATGTGGACTTACTGATTGTTGTCGGTATGTTCCTCACAGGTTTTGATGCGCCGACCTTAAACACGCTCTATGTTGATAAAAACCTTCGCTATCACGGTCTGATGCAAGCGTTCTCACGTACTAACCGCATTTATGATGTCACTAAGACCTTTGGTAACATCGTGACGTTTCGTGACTTAGAGCAAGCGACCATTGATGCCATCACTTTGTTCGGGGATAGAAATACTAAGAACGTCGTATTAGAAAAAAGCTATAGGGAGTATCTAGAAGGCTTTACCGATATTGCGACAGGCAAAGCACGACGTGGCTATTTGGAAGTGATTAAAGAGCTGCAGCAACGTTTCCCTAACCCTGATGAGATTGTCAAAGAGGCGGACAAAAAGGACTTTGCTAAGTTGTTTGGTGAGTACCTACGTGTCGAGAACATCTTACAAAACTATGATGAGTTCGCGAGCCTAAAAGCGCTTCAAAGCATAGATATTACTGATAATGAGGCAGTTGAGACATTCAAAGCTGAGCACTATTTGACGGATGAAGATCTTGCTGCCATGCAAAGCATCGATGTACCTGCTGAACGTACAGTACAAGACTATCGATCAACGTATAACGACATACGTGATTGGCTGCGCCGTGAGAAAGCCGCCAAGGATCAAAGCGAGTCCTCGCTTGACTGGGATGAAGTGGTTTTTGAGGTGGATCTTCTTAAGTCGCAAGAGATTAACCTTGATTACATCCTTGAGCTGATTTTTGAGCATAACAAGGATACTAAGGATAAGTCCGCCTTGGTCGAAGAAGTACGTCGTGTAATTAGAGCAAGCCTTGGTAATCGCGCTAAAGAAAGCCTGGTGGTAGATTTTATCAATAAAACCAACCTGGATAACATCCCTGATAAATCCAGCATCATTGAGGCCTTCTTTAATTTTGCTCAAATAGAGCAGCAGCGTGAAGCCCAAGATATGATTGTTGCTGAAAATCTTAATGAAGAGGCAGCCAAGCGTTATATAACCGCATCTTTAAAGCGTGAGTACGCCAGTGAGAATGGTACGGAACTAAATGAGGTCCTACCTAAACTAAGTCCTCTTAATCCTCAGTACTTAACTAAAAAACAAAGCGTTTTTCAGAAAATATCGGCTTTTGTTGAGAAGTTTAAGGGTGTGGGTGGGAAGGTTTAGCATTAGTTCTTATTAACTAAGCTTCTTCTATCCACCGGCTTTCTTTTCCCTCTAACAACTCGATTAGTGTCATACCGTAGTATTTGATAATGGGGTTTTATGTTTAGACGCAAACTTAATAAGCGTTTGAGGCGTGGTTTATCTCTTATAGATGGTAGATCTCTTGTTTCAGAAACTGGTAACGCCTTGGGTAACAATACTTCGACTGCTTTTGACGGTCTTAGTGCCTTAAACGCTATGTCTGACGATGATTTCATAGCCTTACTTAACAGTAGTAGAAGCTCTTTAAATTCTCAGGAAAAAGTTTTACTTTTCGATATCTTAACCTTGTTTAATAGCTTAGAGGTAAACTTGAATAGGGTAATAGGTTTTAGACACAAACCTGGTAGCTGTAATGGACTATCGACGATTATAAAGCCAGATGCAGATGCGATTTACCAAAACTTGTTCGACACTGAAGATGCTCTAAGATCTCGACAGCTCCTAAATGAGAATATAGAAATTAGACATTTTATTGCTCATGGGATGCCTAAAAAGCATGTTGATACTGATACAGTTTTTTTTATAACAAGTAATCAGAGAGAGTGGAATAATAAATTAAAGAACAGAATAGAAAATAGATCAAAGAACCCTGAGTTGTACGCTGATCGTCAAGATGAGGATGTTTTTTTTGGAACAATGAGTAAAGGGAGCATCATATATCCAGTCATGTCGCTCTCATCCCTTCGAGGGTTAAAAATAACATTAATTGCTATTGAGAAGTACTTTTCTGAATATGCTGCATTCGAAACAAGGATAATGAATACAAATGAATGTTGAAAAATAATATTTGGTAAAATTAAAAAAGAAAACCCTGCACAAGGGCAGGGTTTTCGCATCTGTCTAGGGGGGAGGTGTTAACCTACGATACCCCTAGCTCACAATTTAATTATAAGGCTTTGTAGGTATGAATTCAACTGTTAACGGTGAAAGGGTAAAAAGTACGCTATCTTCACCCAGACTATCTACTTATGAAAAAGAAACTTCTGACCTAGATAGCGCTTTAGAATTGTATCTATGGAATGCAAATGTATCAGGCGCTTTTTTTCCATGCCTACATATTTGTGAGGTGACTATTAGAAATGCGGTTTCAGAGGTGTTGTTTAAGCTACATGGTAACCAGTGGCCTTGGAATAACGGTTTTATAAATACTTTGCCTAATCCTAAATATGGCGATAATCCCAGAAGAAACCTACAGCAAGCAAGCACCAAGTCATCTGATGTCAATAAGGTCATACCTGAGCTGAACTTTGTATTCTGGCAAAAAATGTTTACTAGTCGTCATGATGATCAGTTGTGGCTGCCGTACTTTAGAACTGTTTTTCCTAATGCTAATGCCAATATTACGGTAAAAGCGTTAAGAGGTGAGATGTATAATGATCTCGAGAGGATTCGGAAATTAAGAAATCGTATAGCTCACCATGAGCCAGTATTTAGCAGAAAGCTTGATGAAGATTATCAGGCAATCATAAAAATAATCGGATATAGATGTAATGATACAGCTGAATGGTTGAGCTTAAACCAGAGTATAGGATCGATGTTGAGCAAAAAGCCTTAAAATCGGAGCCTATCCCAAACTTTGTGTGACTGCTTATACACTGTTAAAAAATAGCAATTACACAAAATCTGGGATAGGCTCATCTCTGTTGCTGACTCATAGCTGTCTTTTGAGATTGCGGTGGAAGTTATCGGCCCCAGCTTTCGTGAGCTCGTTACTACCTAGGTTATCAAACTGTTTGTTTCTTGACTCTTCAATTCCAAAGGTCCTGTTATCTACTCTATATTGCTTAATAAATTCTTCTAGGTCTGCGCTAGATACTAATACTGGCCATTTCTGTAAGTATTCAGGTAAAATATTTGCTATTTGCCTGTATGACATGAGACTAAGGTTCGGTGAGTCTACTCTAATAGCATATGAGCATATCCTTCGATTTGCTATTGTAGCTTCGCCAATTTCAAAAGGTACCCACCAAGACCCTACAGTATTACTAGAGATCACAGCTATCAAATGAGTACTTTTTTTAATATTTTTAGTTATGACCTCTGTTATATCATCCGTACTTTTTGACTCCTCGTCGATTATATCTAAGTAGTAACTAATGTTATTAGTAGATAACTTTCTGGCTATGGCAAAGGCCGTATTTCTATCTGTATGCCTATAACTTATAAAGACTGACATCTAAATTTGTCCCTTAATACATATTTTTCGATAGTACTCACCAAGTGCTGTTAGTCTACATCCAGTAGAGCTCATGGCTGCAAAGAACATATGTTCTGCTTCATGTGGCACCACTAAACCATGGCGATTACATTTTTGTAGGTCTTTAAATATTGCTGCATTGCCCTCGTCTATGGGTAGATGCTTTAACTCGTCAGCAACGTTCTTTCTATCAGGTTCAAACGAGGGATCTAAAGGGAAAATTGATCCTGGTGTTTCAAACCATTGAGGTAGTTTTCTTAGAATATTAGGATCTACTAGTGGATTATTCTGCCTTAAACTAATAAATTTTGAGACGTTAGTTTTGAATACAGGGCGTTGCTCCCATACATTTAGAGCATTATCAATAAAGCTATATAAACTACCAGGAGTGACTTGGCCTAGAATATTAGAAGCGCCACCAGTTAAGCCTTCTAAAAGTAGGCCTGTAAATAGACCATGCTGATCCATTTGGCTTTCATTAGCGTATTCTTTTTTAGTACAAGCTGTAAGGATTGTCACTCCATCTCCAATAGTGCTTGTATTTTCTTTTGCGTTTCTATCTTCTCCTGCCGCGCCTGAGTGGCAGGAGTCCAAAATAATTATTTTATTTTTAATTTTAGATTCATTAGCATATTTTAGAATATCAGATATACGTATAAATCCATTTTCATCGTGAGGGTGATAGTCTTGTAGACAAAGAATCCCTTCGCTCATATCTTCACTAAATGAGCCATGACCTGCAAAATAAAACAATGCTACATCAGCATCTCCTTGGAAAAGCTCTCGTATTTTCTGTCTAGTTTGCATACCTCTTACACCCATTGGGTTGTTAGTTGTTAATAATTGGACTGAAAAGTTAGGATTGCCATCTGCATTGCGCTCTAGAGCTTGTTCCATACCTACAGCGTCATTCTCGCACCAGTTTAATGAACCAATGTTATCGTAGTCATTTACACCAATTATTAAAGCTTTCCTCACAAGTTTCCTCCTTCTATCTTTAAATAAATTTTAAGGTTATCATTATTTTTTAAATTCTAAGATGTAATCTAAATACTTTATCACCTGCTCTCGATCACTATCTTGCTCTTTTTCAGTTAATTCATAGTAACTAGTCTCTATCTGATTATTCCATTTATCGACTAGTTCTTTCGGTATAGTTAGACTGCCATCACTATTTTTTTTACATTTTGAATGTAAATAGCTTTGCCAATGTGCCCATCGTTCATGCTCTATAGCTGCGAGTTTCTCAATTAGTTCTTTCGTTTTGTTTGAGTAATTATCTAAGCTCATATAGTTACCTTAAATTGCTAAATAGCATCGATAAACGAACTGATATTTAAATCATTCCATACTTTTGTACTTACACCTGGAAGATTTATTCTATCAGTAGAATAAGCCCAAATTCCGAGAATTGGCTTTCCCTCTTCTCTAGCACACTGAATTTCCCATTTTTGCCCGCTAGAATTCAAAGAGTTTTTACTAACAAGTACAATTACACCGTCAGACCTCTTAATCCTTGTACGAACTTTTTCCTTCCAACCTGAATCATATGCTTTTTTGACTGACATATCTGTATATGCGAAGGGTGATCGCACGTGACGAGATTGTCCTTTCAAAAGATCTCTCTGATTTTGGTCTTCAATAGCAAATGCTATGAACAGCGTCTTCGTGTTTGACATATTAATTCCTCTAAAGTTATAAATTTAAAATACTCGTTTAATATTCGTTTGTATAGGGGTTGAAATATATGTCGGTACATAATTGAAGTTCGAAGCAATCTTCATTGTATATAGCGTTAACTATTACCATAGCGTACGCTATGACAAAATAATTGATAGAAGAAGTTAGTTTTCATCGATCACATTTGTGTATATCCATAAGGAACCAATTAGGTACCTTCACTGATTCGGTTCCCTAGTGAGGATTCGAAGCTTTGGTTGTGGGCTAATGGTAGCAACGTTTCAACTCGCTAAAATAGTCTGAGTGTACTTCGTTGTGTACTTGCCCTATATATTCTATCTGTGATCGGTGCGCTATATAGTAGACATCGAGCTGCTAGTATTTGCCATAATTATTCTTCTAGGAACAATGGTCGGTTTGGAGAGTTCTATACTGCCCATTTTAGATGGTGAAAAGGTAGTGATTTAACACCATTATTGGAACATGTTCAGTGCGTTATACAGACATCGAACTCCTAGCATTAGGTGTGAATTTAATGGCGACTAAATCAATAGCAGGGGTTATTATCATTAATTTTTCTTATTAAGATCTCCCATTTTGGTTTCTACAGGACTGTCTTGTGTAGCTCACATGATCCATGTATTACAAAAGCACAAAAAAAGGTGATAGAGAAATCATCATAGTAACTGTAACTGCCTTAGCTTTTAAAATAGCCAGCTACAAGCTACAGATCACTACTAGAGTTTCATCTACCACCTTCACTATCTTATGGTGACTGAGCGTTTAAGCCACCACAAGCGTTGCAGTCTAAAGGAGCTTATTTATGCCAAATACCTTTAATAGACTCCCAATACTCTGAGAAAATAGAGTCATTACGCTTCGTTTCTTCCTGACTATCTAGATGGGTAGGTGGCAAGATATGCTCATAATAGGTATCTTTTAATAGCTTACGTAATAAGCCTTCTCCAATAAATCCTTTGCCATCATTTAGCGTATTTGCCGCTCGTAATAGGTGACGAATGTCATATTGCGATGGATCTATATCAGGCACCTGTTTTTTGATATTCAGTAGGCTATATACCGCGACTCTAGCCGTACGAACAGAGCTTTCGACGGTGAATACCACATCATTTCTAGTTTCGACAAATTGTCCTACTAAGCCTAGATTAGTACAACCTTGCGGTACAATTTCAGGGCGGTCGCCTTGCGCACGTACCATAAACTGTGAGGTGATATATGGCATATAAGTAGATCTAACAATGGTATTGTCAACCACGCCGTCTAACTCATTGATAATACCAAGGTGATGACATAGCTCTGCTAAAATCTCATTACCTGTACATTCTGGCATTGGTTTCTTAATATAATTGCCATCTTTATCCATCAGCAAACTATACACCCAAAGGACTAAGGTGTCCTTTGGTTGATCAGGGAAATGCGGCTGACGGTTACAAGTAAAGCTCATTACCCAGTTAGAATCGGTAAAGGTGACGATACCACCTGTCGCTGTTTTACCTGAGTATGGATCATTAACAGACAGCTCTTTAACCTTATCTACCAATGCAGAAGGCTTACAAGTCAGTGTGGCTGACATCCATGCAGACTCATTCACATTACCATTGAATTTTCCAGGATGACCAAAGACGCTGGACTTATGAGCAAGATTGTTCCAAAGCGTCCAACCTTTTGATTGCCCTTGATTGTCTAACATAGCATCTAGGTTTGGCGCAGAATCGTTATCACCGTAACGCGTGTCGTCAGTCATTGTGCCAGTCGTTGCTACTACATAATCATTCTCTGTAATAGTAATACGGGTAGGCTTACCACCTACTTCTGCAATGATGGCTTTGACCGTTTTGGTTGGCTCATTAGCTGAACCCTTAACAGATTCATGGTCATCAGCTTGATTAAACTCAATATCTAAATCCGTCACCGAAGTATCGTATTGGAATTTAACCCCTTTTTCGATGAGATAGTTACGTAGCGGTACGATAAACCCATCATATTGATTGTATTTTGGAAATACTAGCATCGACATATTATGCAGACCATCTAAGTCATGCAAAAAGCGGTGCATATATAGTTTTAACTCAAGCAAGCTGTGCCATTTTTCAAAGGCAAACATGGTGCTCCAAAGTATCCAGAAGTTACTTTCAAAGAAGCTGTCGCTAAAGTAATCATTGACTCGCACATCATCTAATTCTTCTTTGCGTTTTAGTAGTAGACGTATCAATGCTAATTGGTCAGATTTTTTTAGAGTAACACCATTCGTTTCTTTGATTTTACCTTGCTGATGTACCAAACGAGCGATTGAATAGTTAGGATCATCATCATTAATCAGTCTATATTCATCTAGTACGCTGTATGGCTCAGGCATCTCTACTGCAGGAATATCTTGGAAGACATCCCAAAAGTTCTCGTAGGTAAATTCCATCTCACGGCCACCACGTATGATGTAGCCATTCTCAGCATTACCTGAGCCATCCATGGAGCCGCCTGACACCTCTAGTTGCTCTAAAAAGGTGATATTTTCTGCCGGTACTTTACCATCACGAATGAAGTAGTAAGCACTAGATAAGCCTGCGATGCCGCTACCGATGATATAGACTTTACTGTCTTTATAAGCGTCGGTTGGTCTACCGATATTGCGTTGATAGTTGCCTATTTTGTCAGCAAACGGCAAGGTGTTTTGTGGGTAATGGTGTGGATAGGCTTTACTAGCATCTGGTTGATGTGGAAAGCTGTCGATAGTTTTTTGTTTTTCATTAGTCTTTTTCATTATTATCCCCTTAGTGGGTTAAAGAGTCTTATGACTCAGTGTTGTTTTAAAATGAAGCTGCTATTAACTTAAATATTTATAGGTCAGTGACCAAATGAGAATGTAGTTATTGTTTACTGTTTAATACGTTATTAATTTCTTGTGATACTAAATTGAACCTACTTCTTAGTTCATTAGAAATATTATTTGGTAAGTCTTTTAGTCTTTTTAATTTAAAAGCAAGGTACATGCTGAAAAAGCCACTGGTTATCAGGGCTAAGCCAGTCCATATAACAACTGTCATGCCACCAAGTATAGGGTTAGATAATAAGATAAAGGAGAAAACAATACCGACAACCCCTATTACTGTTAAATACCCCCAATCAGAAAAGCCATATTCTTTTAACTCAAATGAATGGCTGACAGCACTAATGGAACGAAACAATACTAAAAAACCCACATAAAAAAGTAGGGTAGCTTGCGATATTGCCGGGTTAACCACCAAAAGAACACCAACAATTAACGTTAAAATCCCAAGGACTAAAAACCAACCCCAATTATTAAGTACCTCCTTATTTAATAAAGAAAATGCAATTTCAGAAGCGCCTGAAATAATGAAAGATATGCTG
>Ga0208302_100267_pt1 | contig 14006 bp, 8 predicted proteins | sample 29_taG_FD_184103 | JGI IMG/M metagenome (GOLD analysis project Ga0208302, IMG submission 184103) | Marine viral communities from Cariaco Basin, Caribbean Sea - 29_WHOI_OMZ (SPAdes) (version 2) | ecosystem: Environmental > Aquatic > Marine > Oceanic | place: Caribbean Sea: Cariaco Basin | collected... | reverse complement strand
AAAGGTTTACGTTTCGCGATTCGCGAAGGTGGCCGTACTGTAGGTGCTGGTGTTGTTGCTAACGTTAAAGACTAATAACTCATATTAGTTAAAACGTAGTAAAGCAGTATGCTAAAAAGACCGTCTCGAAAGAGACGGTCTTTTTTATGTGCGTTATATTTATAAAGAAAAAGGGAAAAGGAAGCTATCGACTAATAAAAAATAAAATAGTTAATATGAGGGATATAATTTGATCAAAATTGACTTGAGTTCAGTGCAGTAACTCCTTAAAATAGCCCCTAAAATGACTATATGTAGCGTGTTATCTCTTTGGTATCACAGTCTTTTGGAAGATTCCTAGTCAGTATTACTCACAAGGGTTGCATTCCATAAAAAAGATTGTATAATAGTCAACCTTAACTAAAGGCGATTGGCTCAATTGGTAGAGCATCGGTTTCCAAAACCGAGGGTTGGGGGTTCGAGTCCCTCATCGCCTGCCACTTATATTATAACTGTCTAAGCTTGATAGCTTTCTAAGTGTAATAGCTTTCAAAACTTAACAACACTAAGTACTCTTCTTTTACCATACAGATAGGCGGCATTCATTCTATCGTCTACGTCGTAAGGCAATTCAACTATGAGCAATCAACAAGATAACCTAGAAAGTAAGGTATCTGACGCTAAGCAGGGCGCTCATAATACGTTAGGCAGAGACCTATCTGGTAAAAGCGCAGTAGAAGTTGCAAAGACCCGTTCACCAAAAGATATGGCGTTATGGGGTATTGCTTTAGCCTCTTTGATTGGTGCAACTTTAGTTAACTATAAGTTACCTGGAATTTGGCAGCCTGCCAATGATCTATGGACTCGTATTGGTATTATTGCGGCATTGATTGTACTTGCCATTATCTGTTTGGCATTAACTAATCAAGGACGTAGCTTTAAAATCTTGTTAAAAGATGCCAGTGTTGAGTTACGCCGAGTAACCTGGCCGAGTAAGAATGAAACCATTCAATATACTTGGCAAAGTTTGTTAGTAATTGCCATCGTTGCATTTATAGTTTGGATATTAGATAACTTCTTCACTTGGATGGTGGGTGTGTTCATCGGCTAAGTTCGATTTGAACCATATCTATCTAGTACAAGAAGTATCAATCAGTTATAAGCATTTAAGTTTGTTGCTATAAATTAGGCTAAAAACTATAAAAAGTCGAATTATAGAAGCATAACATAATGAATAGAGAATGATCAGGGCTGGGCTTCATATAACCTTTATCTTAATATAAGTTATATAAGCATTACAGCCTGTTTTTTTAATCAGCAATCGTTTGATTGACGTCATGGAGAAAAATATGCGCTGGTATATTGTGCAAGCATTTTCAGGTTATGAAAAGCAGGTCCAACGCTACTTGACGGATCGTATCAATCGCAGTGAATTCGCTGATAAATTCGGTGAGGTTTTAGTACCTACTGAAGAAGTCGTTGAAATGAAAGACGGCAAAAAGCGTAAGAGTGAGCGTAAATTCTTTCCAGGCTACGTATTAGTAGAAATGGAAATGAATGATGATACTTGGCACATCGTAAATGACTGTCCGCGTATTACGGGTTTCATTGGCGGTACGCCAGAAAATCCAGCACCTATTACTAAAGTTGAGGCCGATCGTATTTTAAATCGCCTTAAACAAAGTGAAGAAGCACCGCGTCCTAAGACTTTATTTGAGCCAGGTGAAGAAGTTCTGGTTATCGATGGACCATTTACAGATTTTAAAGGTTTGGTTGAAAAAGTAGATTACGAAAAATCGAAGTTACAACTGACCGTAAACGTATTTAACAGACCGACTCAGGTCGAATTAGAGTTTAGTAAAGTTGAAAAGTTAAGCTAATTAGCTGACTACTAAAGCAACTGAGCTAAATATTTTACCCACCGGGGAGCGGATAGCTCTGCTTATCAACTTGCTTAAATAAAATTGGTAAGTGTGAGCAGTAAGCGTTATCACCCGTAAAGGAGAAAAATCATGGCTAAGAAGATTGATGGTTACATCAAACTACAAGTGCCTGCTGGCAAAGCAAACCCTTCACCACCGATTGGCCCTGCATTAGGTCAGAAAGGTGTGAACATCATGGCATTCTGTAAAGAGTTCAATGCAGCAACTGCTAGCATGGAACCAGGTCTGCCAATTCCTACTGAAATCACAGTATACGCTGATAAATCATTTACATTTATCATGAAGTCACCACCTGCTGCATTCTTGCTGCGTAAAGCTGCTGGTATTGCAAAAGGTTCTGGTGTACCAAATACTACTAAAGTAGGTAAAGTTACTCGTGCACAGCTTGAAGAAATCGTGCAAACTAAAAATGCTGATTTGACCGCTGCTGACCTGGACGCTGCTGTACGTACCATCGCTGGTACTGCGCGTTCAATGGGCATCGATGTGGAGGGTGTGTAAATGAGTAAACTTACTAAACGTCAAAAATTGATCGCTGAGCGTGTAGAAAACGAAAAGTTATACACTCTTGAAGAAGCGGTAGCCATTTTAAACGAACTTCCACCTCTTAAATTTAAAGAGTCAGTTGATATCGCTATCAACCTTGGTGTAGATCCACGTAAATCTGACCAAGTAGTTCGTGGTGCAACTAACCTACCTGCGGGTACTGGTAAAACTAAGCGTGTTGCTGTATTCGCCCAAGGCGCTGCTGCTGATGCTGCTAAAGAAGCTGGTGCAGACGTTGTAGGTATGGATGATCTTGCTGAACAAGTTAAAGCGGGTAACCTTGACTTTGACGTTGTTATCGCAGCTCCAGATGCTATGCGTGTTGTGGGTCAGCTAGGTACTATCCTAGGTCCACGTGGTTTAATGCCTAACCCTAAAGTTGGTACAGTAACGCCTAACGTTGCTGAAGCTGTAGCTAACGCTAAAGCGGGTCAAGCAACTTACCGTGTAGACAAAGCAGGTATTATCCATACGACTATCGGTCAAGTGGGTTTCACTGTTGATCAAATCCAGCAGAACGTACAAGCATTATTAGCTGACATCCGTCGTGCTAAGCCTGCTACTTCTAAAGGTATTTACATTAAGAAAATTACTTTATCAAGCACCATGGGTCCTGGTATCACTTTAGATCCAATCCCATACCGTATTGCTAAATAATTTCTTAATTAGATAATAGTCTAGTTAGGTAGAAAAAAATTAGAGAGTTATTCCTACTATTTAGGTAGAGGCATAACTCTCAACAAATTAAAGTTTTAAATATTAGGTCAGCTTAGCCAAAGCTATGCTGTCTAAGACCGTAGGTAGGTATGTTTGATTATAAAGTCTTGTGACTTAATAGCTCATACATACTGTTAATTGATGTCGGTGCTATTTGCTAATTTTTTAATAATAAATTTATTTAATCGTTAGCAAGTGCCTAGCATTGGCCTACGCAGACGGTGACCCAAAAAAGTTTGATCATGGGAATTAATTCGGTTTTACCAATTTGATTTCTTATTCATTCTGATAAAGGTGCCGTATTCAGCGTTACTAGAGTGGTCAGAGGTTATTTGTTTAATGTTTGACCGTAAGCTTTAGTAATAGAAACGTCAATTCGACATTGTGCCAACAATGTTGATGAGATCAAGGAGTCAACTCATGGCATTAACGCTAGAACAGAAACAAAAAGTTGTGGCTGAAGTGTCTGAAGTTGCTGCAAATGCTTATTCAGCAGTTGCTGCTGATTATCACGGTCTTGAAGTAGGACAGTTAACTGCTCTACGTAACCAAGCACGTGAGAAAGGTGTTGTACTTAAAGTTGTTAAAAACACGCTAGCTAAGCGTGCTTTTGAAGGTACTAGCTTTGAGTGCATGTCAGATAAGATGGTTGGCCCATTGTTACTGGCTTTTTCTACTGAAGATTTAGGTTCAGCAGCTCGTGTAATCCACGAATTTGCTAAAGAACACAAAGCTTTAGAGCCAAAGCTTGTATCAGTTGGTGGTGAGTTGTTTGGTCCTGAGGAACTTGAGCGCGTAGCTAAGCTTCCAACACGCGACGAAGCACTATCTATCTTGATGGCAACAATGAAGGCACCAGTAACCAAGCTTGCACGTACTATGAAAGAAGTACCAGGCAAGTTTGTACGTACTGTTGCAGCAGTAAAAGACGCAAAAGAAGCCGCTTAGTTTATAGCTGCTTAATTTATATAAGTAGGCTACTAAGTTGTTTTCGATTGGTACAGTATGACTATCGCTTAGCGGCATAACTTACTGTATTGATCTTAATTAATCCCTTTAAATTTATCAGAATATGGAGAAATCCCATGGCACTATCTAGAGAAGATGTGTTAAACGCAATCGCTGAAATGTCAGTAATGGACATCGTTGAATTAATCAGCGAAATGGAAGAAAAATTCGGCGTAACAGCTGCTGCTGCTGTTGCTGCTGCACCTGCTGCTGCTGCTGGTGGCGCTGCTGCTGCTGAAGAAAAAGACGAGTTCGACGTTATTCTTGCTAGCTTCGGCGACAAGAAAGTTGGCGTAATTAAAGCAGTTCGTGAAGCTACTGGCCTAGGTCTTAAAGAAGCTAAAGAACTAGTTGAAGGCGCTCCAGCTCCTATCAAAGAAGGCGCTAACAAAGTAGAAGCAGAAGAGCTTAAGAAAAAGCTTGAAGAAGCAGGCGCTACTGTAGAACTTAAATAATAGATTTTTATCTGTTATGAGTTCGGTTAAGTGAGGGTTAAACCTTACTTAACCACAAAGCCAACAATGTAATATGCATTGTTGGCTTTTTTATTGGGTAGGCATCGGTAGTTGCTTTTTGATAAAAGATATTGTATAATCTCGCACTTGACCTTTTGTATTAGCCTAAATGGTTGGCAAGCGTCACGTTAATATCTTATCAACATCGGCTTAACGAACGTTTAGCGATTAATACAGACCAAGGGACAGACAATTTGCATGTTTAAAACATCGTTAGCTTCTATCCTTTTTATTTAGACCTAGGTACGCTCGTGCTTGGGGTTTTTTTGCATCTGTCATTTGGCATCTTTTAACCTAAATTAACTACTATTTTTTTAATAATTCGTTTTCAATAAACCAGCAATAACCATTAGCTATTAACGTTTGTAATGGGTTTGGCGGCGTCGACACTCAAATATTGAGTCAAAGCGTCATGATTGTATGCACAACAGGCATTATCAAAGGTCATTCTCACTGTTTCAATCTGATGATTCCTATTTAGAATTTGAGTTTAAAGTTAATTACTGACTACTTAATTTTTAAAAATGAATCATTTTTATTTTACTGTCTACTGTAAGGACTCTCGATGGCATATTCCTATACTGAAAAAAAACGTATTCGCAAAAGTTTTGCCGAGTTGCCGCATGTGATGGATATTCCGTATCTATTGGCAATTCAAGTGGATTCCTATGAGCAATTTTTGCAGGAAAATAAAAAGCCTAAAGCGCGTGAGAATACCGGCCTACAAGCTGCATTTTCATCTATTTTCCCAATCGAAAGTAACTCTAACAATGCCGAACTTCAATTCGTTGAATACTATTTAGGTGCACCAGAGTTCGATGAGCGCGAGTGTATTTCTCGTGGTTCAACGTTTGCAGCACCCCTACGTGTCAAAATCCGTTTAGTTATCAAAGACAAAGATAGCAAAGATAAAAATAGTAAAGCGGCTATTAAAGACATTCGTGAGCAAAACGTATACATGGGTGAAATCCCATTAATGACTGCTAACGGTACCTTTATTATTAACGGTACTGAGCGTGTTATCGTGTCTCAGTTACACCGTTCACCTGGTGTGTTCTTCGATCATGACAAAGGTAAATCTCACTCAAGCGGTAAAGTACTTTATAACGCCCGTATCATTCCTTACCGTGGGTCATGGTTAGATTTCGAATTTGATGCTAAAGATTTAGTATTTGCTCGTATTGACCGTCGTCGTAAATTACTAGGTACGATCATTCTTCGTGCGTTAGGCATGGATACCAATGAGATCCTAGACACTTTCTTCGAAAAAGTTTCTGTATACAAAGGCGAAGAGCAGTTTGAAATCGACTTAGTTGCTGATCGTCTACGTGGCGAGATGGCGCAGTTCGATATTGTTTCTCCAGACGGTGAAGTACTGGTTGAGCAAGGTAAGCGTATTAACGCCCGTCGTATTCGTCAGATTGAACAGTCTGGCATGAAAAAACTTGCTGTGCCTGATGAATATTTATATGAGCGTATTTTGGCAGAAGACATCGTTGTTAATGACGAAGTTATCGCCCGTGCTAACACGCTAATTGACCATGAACTATTGGTTAAGCTAAGTGCATTCGAAGCCAGCGATTCAATCAAAGAGTTCAAGATTCTATTCACTAACGATATCGATCATGGTACTTATATCGCTGATACGCTACGTGCAGATAGCACTGGTAGCCGTGAAGAAGCGTTGATTGAAATCTATAAAGTGATGCGTCCAGGTGAGCCACCAACGATTGACACTGCTGAAAAACTATTCGAAAGCATGTTCTTCAATGCAGACCGTTATGACTTATCTAACGTAGGTCGTATGAAGTTCAACCGTCGTTTAGGTCGTCCTTTTGAAAACACTGATGATCCAGACATTAAGCGTGAGCAAAGCGTACTAACTAAAGAAGACATCATCGATGTCCTAAAAGAGCTTATCAATATCCGTAACGGTATTGGTGAAGTGGATGATATCGATCACTTAGGTAACCGTCGTATTCGTTCAGTAGGCGAAATGGCAGAAAACCAATTCCGTGTTGGCCTAGTACGTGTAGAGCGTGCGGTTAAAGAGCGTTTAAGTTCAGCTGAGTCTGATAACTTATCACCACAAGACTTAATTAACTCTAAGCCGGTAGCGGCAGCGGTTAAAGAATTCTTTGGCTCGAGCCAGTTGTCTCAGTTTATGGACCAAAACAACCCATTGTCTGAGATTACTCACAAGCGTCGTATTTCAGCATTAGGTCCAGGTGGTTTGACTCGTGAGCGTGCAGGCTTCGAAGTGCGTGACGTTCACAATACTCACTACGGTCGTGTGTGTCCAATTGAGACACCTGAAGGTCCAAACATTGGTCTAATTAACTCATTAGCGACCTTTGCTAAGACTAACGAATTTGGTTTCTTAGAAACCCCATATCGTAAAGTAGTAGACGGTAAAGTAACCGATGATATCGAATACTTATCAGCCATTGAAGAAGTAGGTACCGTTATCGCTCAGGCTGACTCTGAGTTAGATGAGAACGGCGTGCTGGCTGAAGAAATGGTAATGGTACGTAGCGGTGGTGAATCAGTACGTATGCCTAGCGATAAAGTAACGCATATGGACGTATCACCAAGCCAGGTTGTGTCTGTGGCTGCCAGCTTAATTCCATTCCTTGAGCATGACGATGCTAACCGTGCACTTATGGGCTCGAACATGCAACGTCAGGCAGTACCAACTTTACGTGCGGATAAGCCGTTAGTAGGTACCGGTATGGAGCGTCACGTAGCCCGCGATTCTGGTGTTTGTGTGATCGCTCGCCGTGGTGGTGTGATTGAAGACGTAGATGCTTCTCGTATTGTTGTTCGTGTTAATGAAGAAGAGATGGCCCCTGGTGAAGCGGGTATCGATATCTATAACTTGATCAAATACACCCGTTCTAACCAAAACACTTGTATCAACCAACGCATTATTGTTAACCAAGGCGACGCAATCGCAAGCGGTGACATTCTAGCAGACGGTCCATCAACTGACTTAGGTGAGTTGGCATTGGGTCAGAACATGCGTGTGGCATTCATGCCATGGAACGGTTACAACTTCGAAGACTCGATTTTATTATCAGAGCGTGTGGTTAAAGAAGACCGTTTCACGACCATTCACATTCAAGAATTAACCTGTGTGGCGCGTGATACTAAGCTAGGCACTGAAGAAATTACCGCTGATATTCCAAACGTTGGTGAAGCTGCATTATCTGCGCTTGATGAGTCAGGTATTGTTTACATCGGTGCGGAAGTCGATGCTGGTGATATCCTAGTTGGTAAAGTAACCCCTAAAGGTGAAACGCAATTAACGCCAGAAGAAAAACTTCTGAGAGCCATCTTCGGTGAGAAAGCAGCAGACGTTAAAGATACTTCTTTACGTGTGCCAACTTCTACCAAAGGTACGGTTATTGATGTTCAAGTCTTTACCCGTGATGGCGTAGAAAAAGACGCTCGTGCTAAAGCAATCGAGAAGTCTCAGTTAGACAACTATCGTAAAGATTTAAAAGAAGAGTTACGTATCTTCGAAGAAGCAGCCCGTAGCCGTATTAGTCATCTATTAGATGGTAAAGCGATTAGTGGTGGTGCAGGTCTTAAATCAGGTACGGTATTGGCGGAATCTGAACTATTAGAAATGTCTTTAGAGACCTTACTAGACATTCAGCCAGTAGAAGAAGAAATCGCTGAGCGTTTAACTCAGATTCAAGAATTCTTAATCGATAAGCAAAAAGACATTGATACTAAGTTTGCTGAGAAAAAACGTAAGTTAACTGCGGGTGATGATCTGCAACATGGCGTACAAAAAATCGTTAAAGTTTACCTAGCAGTTAAACGTCGTATTCAGCCTGGTGATAAGATGGCGGGTCGTCATGGTAACAAAGGTGTTGTATCCCGCATCATGCCAGTAGAAGACATGCCATATGATGAGCATGGTAACCCTGTTGATATCGTATTGAACCCACTCGGTGTACCATCACGTATGAACATCGGTCAGGTTCTTGAGACTCACTTAGGTATGGCCGCTAAAGGTCTTGGCGACAAGATTAATGGCATGCTTAAAGCTCAAGCAGCAGTTGCTGACTTACGTGATTTCTTAGATAAGATTTACAACAAAGTGGGCGGTGAGCAAGTTGATTTAGACAGCTTGAGCGATGAAGATATCATGGCACTTGCTAATAACTTGCGTGATGGTGTGCCTATGGGTACTGCAGTATTCGACGGCGCACGTGAAGTGCAAATCGATGAACTGTTACAGCTTGCTGGTTTCCCAAGCTCAGGTCAGCAAACCTTATATGATGGTCGTACTGGTCAGAAATTTGACCGTCCGGTTACCGTAGGTTACATGTATATGCTGAAACTGAACCACTTGGTCGATGACAAGATGCACGCCCGTTCAACTGGCTCGTACTCATTAGTTACACAGCAGCCACTAGGTGGTAAAGCACAATTTGGTGGTCAGCGCTTCGGTGAGATGGAAGTTTGGGCACTAGAAGCATACGGCGCAACTTACACGTTGCAAGAGATGCTAACAGTGAAGTCGGACGATGTTGAAGGTCGTACGCGTATGTATAAGAACATCGTCGATGGTGAACAGTACATGGATCCAGGTATGCCTGAGTCATTCAACGTACTGACCAAAGAGATTAAGTCATTGGGTATTAATATTGAGCTAAAAGAAAGCAACTAGTGTTGATAGGGTAGATACAGGGCTGGTCAATAATGGCCCTGTGTTTGTCCCATTAGTCGTCCCCCTTTAACTCAGCCTAATTCATTGCCTTCAAACGGTAGGTTAGTGTCATTATTCAACTATAAACAATGACCTAAACCCCGTGAACACATATAACGGAGAAGCAACTTGAAAGATTTACTCGATATTATGAAAAGCCCTGCCGACAACGGCAAACGTGAATTTGATAGCATTCAGATTTCATTGGCTGCTCCTGAGACTATTAAGTCATGGTCACATGGTGAAGTAAAAAAACCAGAAACTATTAACTACCGTACCTTTAAGCCTGAGCGTGATGGTCTATTTTGTGCCAAAATCTTTGGTCCAGTAAAAGACTTTGAGTGTCTTTGTGGTAAATACAAGCGCCGTAAATTCCAAGGCGTAATTTGCGAAAAATGTGGCGTAGAAGTGACCACTGCTAAAGTTCGTCGTGACCGTATGGGCCACATCGATTTAGCAAGTCCTGTTGCTCATATTTGGTTCTTAAAATCATTACCAAGCCGCATTGGTCTATTACTTGATATGACGCTACGTGATATCGAGCGTGTACTGTATTTTGAAAGCTATGTGGTAACTGATCCAGGTATGACTTCTTTAGAGAAGTATCAGCTATTAGATGATGAAGATTATTACAAAGCTTTAGAAGAGTTCGGTGATGAGTTCATCGCTAAGATGGGTGCTGAAGCGATTCAAGACCTGTTAAAAGACATCGATATTGACGTAGAGATTGATGACTTACGTGAAGCGATTCCTAACACTGGTTCTGAAACTAAGCTTAAAAAGATGTCTAAGCGTCTTAAGTTATTAGAAGCTTTCCGTGACTCTAATAATAAGCCTGAGTGGATGGTAATGAGCATTTTACCTGTATTACCACCAGATTTACGTCCTCTAGTACCGCTAGAAGGCGGCCGCTTTGCGACATCAGATCTAAACGATTTATATCGCCGTGTTATTAACCGTAACAACCGTTTAAAGCGCCTTTTAGAGCTTAACGCACCAGACATTATCGTACGTAACGAAAAACGTATGTTGCAAGAGTCTGTTGATGCGTTATTAGATAACGGTCGTCGCGGTCGTGCAATTACGGGTAGTAACAAGCGTCCATTAAAATCGCTTGCTGACATGATTAAAGGTAAGCAAGGTCGCTTCCGTCAAAACTTACTAGGTAAGCGTGTTGACTATTCAGGTCGTTCGGTAATCGTTGTAGGTCCTACATTACGTCTACATCAGTGTGGTCTACCTAAGAAAATGGCACTTGAATTATTCAAACCATTTACTTACTCGAAACTGTTATCACACGGTATGGCGACTACTATCAAGCAAGCTAAAAAGATGGTAGAGCGTGAAGAACCACAAGTATGGGATATGCTGGCCATGGTTATCCGTGAGCATCCAGTATTATTGAACCGTGCACCAACGTTACACAGATTGGGTCTACAAGCGTTTGAGCCAGTACTAATTGAAGGTAAAGCCATTCAGCTTCACCCACTAGTTTGTACCGCATTTAACGCTGACTTCGACGGTGACCAAATGGCAGTACACGTGCCATTAACCCTAGAAGCGCAGTTAGAAGCACGTACCTTGATGATGTCGACCAACAACATCTTATCACCTGCTAACGGTGATCCGATTATTGTTCCTTCACAAGACGTTGTATTGGGTCTGTACTATATTAGCCGTTCAGCTATTAACGCCAAAGGCGAAGGCATGATCTTCGCGACCGTTAACGAAGCATTGCGCGCGATTGGTTCAAACGATTTACACGTAAACGCCAAAATTAAAGTTCGTGTTACTGAGACTATCTTTGATGAAGAAGGTAACTCAACTAAGCAAACCACTTTAAAAGAGACTGTGGCAGGCCGTTTACTTATCTGGAACGTTATGCCTAAAGGTATGCGATTCGAAGAATGTAACGTTGAGATGACTAAGAAAAACATCTCAAAACTAATGAACTCTTGCTACCGTACTCGTGGTGTGAAAGAAAGTGTTATCTTCGCTGACCAATTGATGTATTTAGGTTTTGCTCAAGCCACGCTTTCAGGTGTGTCTATCGGTATCGAAGACATGGTTATTCCACCTAAGAAGAAAGAGCTTATTGAAGCGGCAGACGCAGAAGTACGCGAAATCGAACAACAGTTCGAACAAGGTTTCGTAACCGCGGGTGAGCGTTATAACAAAGTTGTTGATATTTGGTCACGTACCAATGATAAAGTCGCAAAAGCGATGATGGACAACTTGTCTACTGACAAAGTAATCAATGCACAAGGCGAAGAAGAAGAGCAGAAATCTTTCAACTCTATCTTCATCATGTCAGATTCTGGTGCTCGTGGTAGTGCGGCACAGATTCGTCAGTTGGCCGGTATGCGTGGTCTGATGGCTAAACCAGATGGTTCAATCATCGAGACCCCAATTAAAGCGAACTTCCGTGAAGGTCTATCGGTACTTCAGTACTTCATCTCGACTCACGGTGCACGTAAAGGTCTTGCTGATACAGCATTGAAAACTGCGAACTCAGGTTACTTAACCCGTCGTCTGGTAGACGTTGCGCAAGATTTGGTTATCACAGAAGATGATTGTGGTACTGAAAAAGGTGTTCGCATGACACCACACATCCAAGGTGGCGAGATCATCGAGAAGTTAGGTGACCGTGTACTTGGTCGCGTAGTAGCTACTGATGTTATTAGCCGTGAAGATGAAGTGTTGTTGCCAGCAGGTACCTTAATTGACGAACATGGCGTACAAGTTATCGATGACAATGGTATCGATGAAGTATGGGTACGTTCAGTAATTACTTGTGATGTACCACATGGTGTTTGTGCCCAGTGTTATGGTCGTGACTTAGCCCGTGGTCATAAAGTGAACATCGGTGAGTCAGTAGGTGTTATGGCTGCTCAGTCAATTGGTGAGCCAGGTACTCAGTTAACCATGCGTACGTTCCACGTAGGTGGTGCAGCGAGCTCGACTTCTGTAGATAACAGCATTTCAGCACGTAACACTGGTTTCATCCGTTTCCATAACATGAAGACGGTTGAGCACGTTGATGGTCACTTAGTTATCGTATCTCGTTCTGCTGAAATCGGTATTGCTGATGATGTAGGCCGTGAGCGTGAGCGCTATAAAGTACCTTATGGTTCAAGTGTTCTAGTGAAAGACGGTGATGAAGTTGAAAGTGGACAGGCTATTGCCAAATGGGATCCACACACTCACCCAATCATCACAGAATTCGCTGGTAAAGCACGTTTCAGCGATATTATCGATGGCTCTACTGCCACGGTTAAGATCGATGAAGCGACGGGTATGAGCTCGTTTGAGATTCTTGGTTCAAAAGATCGTCCAACCAACTCAAAAGACTTACGTCCAGCGATTATTCTAGACACTACAGCTGGTAAAGAAGTGGTTTACTTCCTACCTGCTGAAACCATTATCCGTGTGTCTGATGGTGAAGAAGTAACCGCAGGTTCAGTACTAGGTCGTGTGCCACAAGCCACTTCTGGTACTAAAGATATTACCGGTGGTCTGCCACGCGTTGCTGACTTATTTGAAGCACGTCGTCCGAAAGATCACGCCATTATGGCAGAGATGTCTGGTGTGGTAAGCTTCGGTTCGTCAACCAAAGGTAAGAACCGCTTTATCATTACTAACGAAGATGGCGAAGTGCATGAAGAGTTGATTCCAAAATGGCGTCAAATCAACGTATTCGAAAACGAAACCGTTGCTCGTGGTGAGGTTATTGCAGATGGTCCATTAAATCCGCATGATATCTTACGCTTACAAGGCGAAACTGCACTGGCTAACTATATTGTAGATGAAGTACAGGATGTATACCGCTTGCAGGGTGTTAAGATCAACGATAAGCACATTGAAGTGATTATCCGTCAGATGCTACGTAAAGTAGAGATTACCGATGCCGGTGATTCAAACTACTTCAAGGGCGATCAGGTTGAATACGCTGATGTGAAAGCAATGAACGAAAAACTGCTTGCTGAAGATAAATTCCCAGTACAGTTTGAGCGTCAATTGTTGGGTATTACCAAAGCCAGCTTGGCAACTGAAAGCTTCATCTCAGCCGCTTCGTTCCAGGAAACTACGCGCGTGTTAACTGCTGCTGCAGTGACTGGTAAAGTGGATGAGTTACGTGGCTTGAAAGAAAACGTTGTTGTCGGTCGCTTGATCCCAGCAGGTACAGGTCTTGCTTACCATGCAGCTCGTAAGAAAGCCAAAGAAGGTAAGGCTGCTTATGACGTAGAAAGCGCATTAGATGCTGCTTTTGACTTAGAAGCAAATACCACCGCTCAAGATTTCAGAAGCTTCGACGAAGCATTTGCTCAAGAGCTAAGCCAAGATAAGCCAGGTCAATAAGCTTTGCCTGTTTGATTTTGTTTAATTGAAAAAATAATTAAAAAAATCCGGCCTTAGGGTCGGATTTTTTTTATTTAAATAAAAGATGATATATCAGTCAGTTAACAACCTTTAAGTAAGGATTCAAATACAATTTTGTCTGTCTTTAATAATAATCATAGTTCACAGTTGGAAAATGAACTTGATTCAGTATCGATAAGGCTTTATAACTATAGA
>Ga0208302_100266_pt1 | contig 14020 bp, 11 predicted proteins | sample 29_taG_FD_184103 | JGI IMG/M metagenome (GOLD analysis project Ga0208302, IMG submission 184103) | Marine viral communities from Cariaco Basin, Caribbean Sea - 29_WHOI_OMZ (SPAdes) (version 2) | ecosystem: Environmental > Aquatic > Marine > Oceanic | place: Caribbean Sea: Cariaco Basin... | reverse complement strand
AGAGGGCGTTGGGTTTTACGTAGGCGGTATGGAAACCGTAAACTCAATAAGAATGATATAAATTGTTTTTCATGATATACGAATATACGGAGTGTGGCAAAGCAGATTTTGCAATATCTGACTTACCCTCTGTAATTGCTGCCCGTATGGCACTGCTCGATAAGGGTGCAACGCTATGTGGATCTATGTATATGTGGCCACAAGTATGGTTCTTCAAGTCCTCCACATTGGCAGTCACTTGCGAGTTCAAAGATCTAGGCAATAAGGCTTTGATGTCAGTCTCGGACTGTAAAGCATCTCGAGGTACGACCCATAAATGAGCAAACTGGGTTAGTTTATCACCGTCTTGCCATTGGGGTAAACTGGCGACATTATCGGCACCGATAATAAAAATTAAACTAACCTCAGGAAATTGTTTACGCAGTTCAGCCAAGGTATTTATGGTGTAAGTGGGCGGGGTTTGCCATATCTCATGCTCACTAATGGCCAAATTTGAATAAAATTGGGCAGCACAATGAGTCGAGGTAAACAATAACTCAGAGAGAGAATCAGATTTTAAGTCTTCAATAGCCTTCGCCAACATTTGTAACCGATGCTCAGCACTGCTGCTATTCGTTTTAAGCGGTGAGCGTGAGGTGGGCATAAAGTAAGCTTTAATGTCTGCTCCTGAGAGATTACCCACTGCTAGCGTTTGATAAACGTGAGTGATCAATGCCAAGTGACTTTTGTGTACGGGATCAAAAGAGCCCCCAAGATAAATATGGATAGCAGAGGGCGCAGACATTTGGGTGACATTAGGGCAGGGTATGGCTACAGAAGGGTTAGGGGCTACAGTCATTCAAAATCCATCACATTGGCTTTAGGGGAACAGGTTGAAGCAAGTGCTTTAAAAATAGTTATTGGTTAACTGACGAATAAACTAACTAATGAACTAATTAACTAGAGTGTTAATGGCTAAGTAAGTATAGAGACTTGCTGTCTGAAAACCAACAGCCTGTGATCAACGGTTAGTTAGTCTAATACCCATACCAATATAGAAATCGAATAAAAAGATATGACTCATAAAAATAGCCGACAATTTGCCGGCTATTTTTTACGAGATATAAACTCTTAGAGTTATACGTCAGGGCTAGCGGCTTGAATGGCCGTTAGAGCGATGGTGTAAACAATGTCATCCACCAAGGCACCACGTGACAAGTCGTTAACTGGTTTATTCAAACCCTGAAGCATAGGACCAACGCTGACCACATTTGCGCTACGTTGTACCGCCTTATAAGTGGTGTTACCGGTATTTAAATCTGGGAAAATAAATACGTTGGCTTGACCAGCTACAGGCGAATCAGGAGCTTTTTGCTTACCAACGCTAAGGACAGAGGCCGCATCATATTGCAATGGGCCATCTACCATTAAGTTTGGCGCACGTTCACGGACAATCTGCGTGGCTTGTTTTACTTTTTCAACATCATCGCCGGTACCCGATGCACCCGTTGAGTAACTGATCATGGCCACTTTGGGGTCAATACCAAATGCTTTGGCAGAAGCAGCTGATTGAATAGCAATTTCCGCTAATTGTTCAGCATTAGGATCAGGGTTAATCGCACAGTCACCGTAAACCACTACTTGTTCGGGTAGTAGCATGAAGAAGATTGAAGAGACCAGTGAGTATTGTGGGGCGGTTTTAATCAACTGGAAGGCAGGGCGTACTGTATTGGCTGTGGTATGAATGGCACCTGAAACTAGGCCATCAACTTCATCCAAATGCAGCATAGTAGTGCCTAGCACTACGTTGTCTTGCAACTCTTCTGTCGCTTGCTCTTCAGAGGCTTTACCTTTACGACGCTCAACGAAAGCTTTAACATACTTATTGAGGTCAATGTTAGCAGGGTCAATAATTTCGATGTCTTCAGGCAAATCGACACCACGGTTTTTGGCCACTTGAGCAATCTCTTCTGCATTACCAATTAACACACACTGAGCAATACCACGGCTCTGACAAATAGCCGCTGCTTCAATGGTACGTGGCTCTTCACCTTCTGGTAATACCACGCGTTTTTTAACTTGTTGTGCTTTTTTCACGACCTGATGACGGAAAGCAGAAGGCGATAAGCGCGGTGTATAGTCACGTTCGAAATAAGATTTTAACCAATCTAAGTCTAAGTGAGCTGCCACAAAACGCGTTACCATTTCTGCACGTTCTGAATCGTCTTTTGGAATTTCATTACTGATGGTTGATAAGTTGGTTACGGTCTCTAGACTGTCGGTAGTCACGCTCATGACAGGTAAGCCAGTCTTCAATGCAGGCTGGCACAGATTAATGACAGCATCATTTGGAATAATACCGCCCGTCAACACAATACCGGCCATTGGAATGTCATTCATGGTGGCCATGGCAGTGGCCAATAAAAGGTCATCACGATCGCCTGGGGTGACTACTAATGTACCACGAGTAAAAATTTCACCGACGCGTGAGATAGTGCGTGCAGTTAAGCTGGTTTTTAGTACACGACGCTGCTTCGCTTCACCTTCACTAAGCCAAGTGGCACCTAACTGCTGGGCGATGTCCCAAGTACGAGGCACTGATAGGCTGTTGCTAAAGGGGACCACGCCGATTAAATGGAATTTTTCAGTCGCAAAGTTAGGCGAGTGTGACTGCATCGCGGCAATGAAGTCTTCATCGAGCTGTAAAATTGCCTCACCAGGGGCGACGGGCTGAGTGTCAAAGGTATTAGGAACGTTTTTGGCGCGCATTAGGATACTGCCTAGGGTGCGCTCTCCATCTAGGCCACCAAATATACGGGCATGTACATCTAACTTGTCAGCCAATTGCTTTGGATTTTCAAGATCTGCCATACTAACAAAGATGACTTTGGCATCGAGTGCAGTCGCCAAGGCAAAGTTAACTTGTGAGGCATAGCTGACCTCTTCGGTAGGCACCAAACCTTCACAGACAACAACATCATAATCACCATCTAGTTTGTGAAAGTTAGTGACTACTTCTTCCATTAAGTCATCGACATTTCCCGCATTCATCATGTGCTCAACACGTTCGCGAGGGATAGACTCTGGTGGGTTTAGACCAAAAGCCAGACGGGTTAAGTCGCTTGAGCTGTCTAAAGTATGCTGTGAATCATGTGAATCATCTTGTAAAAACGGCTTCATAAAGCCAGCTTTCATGCCCAAATAGTCTAGTGCCTTAATCAGACCTAGACCTGCAGAAGTTAAACCAATACCACGGCCGGTAGGAACCAGCAAAATAGTTTGCATAAACAAGTCCTTAGTTATTCATTATAGGATTTTAGATTATTAAATTATGGTTATAGGCCCAGTACGGCTCTGGTTTCTTCAGCAATCTGTAATTCTTCGTCGGTTGGAATGACCCAAAGTTCGTACTTACTTTCTGGAGTATGGAAGCTGCCTTCTTCACCGCCATATAAGGTGCTGTTTTTCGCTTCATCAAGGTCTAGGCTAAAGTGGCGCATAACCTCTAAGATTCGGCTTCTAATAGTCGCTGAGTTTTCCCCTATACCGCCTGAGAACACGATACCGGTTAGGGTGGGTAGGGCACAAGAAAGAGCGGCTAGATATTTGCCGGTACGATAGCAGAACATTTCAACAGCAAGTTTGGCGCTTTGCTGATCGGGATGTGACTCATCATTGGCAATGGACTCAACAGTACGCATGTCATTTGATACGCCAGATATCCCTAATAAGCCGCTTTCTTTATTTAAGATAGTATCAATCTGCTCTAAGTTAAGCCCCATGGTACGCTTTAAGTGGATGTGTAAGCTTGGGTCGACATCACCACAGCGGGTACCCATCATTAACCCTTCAAGTGGGGTTAGGCCCATGCTGGTATCTAAGCTTTTACCATCATAGACAGCAGTGGCAGAACTACCATTACCTAAGTGTGCAATGAGCCAGCCATGAGGACCTTCTTGCTCAGTCAATACGCTGGCACGTTTTGATAGGTAAGCATGCGAAGTACCATGGAAGCCATAGCGGCGAATGAAATGCTTTTCATACATCTCTTTTGGGATCGCATAACGGAAAGCTTTTGGCGGCATAGTTTGGTGAAAAGCGGTATCAAATACCACCACTTGTGGTAGGTCTGGGTGAATGGCTTCAACGGCTTCAATACCAGTGGCGTTGGCAGGGTTATGCAAAGGAGCAAGCTCTTTTAAGCGTCTGACTTCATCTACCACATGAGGAGTCACTTGGACAGCCGAACTGAATTCACGACCACCATGAACCACGCGATGACCAACCGCAATCGGAGATTGATCGCCTAAAAGGTCCATAATCTTAACCAAGGCCGCTTTGTGGTTGGCACCTGGGATATTAACTTCTGTTTTTTTGCCTTCTAGGCATTTGTGCACAATACGAGCATTATCTAACCCTAAGTTTTCAGCCAAACCTGTAATACGGTATTGATTGTCTTCGCTGATTAATGCGTACTTGATAGAGGAGGAACCACAGTTAACAACTAACGTTGGTTTGGTGATAAGGTTATTGGTCATATTGTGTCCTTACATTAAGAATTTAAAAGAAAAAAATATGACAGCAAATACTGTCATAAAATTAATAGGCGCATCGTGCCCCATCTTTTACCAACACATAACATCCTATTAGGGTGTGGCCTGAACTTCGAAATCAATGATCTGTATTTGAGCAAATTAGTAATGTATTCTACAAAAATAAAATACCATTGAACTTAAGGTTGCCCTAATATCCGCTATGATTGATTGCTGGTATGCACCTGCTTTAAGTATAGCCCAGATTAATTTTAAATACACCGATTTAGTGCTTAAAAATAAGTTAAGTCCTTAAAAATTAAAAGTTTCTTACAGTGGTTTAAATTTTATGGCTAAAAGCTTTTAGGTAAATTTTGAGAATTTTGTTACCATAGCAAACAGTTGTTTTTTTGCCGGTACCTCCACAATTAATATGCATAGGAAGTCGTCCATGCCAAACACTTATTCTCAAAATTCAAATCATGCTGGTTTAGTTGCTCTAACGGATACCAATACAACAAAGCCAAATATCAATCGTTTGGTGGTGGCAGCGACTACATTTATTTTGGCCACTGCTTTTTTGAGTGGCTGTGGTCAAAGAGGAGATCTGTATCCAACCGCAGAGGCACCAAGTAATACCAATTTCCTACTGTATAAGGGCAACAAAGATAGCAGTAAGAGCGCAGAAGAGGCGCAAGCTGAGCGTGCCATTGAGCAGCAAAAGGTTGAAGAAGCAGCGCTTCAAGATCCTCAAGATTATTAGGACTCGACAATTGGCAAAGCCCCAAACAGCGCTGTCGCAAATTATCATGCTTTTGAATAATCGATAAACCATTAGATTCATTCATTTATTTTAATTGTTTAGATTTAATGATTTAATAAGACTCAACTTTAAGACTTACCTTTAATTGGACACTTTCATACTATGAGTAACCCAGACTTATCTCAGGCCACAGTACAACATACCCCGGATGGACTACGTATCAATGCAGAAAGCTTTGTCAAAAAACTACCCACGTTAAGCTACCAACAAGGGGTTTTATCGATAGAAGCCGTCTCTGCGCAGCAGTTGGTTGAGCAATACGGCACCCCTTTATATGTGTATTCTAAGAAGGCAATTTTAGAAGCTTATCAAGCTTATAGTGATAGCTTCGCTGAGATTGATCATCAGGTGTGCTACGCGGTAAAAGCCAATTCTAATTTAGCGGTATTAAAGGTATTGGCAGAAGCAGGGGCAGGGTTTGATTTGGTGTCTTCAGGTGAGCTGGCTCGAGTACTGGCAGTGGGCGCAGACCCTAAGAAAATTGTATTTTCGGGGGTAGGTAAGACTGTCTCTGAGATGAAAGCGGCACTACAAGCAGGCATTGGCTGTTTTAATGTTGAGTCATTAAGTGAGCTGGATCGATTAAATGAAGTGGCAGCAGAGATGCAAGTTAAAGCGCCTATCTCTATTCGGGTTAATCCTGATGTCGATGCCAAGACCCACCCTTATATTTCGACCGGTCTTAAAGACAATAAGTTCGGTATCAGCCATGATGTGGCCGTTGAAGCCTATAAGCATGCAAACAGCTTAGCTAACTTGCAAATAGTGGGTATTGATTGCCATATTGGTTCACAGCTTACTGAAATTGATCCTTTCGTGGCCGCCTTAGACAAGGTATGTGAGCTAATTGACGCTTTAAAACAAGCGGGTATTGAGCTTGAGCATATTGATTTAGGCGGCGGCTTAGGTGTTATTTATATCGATGAGCAAGTGGCAGAAGTCAGTGAGTTTGCCAATGCTTTATTACCAAAGCTAAAGCAATTGGGCTTAAAGGTGTTCTTCGAGCCAGGTCGTAGTATCGTAGCCAATGCAGGGGTATTGCTTACTCAGGTTGAAGTACTGAAGCCGACTGAACACAAAAACTTCGCCATTGTTGATGCGGCCATGAATGATTTGATTCGTCCAGCCCTCTATCAGGCTGAAATGGCAGTTATTCCAGTTAATAGCCAACCGCAATCACAAACACAGGAGCAAAGCTGGGATATCGTGGGCGCAGTTTGTGAAACAGGCGACTTCTTGGCCAAAAAACGCTTACTGTCATTAGCAGTAGGTGAAGTCTTGGCCATTACCGGTGCGGGTGCTTATGGCTTTGTGATGAGTAGTAACTATAACTCACGTCCTCGTCCAGCTGAAGTTATGGTATCAGCTGACAAGCATCAAGTGGTGCGTAAGCGTGAGACTATTGAGCAGTTATTTGATACTGAGTCATTCTTTAAATTCGACTAAGCTCATCCAAATTAAGTTCAGCGAATTATTAACGAAAACCTGCGTATCACACGCAGGTTTTTTTATGGCTTAAAATCATGATTAAAATTGTGATGCGATGATTTTTTTAATCACAAAGGATATGACTTTAATCAAATTAAGCGGATATAACCATTTGATAACGGGGAACAAAAGACAGGACACAGTTATTTTATTTAGCAACGCTTCGCTATTATCATTGTTATATTCTGCATGGTAAGATAGGGCATAAATAGACTCTAAGGAATAGAAGAATGCTTATAGAATTTACAAAAATGCATGGATTAGGCAATGATTTCATGGTCATTGACTTAGTCACGCAGCGTTTAGAGTTAACGGAAGAGTTGATTGCGTTACTGGCAGACCGTCATATGGGAATAGGCTTTGATCAGCTGTTAGTGGTTGAGCCACCGATGCGTCCAGACGTTGATTTCCGCTACCGTATTTTTAACGCAGATGGTAGTGAAGTAGAGCAGTGTGGTAATGGTGCACGGTGTTTTGCTCGATTTGTACAGGCACGAAAGTTGTCTTTTAAACAGCGCATACGGGTCGAAACTAAGTCAGGTATTTTAACTTTAACCACTGACAACTACGGTTGGGTAGAAGTGGACATGGGCAAGCCACGCTTCGAGCCTGCTGAAATCCCATTTACCCCTAAGGCCATTACCAAGATCCAAAACGCCTACCATCTAGACGTTGAAGGGACGCCCGTGCAGCTATATGTGGCCAATATGGGTAATCCCCATGCAGTGATTAAAGTAGACGATATTCTAACCGCTGATGTTGAAAAACTAGGCAGTGCCATTGAGTCACATCCGGCTTTCCCAGAAAAGGTAAATGTCGGCTTTGTACAGGTCATGAACCAGCGTCATATTCGTTTACGTGTTTATGAGCGTGGCGTGGGGGAGACTCAGGCTTGTGGTACAGGTGCTTGCGCTGCAGTAGCGACGGGTATCAGAGAAGGCTGGCTGGATGAAGGTGAAGAGATTAGAGCGCAGCTTTATGGCGGCAGCTTATTGATTCGTTGGTCTCCAGGCTATTCGGTGATGATGACGGGCCCTACTGCCTTTGTTTATGAAGGCGTATTTAGTCCAGATGGTATTATGGCACAAGCAGGTCTAAAGCCGTCTGCTTAAACGAGTAAGGCAATTAGACAAACTATGTGTGCTACGCCAACATCGCCACCAAAACTACCTCAGAAGTCCGCAAAGACAGATGAGGCAGACAACAAACAACCCCTAGAGCTATCAAGTGAGTTACAAGCTTTATTGCTACCTGTCGAACAGTGGTTGGCAGAGTTGTCCGTGCGTCAAATGTCTTCCCATACCATTGAAGCCTATTATGCCGGACTGTTTCAGCTGGCCAGCTTCTTGGAGGCGGGTAAATTAAGCTGGACCCGTTGTGACAAACGTCAGTTGGCAAAATACATTGCGCAGCGCTTGGATGTTGACGCCTTAGCCATCTCTAGTGTGCAGCAGGAACTGTCTGCGATTCGTCATTTTTACAGTTGGCTGATAGATCAGGGTCAGGCCCGTATTAATCCCACCACAGGCTATCAGTTAAAACGAGCCCCCCGACCTTTGCCCAGTATCGCAGATGGTGATTTGCTGACTCAGTTATTAGAGCAGCCGATGCCTGATACTCCTGAGCAAGCTAGACTGTGGATACGGGATAAGGCAATGTTTGAGTTGCTTTATAGTAGCGGACTCCGAGTTGGCGAACTCGTTGGTCTTAACGTCTCCGACTTGCGGATAGATGCGCAGGGCGAACGCGGTGAAGTCAGAGTAACTGGTAAAGGCAATAAAACACGTCTGGTACCTGTAGGCAGGCAAGCACTGAAAGCGATTAATACCTATTTGCCCCACCGTTATCTGTGGGAGGAGCAAGGAGACACTGCTTTATTTATCAGTGAAAAATTGGGTACGCGATTGACCACACGGGCCGTCCAACAGCGGCTGAAAGTGGCCGCCAACCGTGCTGGCATTGCACAAAATATGTATCCCCACTTACTGCGTCACTGTTTTGCTTCACATATGTTATCAGGTAGTGGTGATTTGCGTGCGGTTCAAGAAATGCTAGGTCACAGTGACATCAGCACCACTCAGATATATACCCACGTTGACTTTGCTAAGTTGACTCAAGTCTATGACAAAGCCCATCCTCGAGCAACGCACAATAAAGACTGATTTTAATAGTTGAGCCCATCTCTATTTGTAAAATCCTAAATTTTATCTCTATTTTATTGCCCAGATAACCGCGATTAGGCCAGTCTATGACAGTTATGAATGGGCATATTTTGACGCCAAGTTTGCTGAGCTTCAGCATTGAATGGCGTCGTAATCAGAGCATACTCTTCGTTTAAGGTGGTCTGACCTGTCTCGACGACCCATTCACCATTGGCATTGGCAAAAGCGCTGTGCCCCCAAGTTTCACGACGCGTGTCTTGAATGTGATGGGTACCGCCCTGTGCGGAGCCGACTACTAAGCACTGAGCGTCCAAAGCACGTGCCTGCAACAGCAGTTGCCAGTGTGCTTTACCAGTCTGATAGGTAAAAGCTGAGGGAGCCGTCAAGATATCTGCACCCTCCTGTCTCAATCTTTGGGCCAAGGCAGGGAAACGTAAGTCAAAGCAGACCATCATACCGATAGAGACAATACCTGATCGGTCTACATTGCCTTTGGCGTCGGCTAAGGTTAAATTAGGGTTTAAATTCTTCAAATCACACTGAGCAACGACGGTATTGTCACCTGGCTCAAAAGTGCGACCTTCATCATAGCTGCCGGTATCATCGGCCACTTGCGCTCTAAATAGGTGAATCTTGTCATAACGTGCCAGACGCTTGCCATCAGGAGCAAAGATTTGGCTAACTTGTCTGAGTCTGTCATTAGGAACAGGAGTACCGTCTGGGCGGTAAGGGCAAGGTAGGGTGCCTGCCACGATAAACATTTGATGCTCAAATGCTAAATTGGCATACCAACTAGATAGTTCATCAAAGCGCTCAGCCAGTTGCTTTTGACCACCCATACGACAGGCATTTTCCGGTAATACCAACAAGCTCACCTGTTGACGACTGGCGTCAGCGATGGCTTTTTCGATGGTGGCTCTATTGGCTTCAATATCAAACTGACTATTTAATTGTACACATCCAATATTAGGCTGAGTCATAACTACCTTCTGCTGTTATCAATGATTATTAAGATATGGGCACTAAAAATACGTGATCAAAAAGACTGAGCAGATGCTCTATTCACTTAAAGCTTTGTTTAATTAGAGTAGCATGGAATCTTGCAGCAATCTATTTAGCTTTAGGCAGAATCTAAATGAGAGTGGTGGTTGCTTTTTAAGGGTGACATTGTTTATCTGACACACGCTAACGTTGCTAGATGCTAACTTAATAAAAATAACAGCCGCGGTTCTGTTGAGAGCAATACGTATTGGTGGGCGTTGATAAATTTATTTACTAGCACAATAAGTTAGGGTATTTTTTATGAGCACAGATAACACAGTTTTATCATTTTTTAGCCGCCAATTGTGTCATTATGTTTAATATAATCATAGCCAACCAAATGAGATACGCGGCAACCTACCTCAAGTACTACTAGAACGGGCTTAGTAAGGTTAACGCTGTAGCTCTTTAATTTGTCTACGACTATATAAACGGTTAATTTGAATGATAATCTAACCAATACCTTGATTAAGTGATTGGTCAAAAAGCAAAAAATGCTTGTTACCTGTCCACCCAACTGTGACAAACTATTGAGGCTAAAAGTATCCTATGATGAGTTCCTCTTTTAATTTAGGTGTCAATCTATCCACAGCACAAAAACTTACCCCTCAAATGCAGCAGGCGATTAAGTTATTGCAGCTTTCTAGCCTTGAGCTTGAGCAAGAAGTGCAAAATAAATTAGACAGCAATCCTCTTTTAGAACGAATAGAAGAAGACAATATCAATGCTGAAGACTTTAACAGTATTGAAGAGCTTACCCGTTTAGAGCTTGATGCTGAAGCCCAAAAAGAGGTTTATGAACTGGCCAACGATCATTCAGAGGGTTATGAAACTGACGCTTACGATGAGTATGATTATGACAATCCTTCAGAGGCTTATCAGTCAGAGTCTGCGTATGAAAAGATAGATAATGATAGCCTGTCCTCAAGTGACAAAGACCCGCTTTCGCAAAATATAGCAGAGATTAAAGCCAGTAATATTGTGGAAAGTACGTCGGACGATAGAAGCAAAGCGGATGAATTGGCAGAGGCTCAGACTTTGGGAGAGCTACCCATTGATACCGACTGGGATGATATCTATATTCATAGTGCAACAGGATTAGCACGTCCAGACACACAAGGGATGAGTGACTATCAAGGTGCCACCTCAGTCAGCTTACAGGACCATATCCGGTGGCAACTTAATTTCAGCCAACTGTCTCAGCAGCAATCGCTTATTGCAGATTATTTAATTGATGCTATGGATGAATATGGCTTTATCCAGATAGGCATGGCAGAGTTAAAAGCAACTTTTGATGAGATGGCCAGTTTCTACAACTGGGAAAATCGCATCGAGCTTGAGCAAATAGAAGCGGTAAGGGCACTGATTCAAACTTTTGAGCCTTTAGGGGTAGGGGCAAGAAGTCTTGCTGAATGCCTGCAAATTCAGCTCTATAATTTGGATCAAGAGACGCCTTTTCGCGAGCAAGCGTTGCGTTTACTCGATGAGCATGAGCTGTTGGTGAGTAATAATATAAAAGAGCTTATGCACCGTACAGGTCTTAAAAATAGCGAGATCGGTCCCAGTCTAGCCCTCATTAGAACCCTAAATGCTGCCCCCGGTTTGGCTTTTTCTACGTCGCAGCCAGATTATGGAGTACAGCCTGAAGCCTATGATATTCCAGATGTCTTGGTGCAGTTGGTGACCAACCACGAGTCAAAGCAAGCCGTTTGGAAAGTAGAGCTAAATCCAGAAACCTTGCCCAAACTCAGGGTCAATCAAGAATATGCGAATCTGATTAAGCGTGGAGATGACAGCCCAGATAATGTTTATTTGCGTGATAATTTAGTCGATGCCCGCTTATTTATCCGTAGTATTGAAGAGCGTAATCAAAATCTACTCAAAGTAGCGACCAGTATTATCAAACGGCAACAAGACTTTTTATTGCAAGGGGCCACTGCCATGAAACCCTTGATACTAAAAGACATTGCTGATGAAGTGGGCTTGCATGAGTCGACGGTTTCTAGACTGACCACCAGTAAAAGTATCTTAACGCCACAAGGTCTATTCTCCTTAAAGCATTTTTTCTCCTCACACGTCTCAAGTGATCAGGGCGACATCTCCTCTACGGCGATTAGTGCCATGATACAAGCGTTGATACAGCAAGAAGATCCCAAATCACCTTTGTCCGATAGTGCCATTAAACAACATCTACAGCAGCAAGGCATTGATATTGCACGACGCACAGTCGCTAAATATCGAGAAGCGATGAATATTGGTTCTTCTACCCAGAGGAAAGTGAAGTTTTAAACAAATTCTTAGCAAGATAATTATGAGCCAGATTATTTTAGTTAAATTATTAGCTAAGTTATTTCAGTTAAATTTTTACAGTTAAACGATGAGTTAGAAATATTGTTAATAGTCGTAAAATGAACTTCGAAACCCAGTATAGATATAGGGATGCGTCAATTTCAAAAAATAAAAAAATTTCAGATTATATAGTATTTGTTTCTGAAAATACTATTTACTTACATTAATTTACAATAAAAATGCTTGTACAATCCTTATTTTCATGTCAAATTAAAGCTATCCCAACAAATGTTAGTTAATACAAATGAGGGGATAGAGTGAGTTTAATATGGATTTTAAATTTCACTTTTTATGTTAATGCCCTATGTGAATACTTAAGCTGCAAGATCTAATTTGCATCATCGAGTTTGACGCTATTTAGACCATACTAGTTAAATAAATAGTCAAATAAAACAAGGGTGTATCTAATGACTTAGATGGAAAATTAGTGGCATTACTAACACGTGACCTTAAGTCAGTTAGTACATACGCTATTAACTAAGTCCTTAACTAAAAAGTCACTTTGAGTCAGCACGGGCTACTCAAATTAAAAAAAGGATGTAAGCACTATGAACATTTCAATCACTGGCCATCACATCACTATTTCCGACGCTATGAAAGACATGGTTATGGACAAGCTTTCTAAAGTAGAAAGACATTTTGACCAAATCCAGAGCATTAAAGTGATTCTATCATTAGACAATAACCGTAGCGATACCAGCCATAGTGGTAAGAATAACCATAAAGCTGAAGCGCTTATGCGAGTAGCAGGTCAAGAGATGTTTGTACAATCATATGATGATGATATGTATAAGGCTATCCATGAAATGGCAGACAAACTAGATCGCCAAGTACGTAAATATAAGACCCGTCTTGACCGTAAGACCCGTGCCTCTAAACGTAAAGAGCGCTTAGCATTACCAGTAGCAGAGCCCATTGAAGAGTCGTATGCTTATTGAGGCTTAGTCTAGGGTTGCTAATCTACAACCTGAAATGAATATAAAATTGAAGAAAATATCGAAGATTGAACGTAAAATATACTGAGTACAAAAAAGCCCTTACTTGAATAAAGTAAGGGCTTTTAGATTTTATAGGAGGTTAAATTTAATCAATATTAGCCACCGCCTACTGCTTGTACTACCTCAATAACCATGGACTGCTCAATAGGCGTAGCGGACAATTCAGACTTGGGGATTAGTTCTCCATTAATTTCAACCGCATAACGTCCTTGGGTTAATTGTAATTCGTCTAACACCGCTTTCACCATTTGGTGGTTTGTCTGTTGCTGCTCTCCATTTACTGTAATTGTATACATTTTTCCCTCTATTAAATCCTATCTATACTAAAGCTTATGATTTAGTTTCACATGATTTAAACAACAGTATATCTCGTTAACTCGCTGAGTATCTAAAAGCAGTAACCGCCAACCAAACCCAGCCAATAATCATAAGCGTACCCCCAATTGGGGTAATAGCGCCTAACCAACGCGGTGCACCAAGGGTCATGGCAAATAAGCTACCTGAGAAGATAATAAGGCCAATTTGCAATAACCAAGCAGTAGTAGAGGTGGTATATCCCATCTTAATCAAAATGCCCACCAACAATAAGCCTAAGGCATGATAGAAGAAATATTGTGTGCCGGTTAACCACCACGCCATCTGCTCAGG
>Ga0208302_100262_pt1 | contig 14276 bp, 9 predicted proteins | sample 29_taG_FD_184103 | JGI IMG/M metagenome (GOLD analysis project Ga0208302, IMG submission 184103) | Marine viral communities from Cariaco Basin, Caribbean Sea - 29_WHOI_OMZ (SPAdes) (version 2) | ecosystem: Environmental > Aquatic > Marine > Oceanic | place: Caribbean Sea: Cariaco Basin | collected... | reverse complement strand
TAGGAGACTTATTTGGCGGTGCTGAGGTTCAAGGTGGGCAGGAAAAGTTTTTAAAAGTAGAGCAGGCCTTTTCTGTACAGCCTAGTCAAAACGGTAATAAGGTCAATATAGCTTTAAAGATTACCCCAAAGCATTACTTATATAAAGACAAACTGTCCTTAAAACTACCTGAAGGGGTGACTGCTACTCCGCTCAAATTCTCACACTCTAGTCAAAATATTGATGACCCTTCATTCGGCAAAGTAGCGGTATTTAAGCAGCCACAAGTGACAGCGTCAACTACTTTAACCAATACAACCTCTGCGCCCATTAAGCAAGATATTACGATTACTTGGCAGGGTTGTGCTGAGGCAGGTCTTTGTTATCCGCCGCAAAAAGAAACCTTATCTATAAGTTTGCCGGCCGGTGCTTCAAAGACGGTAGAACCCAAACAAAGCGCTGAGAAAAACACCGCATCTAAGACCACTGAACAAGCAGCCACCCCTAAAAAAGCCGAGGTTGGTTCAAAAGCAGCCAGTAGTGATGACAGCAGCAAAAATAAATCGGATTCGGCAAAAAATGACAGTAATGTTGCGAACTCATCACCACAACAGACAGCCGCCTCGGCTACGTTAGCGACGACGACTGCCATTGATACAGAAAATGCTGCTATAAGCCAAGATGCCACTTCTGCAAATATAGAGGACGGCAATGCCTCTGAAGGTGAAAATCCAGAAACTTTAGATGGAACCTCGTTACAGGCATCGAGTGAGGAAGAGAGTAATACTGATGAAGGTGGTGCCGAAGCAGGCAGTACATTTATTACCACTGCAGAGCCGTCTGATTTGGGGTTGACCACCAATGGGGTAGTGAACCAAGATCCCTTTGGTCTAGCAGAACATCCGTGGTTGGCGTTAGGTTTGCTATTTTTAGCCGGTCTTGGCTTGGCGTTCACGCCTTGTGTGCTTCCGATGTTGCCGATTGTCAGTAATATCGTAGCGCGCCAGCACACGCCTACCGCAAAAAAGGGGCTGATACTTAGCGGCAGCTATGCACTAGGGGTAGCGATTGCTTACGGCATACTGGGAGCAATTATTGCTGTATTTGGTCAGCAATTGGGCATCATAGGCTGGCTACAGAACCCTGTCATATTGTTGGCTTTCGCTGCAGTATTTGTGCTTCTAGCCTTATATATGCTTGAGGTAATTAATATTCCGGTGCCCAATGCAATTCGTCAAAAGACCCATTCTTTAAGCCAAGCTGGCGATAAGTATTTGGGTAGTACTTTTGGCAGCTTTATTGCAGGACTGCTATCTGCGCTTGTGGTTTCACCTTGTGTGTCTGCTCCCTTATTCGGTGCTTTGCTTGCCGTTTCGACCATTGGTAATCCATTCTTAGGATTCGCAGCGTTATTTATGTTGGGCTTTGGACTGTCCGCTCCCTTAATGCTACTAGGCGTAAGTCAGGGTAACTTAATGCCTAAAGCTGGCGAGTGGATGAACTGGGTTAAGCAGGGCTTTGCTTTATTGTTATTTGCGGTGGCCTTACTGCTGATAGAACGCGTACTAATGAGCCCAGTGATGTTAATGCTATGGGCTATTTGGTTCATGGTGGTGGCAGTATGGGCTTGGAAATGGGTTGGTCGTGGTCAACTGTTTACTAAGCCATTGGCCCTTATTCTGGCAACGTGGGCGACTTTGACCTTGGTTGGCGCAGCAGCCGGTAGCAAGGATTCTTGGCGACCTTTGGCCGTTTTTTCATCTGCGAACCCCGCCTTAATCAGTACTACTTCTCAAGCGACAGTAGCAGGCGGTAATGCGGGGACTGTTAATAGCAATGACAAGAACATTTACTCTCTAGATGAGCTGCTGCCTATTATTAAAAACAACCCTAAAGTCTTGGTCGATGTCACTGCAGATTGGTGTGTTGAATGTCGAATTATGGATAAGACCTTGTTTACTGATAGACCAATGGCCCTGCAGCAGTGGCAACTGGTGAAGCTAGATGTGACTGAAAGTAATGAGGAGTCCGCACGTATTTTGTCGGAGCTGAACTTATTTGGCCCACCTGCCTTGCTTTATTTCGTAGAGGGTAAGCTACAGGTGCAACAGGTAGGCACGGTTGAACGTGAGACTTTTGAGGCGACGCTAAACAAGTTTTAATTAGACAAAATATTTCTATATTTTGAAGGCGTACTTTAAGACAGTGCGCCTTATCTCTTTGTAAATGATGACTATGATGGCGGCATATCTTTATTGGCTTTATCAATTACCTTGATTCAAGCATTGAATTAATGACTATGTATAGATATAAACAGTCAATATGTTATTACTTGATAAGTACATAATTTTACACTATATTGCTTTAGACAATACTCTCGAGGCTATGACTGTGAAAAATATCTTAGGCTATGGCAGTTGTCAGATTAGAAATTTTAAAAAATTTACAGGTAGCGACAGTCAAAATCTGTATGCTAGATTAGGCGTGGCGATAGTTATCAGCTCAGTCACTTGGCTGACTGCCTGTGAGCAGCAAACTGGGGAGACCATAGCGTCGCCACAAAGTAATCCTCAGCTTAGCAGTGCCATTAAGATAGACCTTGATAGCCCTGCAGAAGATAGCGACGACAATAATAAACTGAAGGCTTTGCCTATTGCTTGTCGCAATAGTGTCATTATGCAAGCCTTTGACAAAAAACAGTCTGAAGTACAGGTCAAAGGTTGCGGTAAGGTAGTAGCCATATTGGCAGATGACAATGAAGGCAGTCGACATCAACGTTTTATTGTTGAGCTAGAAGGGGTACAACCTAAGCATACCGTACTTATCGCTCATAATATTGATTTGGCCCCTAAGGTTGATGGCCTTAAAAAAGCAGATGACGTGATATTTTATGGGCAATATGAATATAATCAACAGGGCGGGGTAGTGCACTGGACGCATCATGATCCTGCAGCACGACATCAAAACGGTTGGATAGAATATAAAGGACATCGTTTTCAGTAGTACTAACTGGGTCGTGTTTTGGGCTGGTTAACCCTTTTTATTGTGCGTGATTAGGCATAATCAGAACGACTTAATTACGAGTAGTTTTATTATTAAAGATATTATCTGTCCTTGATTTTGAACCACTAGTTTTTTTGTACGCAATGTACTCTCTATTTTTCAAAAGTATCAAACCTACTAAAACTATAGCTGTGGTGGGTTTTCAAACGATATATTTCCCACTATTTGAGAAGCAAGTTTTCCTTTATATAAGTCATTGTTTGGCAACTTACGATTGATAATATTTTTGGTTAAGGGTTTTCTTTAATAGTATAATGGCGTTTTTACCATCTTTATCAGGAATAGGCATGACTAATTTGCGGCCTTTAGTACAGACTCGTCAACAGTCTCCTTCTAAAATTAAATTTTTAGCGCTCTCTATTACCGCTGCTTGCTGTACCTCAATGTTGACTATTAGCAGTGCTTCAGCAGCCACCAATGATTTAACAGAAGTGCCCGCTGATAGCAGCGCACAGCCACTGTCAGTTAATGACTTTATAAAGTGTACTGATTTAAAAGTCCCGTCTGCCCGTTTGGCATGTTATGACAAAGCGACTGTTGGGGAAGAATTACCTTTGGGTCGTGAAAAAATACCTTTAGACTTGGCAGGTACTGTCAAAGCAACCTTCAGTGAGTTACGTCCTACGGCAGTATTCGCCGGAGAGACACAGGTGGAAGATGATACCGAGACCGAAAGCTCACCGGGAGTACCGACAGAAGCCGATAATGAAAAATTAGCCAAAGTGGGTATTACGGTCGATGATTTATCAGCCTACACCCCGCTTAGTCTTGCCTATGACTTAGATAAGAATAATGAGCTAGGAACGTGGACAGTTAGACCACACAAACCTATTTATTTAATGCCGGCCTATATTCAGTACAATGCCAATCGCAATCCGGACACCCCAACGCAACATCCTGATAGCAACGATTTAGAAGACTATCAAGCCAAATATGATGATAATGTTGAGCTTAAAGCCCAGATATCTCTAAAAACTAAAATTTTAGAAGATGTTTTCGATACCAATGCGGATGTTTGGTTTGGTTATACGCAGCAAATGCATTGGCAGGTCTATAACGAAGACAATTCTCGTCCATTTAGAGCCACGGACTATATGCCTGAGTTCTTTATTACTCAACCAGTAACCGCGAACCTTCCTTTTAATGGTCGCCTACGTATGTTAGGCGCAGGTGCTATTCACCACTCTAATGGTCAGTCAGACCCTTGGTCACGTTCGTGGAACCGTATTTATCTAATGGGTGGCGCAGAATGGGGTAAATTGAGTTTATTGCCTAAGATTTGGACTCATGTTAAAGATAGCGGGGATGATAGTGATAACCCTGATATTACTGATTATTATGGTCATGGCGAGTTGCAAGCCTTATATGACTTTGGTAAAGGGGAAACTTTATCTGCAACAGGCCGCTTCAACTTTGATACCGAAAAAGGCGCAATTGAACTCGATTATACTCTGCCATTAACACGTGATGTACATGGGTTTATCCAGTTGTTCCATGGTTATGGAGAATCAATCATTGATTATAATAAAGAAACCACAGCAGTTGGTATTGGTCTTTCTTTAAATGATTGGAAAGGTTTGTAGGGTTAATTGAATGTAACTCAGCAAATTTTGCAATATGCTGTCCCTGCCTTTTACCAACTTGGTATATGGCGTGTCCAGTATCTACAAAGTGTTTGCTGTATCTGCCATACCAATCCCGCTGTCTTACAAAAAGAGTGCTTATCTAATAAGCGCTCTTTTTTTTCGTCATTCATTTGCCAAGACTGTCATGACAGTATCGACTGGCAACCGGAAGTTTTACAACACCTTGTGAGTGTCTATAAGGCTAATAATCCTCAAGGCCAAGTGACAGCTTCTCCTTTTACTTTAGATATACAGTCAGCAGCCCCGCATACCAGTTATATACGTTCCGCCATTATTGCTTTTAAATATAAAGAGCAGGTAGACGCTTTGCCTGTGTTAGTCCACGCCATCCGCCAATTACCTAGACCGCACGGTTGCCATGCCTTAAACAGTGTCATTATCCCTACACCTACGACTTCCAATCGATTAATGACACGAGGCTATGATCCAGTTTCTATACTGTCTTATTATTTATCGAAGCACTGGCAAATTCCGATTTTTAAAGGTGTGAGTCGTATTGACGATGTAGTGAGTCAACAAGGTCTCGATAGGCATGAGCGACAAGCAAATATTAACCACGCCTTTAAACTTGATACTACACCTTTAGTCAAACGTCTGCTGCTATTTGATGATGCGGTAACAACTGGAGCGACATTGACTGCTATTGCTAAAACCATCACCACTGTCTGTCCTGACGCAAAGATTTCAGCTTATTGCATATCTCATGGAAAATAAATTCCCGTTAAGTGCAAAAATTAGGTATTATCTATTATTAACTTAATCTTAACTATAAAATAAGTTATTTGCTTTAAATATTGTGAATTGAAGAGATTACGAATTTGTAGCTTCTAGTCTTAAAAATTGGCATATTCAGAGAATCTTATAACGGCAGTAATAAATGAGGATGGGCTTGCAATTTTACTCTGCTATAAAGCAGCAACAGGGCATAGGGCTGATAGAAGTATTGGTCGCGTTACTGCTATTTAGCGGGGCAGCTTTAGGTTATACAGCTTTACAAACCTATGCCTTAGGCGGGGTTAATGACTCAACGATGCGTTTAAAAGCAGTTATGATACTAAACGAAACCTTAGAGCGGATGCGGGCCAATAGTCAGATAAAAGACTTTGGTTTTTATCAGCAACTATTTAACGTTAAAGCGATTCCTAAAGTTATCGATTGTCTACACAGTACAGGCTGTGATACGCAACAAGTGGCCAAGAACGATGTGGCAATTTTAAGAACTCAAGCTGAAAGGCAAGGCTTAAGACTAGGTATGATCGACTGTCCTAAAGCTAGTGACGGTACGAAATCTAAATGTCTTATTGCGGCTTGGCATCATACAACGCTTACGTATAACAGTAGCAACAACAGTAAGACTCATAATGAGTCGACGGATTGTTTTGACGCAGACGGCCGCTATATCAAGGGGGCAGACTGTGTGTTTATCGAAAGCTACTGAAACAGCTTATTAAATTGCAAAGTAATAAGTCAAAAGACACTAAGTCACAAAAACCACTCCCTCATAGAATAAAAGCCGAAGTAGATGAGCAAGGATTTACTTTAGTTGAGCTAATGTTAGCCATGAGTTTAGGGCTAATAATCAGTACTGCTGCTTTTCAACTGTTTACCCACAGTATCAGGATTCAGCAGCTACAACTCTCCACTGCTGAAGTTCAAGATGCTGCTGTTTTTGGTTTTACTGCCATAAATAAACAAATTGCTCATGCCAATTTGGGCGCATTACGTGCGATGCGGCAACAAAGTGCTTGGACGGGCATTGTGTTGACTGGATCTGAGAATGGTCCTCTAGTAAATCTAGCTGGCAAGCCGTTTAAAATAGGGAATTTAAGGGGCGTACGTGGAATGAGTGCTAAGCTCGTTACCAAGAACGGGGCAGGTCCGAGTAATGTGCTGCTACCGACGAAAAGTGACCAACTGACAATACAATATCGAGTCCCTTTTGACAGCTATGATTGCGAAGGTCGTGGTATTCATCAAGGAGATATGGTTATTGAGCGTTACTTTACTCGGACGGATCGTCAGCGCACCAAAAATGAAAAGAAAGCATCGGCTATCGTATTGGCATGTGATGCAGGACGTTATCAATTAACAGACCGTCAGAGTGCTGATAACATAATTAAGGACAACATGATTCTTGAAAACTTTGGTGATAATGGGGTGGTACTGATTAATAGAGTAGATTTCTTTTCGGTTAAATTAGGCGTGAAGCTTGGAAAAGGAGTGGTATACATGCCGATCGATACTTATCTTAGCAAGCGTACGATAGGATTAGAGGGGAGCCTTTCATCTTCCACTTATCTTTATGATGCCCCAATTGTAGCAGTTGAGGTAGGCATTATTAGCCGAGGCAGTAGCAGTATTGCTGCATCTCAGCAGAAAACCACAGATCTAAGGTTTAGTTTACAAGGCAATAGCTACCAAATTAAGGACAAAGAGCCAAATTATATACGTCGCAGCTTGCAAAGCGTGGTAACCCTTAGAAATAGTCGTGTTACTCAGTGAGTTTGACTGAAGATATTATCAATCAGACGGCTGAGCAAAGTACTAAACTAATCGCTAGGCCAAGTGAGAATGGAAGTATATGCACTACTGATCAACAAGGGGCAGTACTGGTAATCGTGCTATTAATTATGGTGTTAATGGCAACGGCCAGTCTCATCGCTATTAGAAATACCCAGACCTCATTAGATTTGACCACAACGTATCAGATAAACCAACTGTTATTTCAAGCTTCAGATGCACCGCTGCTACAGATACAAAAGTTTTTAAATGATCCTAAGCAGTTAAAACTGTTAACCGCTGATAAAGGTCCTATTGGTTATCTAACTCAAAATAATGATAACGATGTATCGGCAGAATATACGTTCTGCTATCAGAGCTCGCGAAATGCCTCTTTTGATAAGTTATTACAGGGCGCTAAAGTTGTTAATGGTGAGAGGCGAGTGATAAATCCTAAGGGCTATTGCAACATTGCCAACAGTCAACAAAACCACTTTACCAGTGAGCGTAAAATAATCGCCACCCAATTGTCATTTGTTCTATTAAATATGAAAGATTTAGAGAGCGTAAAGCAGGACAAAACCCAACGTTCAGCATTGAATACGCCAGGAACCCATAGTTACCTTAAGAGTTCAGTAGCCATTAAAAAAAGCCATACCCATACACCGTTTTCCGGGGTAAAGGGTGAGGATTTGGAAGGAGATAGACAGATACCATTTCGTGTTTATGTGACTTCAGTTATGCCTTCATTTAGCAGAGTCAGCTTGAGACAGGTCGATGTGTGTCTAGCAAAGCCTGTGGCTAATGAAGTCTCGAAAAGCTCTATATCAGAAGTAGCAGACAGTCAAATAGCCTGTTTAAAAAAGACAGGAACACCTTTTAACATTCAGGTCCAAGACTATATTTACGCTTTAAAGACTGTTCCTAAAGGCTAGGTTATCTTGAAAATAATTGGCTATCTTGCACAAGGTAGTGAAACGCCAAAACCCACTATAAATCGCAAGGAATAAAGTATCAACGATGGCAATAGTACTGACAATCACAGCACCCGTTATAAAGACAATAATACTTTGAATAAATTATTCACAGTATTGATCCGAGGTTCGAAGGGCATCAAGTTGCGGGTATTGGGCTTAAAAGTTGGACTAAAAAGCTTGCCAACTCGTAGATATTGGGTCAGAGCATTGACGATATCCATAACTATGACCCTGATTACCATATTCAGCCAATTACCGCATAAATCATACGCTTTACCCCCACCATCAGCGCTGCCACCCACATCATTTATACCCTCTACGCCATCAGCACTATCATCGACATTATTAAGCCCTTCTGACCAAGGTGATTTGGCACTTTATAGTTTGGGGTATTATCCAACCTTTAGTCAATCCCTAGGCCCTACTGTGCTTTTGTTAATAGACCCTTCACTCTATGCCAGTTATGACAGCACAGCACAAATTAACCATTTGCAACACGCTTTGACATATCTAATGAATACCCCTGGGCTATTGGCGGACAATATTCAGATGGGGATAATGCAAGTTGCTGACACTCAATCTGATAGTGGTTATGCCAAGCAGTTAGTGCTCCCTGTGACTCAGTTAGGTGCAGCAGCCAGCAGTAAGCATCCAGAGTCACAGCGTTATAAAATTAAAAATTTCATTAACCTTCATTGTCCCAATTTTCCTAAATGCAGGTCAGCACCTGTGGATAATCTGAGTGTAACGGTGGCGGCTAAAAGTGTGGCTGCTTACGCCCAAGCCGCAGCTTATATGATGGGTACTGATACGCACAGCGTTATGGTTAATAACGTCAGCAGTATTCATAGGGTGGGCAAGGATAAAGATAAAGTATTACCATTAAATGAGATGGTTATTGAATCTTATAACACTACCAAGGCTAAGCACGATGCTATTGAGCAAAATGATATTAAAAAAAATGGTACTAAAAAAACTACTGCTAAGACAGTACTTCCTATCACACGGGAAAGTGTCGAAAGTCGAGATGTAGCGAAGGTCATGACTGTCGGCTCTCTCAATCAGCAGTATCCCAAACCAAAGTACAGCCAGTGTTCCGAAAAGTACTTTGATAGTGACAATAAGCCCTCTAGTCTGGATTATAAAGTAGGTAATGCAATAATTATTATTGGTTCTGATATTGGTGCTCAGTCTGAAGCGCAAACTCCCTTTCAGCCCTTAGAAATATCTAGCACATCAATTTCTTCCATAACACACCCCCATTTAAGCGAGCCTTTAGCGAGGATGGCACAATCATTATTGCCAAAAGTATCATCACAAACGTCCGGTAAGACCTCAATCGATAAGTACTTACTACCTGAGCGATGCCATTTACAAGGGGGCTTAAATAATTTACAAGCGGATCAAGATGCTTCTGTCTATGGATACTGTCAGCAGCACTATGCTCGCCACCTAAATCAATTCAAAAATGGCTCTACGCTTCAGCATAATCCTGCAAATGTTTCGATAAAGACAGGCGTCATCTCTTTTGGTGCTATAAATAAAACCATTGGTTTTAGTGGTCTAAATAAGGGTTTACCTAATTATGACTGTTTAACCGTATCGGGTGCGGTTAAGCAACAGTGCTTGCTAGGGCAGTATGATAAAGGTTATGGAGAAGGTGGATTTTTTCAGTCTTTGAACGCTATACCGTCAGCCATTACTGAAAGTAGGGCCTTGGCGGAAGCTCTGTTAACTATGGTCAATAACTTAACAGCAAAAGATATTGCCATGGCGATGACAAATCCCATTCAATTAGCGAATCCCGTACGTAGTGGAGAGATTTTTACAGACGGCTATCTCCCTTTCGTACAGCCAAAGTTTGGCAGTCGACATACTCAATGGACAGGTGGGGTAAAAAAATATGAATATAGTCAGGCAGGCTTTATCGATAAAACTGGCAAACGGGCTCCGCGTCCTCAGCAGGCAGTGAGCGCCATTATCGATTCAGAATCAGTAGATGCGTGGTCGCAGAGGATGTCAATGGTGACTTCTTTAGCACCAGCAAACGGTTTCACCATCCAGCCTCGAAACATATATTTAAGCCAACAACGGTCTGGGAAATTAGCACCACAATCTATAAAAAGTGTAACTCATTTAGAGTGGTCTGGTTTGACTAAAGAGCAACAGGCTGACCTAAACAATTCACTGCTTGACTATATGATGGACAGCAGCCTACCCAGTGGCGCCGTCTATCATTCAACACCGATTGCTCTTGTCAGTAAGGCCAGTCCGATTCAGTCCAAATTTCAGTACAAAAAGCATATTTTGTATGGTGGTATGGACAATGCGGTACATATTATCGATGACAATACCGGAGAAGAGGTAGCGGCTTATTTTGCGAAAGAGGTTGTGTCTCATAACGTTCAATACGCTCAATATAAGCCCATTGGGAGTAGCACTACTACACATTCTCAAAAGGCAATGACAAGACCAAGTTTCGGTATTGATGGCCCTTGGACTCAGTACGTTAGTTATAAAACGGACTTTAATGGCGATAAATTCGCCAAGCCGTTGTATGTTTTTGGTGGAGCAAGATTGGGCGCTAAAGCTTATTATGGTTTGGATTTAACGGGGCTCGATAAGGTGGTGTCTGCTGCTAACCTAAATGGCTTTATGCCAAAGCAATTGTTTACCATTACCCCTAATAGGCAAGACTTTGGGCATGATTATTTCCAAAGATTGGGTTACAGCTGGGGTAAGCCTGTGATCACCGAGATCAACTGGTTTGGTCGGCCAACTTTAGTGGCCATATTGTCAGGAGGCTATGATGCCACTGAGTATGATAAACCTGATGGCTTACGGCAGCGCTATTATGCAGACAGTGGCCGACACGCTACTTTGGGTAATGCCGTTTATATCGTCGATGCGAAAACGGGTGTGCCACTTATTATCGCCTCTCAGACCAGCACAGTAGATAATCTGTATGAAAGCGGATTTTCGGTGCTATCCACAGAGTCTGGGAAAGTGCTACAAGTTGCTGATAGCTCAATGGTACATAGTATTACAGGCGCAGTTAAAATCATGGACAGAGACAATGATGGATTGGCCGACCATCTTTATTTCACTGATTTAGGCGGTCAACTGTTCCGATTAGACATAGACAATGTGGCTTCTTCACAGGTATTGGCAAGTAGGGCAAGGGTAGTACGTTTGGCAGACTTTAAAGCCAATATGACTCAGCCCGGTCCACGCTTTTATGAAACCCCCGTAGTGACTATACAAAATCATATCTCTCAACAGGGGAGTTCAGGTAAATTTGCCACGGTCACAGTAGCATCAGGCGACCGTAGTCACCCGTTGCGTATTAGCGACCCTTCAACTCAGACTGTTGTCATTGAGCTAGCATATTTAGATAACTTTGGTAATGAGCAACAGATAAGGGTGATTAACAAAGCATTTGTAGCCCCTGGAGATTTTTTAAACTTTGAGAGTAATAATTTTGATGCAACAAGTGGTGATTGGCAGATTACGGCCTCTGATTCGAGGCTTAGAATTGAACTTAAAGGGGGTGACCCCAAAGGGGAGGTTATACAACTGGAAAAGGGCCGTTTCAAGTTAGCCAATCACCTAATTAAACCGGGTTCTTTGATGACGGTCACCACTATGTTTTCCTCAACAGATAAAGTCAAAGCAACAAGGTTGATGCCGAATGTCGCTGATGCCAATAGCTATGCTAATAGCAATAATCAAAACGACACTTTATTGCTTTCCTTAACTGATCCTTTATCTGCCAAAATAAATCTCACCAATCATTGGGTAATCATTGAGCCAATGACCACAGCAGAAATGCCCTCTGTTAGTACGACTGCAAACTATATTTATACCCTTTATGATAAAGATGTGGCGACAGTAGGTTTGTTCAGCACTGCTCTTGATAAACTTAAGACCCGTAACATCACTTTGACAGAAAATATCACTTTAACAGGAAATGACTTTCCGGATTTAACCCAAATTGAAGTGGCCAATCCTGAGAAAAGTGGGTATCACAAATTAGGCTGGCGTGCCCCGTTAACTCAGTATGGTCAACAAGTTAATAATCTTGAAGTTAACAATCATAATACAGCTATGAATTCACAGAACTTTTTGGGGAGTAGTATTAAGGCTTTTGGGCCTATATTTGCTTTAGATAATAAAGTGTATGTCACTGCTTATAATCCAGTATCAAGCACTATGCCTTTGGCAAACTGCCGCCCTCAGTTGATAGGCAGTACTGAGCTTTACCAGTTTTGCCTGCCTTATGGTAATTGTAATACGACAGATAAAAATTACAGTACTCATATACAGCGTATTGCGTATGGTAAAGGAATGGTGTCTTTATCTTGGAAAACAGATTTTACAGGGCAGCATAAGCAATTATTTAGAACAGCAGATTTAACTTATCGGTCCCAGCCAACCACAGAAATTAATTCATCACAGTTACTCTTGCCACTCAATAATCCAGTTACTGCTCCTGACTTTAACAATTCTTTTAAAGTCAAACCGCAGCTAAAACTTGAGCAGTGGTTTGATTATAGCAATGCTTATGCAGTCTCCAAGTAAAGAGAGTCTGTTGAAGATAATCAAGACTAATTTAGGTCAACAGCTAAATTTAAATCTGGCCTGCAATTGCAGCCATAATCATCAAGGCTTTACTTTAGTAGAGCTAATGATGGTAATAACGATTACTGGATTGCTGATGGCAATAGCGCTTCCTAGCTACACACATTATGTGGAGACAAATTATCAGCTTGTGGCTCAGCAGCGAGCATTGTTTATTGCCAATCAGTTACAGCGTTGGCGTGCAAGAAACCTCACTTATTCAGGATTCTCGCTTATGGAACACAGTAGCGGTACGCAGGAATTAAAATATTTGATGGTATTGACGGATGCGACAGGCAATCACTCATTAACCGATGAAAAAGCTAATACTCAAGGATGGCGAATATTGGTTAAGCCTGACCCTGATTTTAAAAAGCTTACCTTAAGCGATATCTATTATTTAGACAGCTTAGGCCGTAGATGCGTTTTTGATGGCAGTGTGATGGTGCCAGATATAGCAAGTATAGAGTTTTGCCCAAAAAGCTGGTAACTGTTCTAGTGGTTATAGACCTCTATTAGTAAAAACAAAAACTGGCTATATATTATATAAATAATTAATAATTTGATTAATTAATCTAAACAGTGTTATTGTTTGTTTCTGGAAAGGTTTTATTTATTAATGGTATTTGAATAATACTCTATTCATTAACAGATGTGCTGTCTAATTTATAAATAGTAACAACTAGGAAGAATATGTCACCTTAACAAGGATGTGAGATGGAGATTGAAAAAGGCTTTACTTTGATAGAGCTGATGGTGGTAGTAGCGATAATCGGTGTACTGTCATTGATTGCAATTCCCGCTTATCAAAATTATGCAAAGCAATCCTCTGAAGTGGCTTGTCTTGCTGAAACCAAAGCGTTTAGTAATAAGCTGTTTATAGACATTCATACTGGGGCAGAGGTTTTTAATGAAGAAACCGCTGCCAAGTTTTTAAAATCCTTTAACTTGACGGCCTCTGCCTGTAAAGATTTAACATATGTGTCAGAAGTTTTGACTATAGACGATAAAAAAGTGGCTCTGAACAATATAGTAGGGACCATAAAAAAACCAGTAGATAAAAGCAATAATGAAATCGTATGTACCTTGGGAGATATAGTGAATTGCCTATATCCATTTGACTAGTTTTAACTAGTGGCCGTTATAAAAAAAGCGACCTATATAATATAGGTCGCTTTTCAATCAATTGGATTTTTTATGAGTAGCGCTTAACGCTCTAGATATTGGATTTTACCTTCAACCCCATCCCACTTTTCAGCGTCTGGTAATTGATCATGCATTTCAGTAATATTTGGCCACTCTTCTGCAAGCTCTGCGTTTAATGCGATAAATTCTTCTTGACCCTTAGGCACTTCATCTTCAGAGAAAATAGCGTTGGCTGGGCACTCAGGCTCACACAAAGCACAGTCAATACACTCATCAGGATGAATGACCAAGAAGTTAGGCCCTTCATAAAAGCAGTCCACAGGGCAGACTTCAACACAATCGGTGT